>Ga0066845_10000002_pt1 | contig 110676 bp, 114 predicted proteins | sample ETNtaG_31_FD_65488 | JGI IMG/M metagenome (GOLD analysis project Ga0066845, IMG submission 65488) | Marine microbial and viral communities from oxygen minimum zone, Eastern Pacific Ocean - ETNP201310SV78 | ecosystem: Environmental > Aquatic > Marine > Oceanic | place: Pacific Ocean: Eastern...
GAGGATGGAAGTGCGTGGGGCTATCCGCAACTGAGTGAAGAATTCATTCTTCAAGCTGACCCGGACATCATTTTCTACGCGGACGGGAAATGTTGCGCCCAATCGGTTTCGAGTATTAGTGCTCGCCCTGGTTGGTCAGAGTTATCCGCAGTCCGCAATGGAAACATCTTTGAAATGGATAGTGACATAAGCAGCCGTTGGGGGCCTCGTTTGGTTGATTTTCTGGAAACGGTCTCAGATGCAGTCGCGACCGTAAATGCTCGCTAAGGAGTTCCTTGGTAGAGCTGCGGCAGCTCGCTCAACAGGAGTGGTCACCGAGAGGCTTCGCGTTCGTAGTCTCATGGCTGGTGTCTTAGCGATTGCTATAGCAGCAAGCGCTGCTTTATTGATCGGGCCGGCGGATATAGATAAGACCAACGCGTTAAAGGAGATACTTAATCGTCTACCGTTCTTATCAGTAGACAGCGGGTTGTCGGCCATCCAAAAGAACATCATTTGGGAAGTCAGAATGCCCCGTGTTGCGCTGGGCGCCTTGGTCGGCGGGACTCTTGCACTGAGCGGCGCGAGTTATCAAGCTGTGTTTCGTAATCCACTAGCTGATCCTTATCTACTAGGCGCTGCGGCAGGAGCTGGTCTAGGAGCAACCGTCGCTATTGTCACGGGTTCAGGCGACGGGGTCGGCACCTTCGATCTAGTCCCGCTCCTTGCCTTTGTCGGAGCTTTGGCTGCGGTGGCTCTCACATACTTATTGGGATTTAGCTCAGGAACCCAACGATCTCCAGCGGCACTTTTGCTTGCCGGGGTGGCGGTCGCGAGTTTCCTCACCGCAGTTCAAACCTTCATTCAACAGCAAAATGTTGAGACGATTCGACAGGTTTACAGCTGGATCTTAGGACGCTTAAACACCGCTTCTTGGGACGAAGTTTCTTTATTGGCGCCGTATGCCTTTGCATCGGCGTTGCTGATTTTATTTTGTCGGCGGATCTTAGATGTCATGCGACTTGGTGATTTTGAAGCCTCTTCATTAGGGATTCGCCCGCAGCTAGTAAGACTAATTGTTATCTGCGCAGCTTCGCTTGGCACCGCCGCCGCAGTTGCAGTCAGCGGTCTTATTGCCTTCGTCGGAATTATTGTTCCCCATACGGTTCGCTTGCTGATAGGAGCGAGCAACCGAGTTGTTCTGCCCTTGTCGATTCTGTTCGGCGCAGCCTTCCTTGTTTTTGTTGATTTGTTAGGCCGCAGCCTTGCATCACCTGCAGAGATCCCCATAGGCGTCATAACTGCCTTTTGCGGGGCACCTTTTTTTGTCATCGTATTGAGATCAAGCAAGAGGACACTCGGATGAACTTCTTTGTGGCCGACAGACTTGGTGTGCACATAGAAGATGTGGCGATCCTCAATGACGTTTCACTCTCCGTGGAAGCTGGAGAGTGGGTATCAATAGTGGGACCAAATGGCGCAGGAAAAACCACGCTTCTCTCAGTCATGGCTGGATTACGACAAGCATCGGGAAGCGTTGCGATTACGGGGCGGAACATTGATGAGATGACTCCCAGGGAACGAGCTCGATTACTTGCATATGTTCCACAGCATCCTGAGATTCCGCCTGGAATGACGGTTAGTGGCTATGTACTGCTTGGTAGAACCCCCCACCTACCCTTTCTAGGGACGGAGGGTTCAAGCGATTTCGATTTAGTCCAGCAAGTTTTATTGCAATTTGATCTTTCCAGTCTTGGACAACGAACCCTTGAATCGTTAAGTGGGGGCGAGTTGCAACGGTGCCACCTTGCTCGAGCGATTGCGCAAGCAACACCAATAGTTTTTCTCGATGAACCCACGACGGCTTTAGACTTAGGTCACCAGCAGCAGGCGTTAGATCGAATTCGGCTCCTGCGCGAAGAGCAACGAGTGACAGTCGTTATGACGATGCATGACCTCACCCTGGCTAGCCAATACAGCGACCGAATAATTTTGATGTCTAAAGGTCAGATTGCTGCTGAAGGCAAACCAGAAGATGTCCTAGATCCAACTCGTTTATCGGAGCTTTACGGAGCCCAAGTAAAGGTGCTTAAAGTCGACGGCCATCTTGTAGTGGTGCCGAGTCTTTCAAAGGAGAACTTTTGATGAATGAAACCCCTCCGACGGAGCCCCCCAGTGCTGAAGGACACAGGACAGTCCCGTCATTGGTGATTGTCAATACCGGTGATGGTAAGGGCAAATCTTCGTCAGCTTTTGGAGTTGTAGTTCGGGCCGTGGCTAGAGATTGGGATGTGGCAGTGGTGCAGTTCCTGAAATCGGGTAATTGGAACACGGGAGAAGAACGACTGTGTCGAGAAGAACTCGGCGTGGATTGGTGGGCTATCGGGGATGGCTTTACTTGGGATTCACCTGACTTGAGTGAAGATGAAGCCGTTGCCCATGCCGCATGGGAGCAAGCTAAGAATTGCATCAATGGCGGGAAGTATCGGCTAGTAGTACTGGATGAAATTACGTATCCCGTTAATTGGGGGTGGCTCAATGAACAAGAGGTACTTGATTGCGTAAAGGACCGGCCGGAACGAACAAGCATCATCCTTACCGGTCGAGATGCGTCGTCCGGATTCATAGAAGTCGCGGACACAGCGACTGAGATGAGAAATATCAAGCACGCATACGAAAAAGGCATTGTCGCGAAGAAAGGCATTGACTATTGACTGCGGAGAATCAGCTATCTGTTCCGAACGGAATAACATTGATAACTGGTGGTGCTCGCAGTGGAAAGAGTGACCTCGCCCAACGCCTAGGGCAGTCATGGGATGGGCCTGTTTGGGTAATCGCGACCGCAACTGCTGGTGACGTGGAAATGGCGACGCGGATTGAACGACACAAGAGCGAGCGGCCAAAAGATTGGATTACTGCTGAAACTAGGTTGACCTTAACCTCGGTTATCAGGAAAGTGCCTGACGATGCTCTGGTGATTCTCGACTGCGTGACGATGTGGGTTGCGAATTGCTTGCTTGATGAATTTGATGTTGTGGCAATGGAACAAGAAACCGCAGCGTTTCTTTCGATGGCTTCTAGACGCAAAGCTCCGGTGGTCATCGTTACCAATGAAGTCGGATTGAGTATTGTTCCTGAAAACGAACTGGCACGTCTGTACCAAGATATGTTGGGCCGCGTAAACCAAGCGTTAGCCCAAGTAGCTGAAAGGGTGCTATTCCTTTCTGCGGGCAGAGTCACTCAACTCCAAAAGATTGAGGACATCTTGTGACAGACCCACTTAGCCGCCATTTATCAGATTTGACTTCTCCAGATTTCTTGGCAATGAAGAACATGCAGGAGAGATTGGCTGACATCTTGCGACCAAAAGGAGCGTTGGCTCGACTAGACGAACTCGCGGTGTTTATGGCTGGTTGGCAGGGATTGGATATCCCGACCGTGAACAAAGCGCAAGTTCTGATTTTCGCAGGCGACCATGGTGTAGCTCAAGGGGGAGTCAGTGCTTACCCCTCAGAGATAACGAAATCGATGTATTCAGCCTTTGAATCTGACTCTTCGACGATCAATGCGCTGGCACGGGTAGCGGGTGCATCGGTAACAGCTGTTGATGTCGGCGTTGGACGACCGACAGACGACATTCGAACAGAACCGGCCATGTCCCCGGACAGATTTGAAGAAGCATTTCAAATAGGTCGAACGGCGGTGCAAAATTCCGACTGCGATCTTTTGGCTCTCGGGGAAATGGGGATAGGCAATACCACCTCATCTGCAGCCATTGCCGCCGCATTGTTTGGTGGCGACGCCGCTATGTGGGTAGGTCGCGGCACAGGCGTAGATGACGAGGGTATGGAACGTAAAGTTACTGCGGTTCAGAGCGCTGTTTCGCGTGTAGGTAAGGCAAGCCCGTACGAAGTTCTTCGACAACTAGGCGGAACCGAAATCGTTGCGCTCGCTGGAGCAATCGTCGAAGCCCGTAACTGTCGAATCCCAGTCGTTCTAGATGGTTTCGTGGTAACTGCAGCATCTGCCCCTCTTTATTCATGTAACCCAAGAGCGCTCGCTCATTGTGTTGTTGGACACCAGTCGGCGGAAACAGGTCATCAACAGCTCCTCAACCACCTAAATTTAAAGCCGATCCTCAATATGGAGTTTCGACTTGGTGAAGGATCTGGAGCAGCGGCCGCTATACCTTTAATCTCTATGGCTTGCGCAGCAGCTACAGAAGTCCCGACTTTCAGTGAATTCTTCGAAGCTGACACATGAGATCTTTCAGAGCTGCGATTGTTTTTTTAACCAGAATCCCAGTCGGAGTTGGTCGAAATGGGCCGCCCCAACTCTCCCGGACAGTTCCATGGTTTCCAATCGTCGGTGCAGGTATAGGTGCGCTTGTCGGACTCGTCTACCTAGCGCTCAATCAAGCACTTCCAGCAACCGTCTCAGCCACAGTGGCGGTTAGCTTCGGAGTAGCTATAACTGGAGCCTTTCACATAGACGGATTAGCAGATTGCGCCGATGCTTTTGCTGGAGGCACAACCGTTGAGCGCCGTTTAGAGATTTTGAAAGATTCGAGGCTAGGGACCTATGGGACTAGCGCGCTTGCTCTGGTCCTGCTGATAGAGATGGCTGCATTAGCTGCGTTAGATCCAAACACTGGCTTGAGGTCCTTAATAAGTGCCTATGCGATAGGAAGAGGCGCATCAGTATGTGTGATGATCCTCAGCCGAAAAAGCGTCAGAGAAGGATTAGGCGCTGATTACATAAGCGAACTGAGCAGGATTCGGTGTGCCCTCGGAATACTGACAGTAGTTGTCGCCGTGTTTCTGATAAATGGAACTCAAGGGCTATTACTGCCTGTTTTTGCAGTTCCGGCCACCCTATTGATGTGGGCCTGGTCTTATCGTTCGATAGGGGGCGTTGTCGGAGACAGCCTTGGGGCCATCACACAGTTATCTCAAACCAGCGTCTTAATCGGTGCAGTAACACTCAATAGCGGAGTCTGTGCTTGTTCGTGGTGACTGTTTGGAAGGTACCGTGAACTCTGTGTCTCATGAAGTCAAAGAACTACCCGCTGAAGCGCGTAACCGTCTCGACGCTTTATATAGATCAGACCCGTTAATGACCGGTTTGGGTGCGGAATTACTGTCCTGGTCTCCGGGCCTCGCCACCGTTCAGACCAAGGTACAGCTGGCTCACACCAATTTTCTCGGGGGCGGACATGGTGGCATTGTTTTCAGTCTCGGAGACATTGCCATGTCTTTCGCCTCAAACGGTTACGGCCGTCAGGCTTTAGCAACTCAGATCGATATCTCGTACCACCGAGGAGTGCTTCCCGACGACCTAGTTATTGCAACTGCAAGTGAGATCAGCCGAACCCGACGATTTGGCCACCATAGGGTGGAGATAAAGGTCAACGATCGTCTAGTTGCTAGTGCCACCGGAACTACTTACAGAACCGATGAATGGCACTTCGGCGCAGAATTTTGGCCCGATGATTGGCGGGAAAAATATTGATCCGGTGTAAATGGAAAGTATTTCCGCTCCTCCTAGCAGCCTTAATGACATTTGGTTGTGGGCCAGATGGACCTTCGGTGGTGCGTGAATCCGACCCATCGCTGCTTCAGCCGGTTGCTACCTCTACCGAGACAAGCCAATCGGCCGAAGAAATAATAGAAACAGTTGCCGAGGGCATAGGTTCCATAAGAGATTCGTCTGTGGGTGGGTCAGCCACAATTCTGTTAGCCGTAGACCCCACACCAACTATTGGTTGGACCCCGTGGGACCATGTGTGTGCTTGGTCGTGTCGAAACGTTCTGGACCAGGTCTTAGAGACCCTAACCGTCGTTCTCCCCGACGGGTCAATAGCGCTCTGGTTAGCTGAAGAGGTCCAACCCAATCCATCGATGTTGAATTGGACCATTACTTTGCGCAAAGGTCTGAGATTCAGCGACGATCAACCAGTTACGGCACAGGGCATCAAAGACGGGTATGAAGAGTTCCTGAAGAAGGGCGAAGTGACTCGCGGCTTACTTCGTGATGCCCGAATTAGTGCAGTTACAGTAATCGACGAACGCCGTTTCATGATCGACTTAACGGAACCAAACTCCGCTTTGGATGCAGTCTTAGCGGGACCTATTGGCAGAGTTTTTTCTGTTGAGGCTGCGATGGCTGACCCATCCGGCTTTCTCAGGAGTCCAGTAGGCACCGGACCCTTCGTTATGGAGCCATGGAAAGCTGGTGAGCCCGTCAAGTTGTCAGCTAACCGCAGATATTGGAGAACGGGTCCAAACGACGAGCGCCTGCCTTATTTGGACGAACTAGTTTTTCTCGAAGTAAGGGATGAACAAGAACGAATCGAAATCGTGCAACGTCAAGAAGCAGATTTTGCGCATTCGCGATCTACTTTGGCGATCTCTCGTGCTCGAGACCTTGAGTTAAACGTCATCTCACGTAATGAAGACAACGTTGGTGTGGTGATGTTTAATACGGTGCAATCACCCGTGGACGATGTTCGAGTCAGACGTGCTCTTCAATTGTCGACGAACCAAGAAGCTTTGATAAAAGCTTCGTTAGGGGCCGGTGCTGGTGAACTAGCTACTCAGTGGTTTGCCCCTGAGAGTCGGTGGTGGTCGGGATTAGCAGAAAAAGCTTGGCCCGATTCGGATGCATCTGCCGCAGCAGAACTCCTCACTGCCTATATCAACGATGAAGATCGTTCTGATAGACGTCCTCCGGGTTCAAAGATTTCTATCGATCTTCAATGCACCGATGACATCCATCTTTCGTCTATGACCCGAGAACTATCTCGGCAGTGGGAGGCGACAGGATTAGTTGAAGTTGAAACTGAAACCGTTACTCGGAGCGGTTTGATACAAAGGGTCTTAGGTTCTATAACGGATCGGCCTGGCTTTAGTGGAGACTTTGTAGCCACCTGCTGGCGAGTAGGCGGAGAATCTGATCCAGCGTTGATGTTTGCGCCGACCTTCGGCCCGATTCGAACGTCGCCGTTAAATGTCAGCAACCTCCACAATGAGTCCTTGACTGAATTTGTAGACCTGCTGGAATCAAGCTCAATCGAAACTGTCCGCCAAACTGCTGTCGAACAGATCATGTTGGCTTTGATTGAACAAATGCCCATGATTTATCTCTCACACGCTCAATCTGCTGTTGTAGGGCACCCTAATACAGAAGGTTTGGGGTATTGGCAGCTTCCTAATGGCCGAGATGTATATGGCCAAGTAGCAGGAGTGGGTCGCTGGTCAGATGTCTGGGTGTCTGATGAGTAACGAGGGAACACCACTCGACTTATTGGGTTGGGGCCAACAAGGTCTCACATACCCCGAGTTAAAAGAAAATGAGGGAATTGGAAGGGTCGCGGTTGAACATCGAGGTGCTTATGAACTACTGGGCCCTGCCGGCTTGCATGAAGCCATATTGGCAACCTCGTCGCGAGAACAAGCTGACGACCCGACCGATTATCCAGCAGTCGGTGACTGGGTCATTCATACGTTGAATCCAATCGACAATCGACGACTTGGCATTGTGGAAGTCTTGCCGAGACGTTCGCGAGTGCTTAGACGAGCATCAGGAACTGCTCCAGTACCTCAATTAGTCGGAGCCAATGTTGATGTCCTAGGGATAGTCATATCCACCGACCAAGAGGTCGATGAACACTTAGTTGAGCGTTACTTAGTCAGTGCTGAAGGTGGCGGTGTATCTCCAGTAATCATTATTAACAAGAGCGACTTAGGTGGCGGCGCTGAGATCCGTGAACGACTCGCGAAACGAGGCGTTCATTACCCGATCTTTTTGACTAACGCACTCCGGGGTGACGACTTAGGTGAAGTAGCGAAGCTTTTGAGTGGAGGCGCTACGCTCGCGTTAACAGGAGCATCTGGTGTAGGTAAATCAACTTTGGTAAACCAACTCGTAGGTGATGGAGTGTTAGCCACAGGGTCAGTCGATAGTGAAGGCTCTGGCCGCCACACAACAGTGCGGCGTGAGTTACTTCTAGCTGGCAATGGTGTGGTGATTGACACTCCAGGTTTACGCGAAGTCCAGATATGGGACGATGCGGGCTTGGAGGCTGTTTTCCCGGAAATAGCTGAGGCTTCTCTTGATTGCAAATTTGCGGATTGCAGCCATAGAGAAGAACCAGGATGCGCAGTAAGGGCTGCGTGTGCGGACCACAGAATAAGTTCGGATCGTCTTCTTTCTTATCTGACGTTATGCCATGAGTTGCAGGAACTCAGCGATGAAATAGAGGGTTACCAGAGGTCTCAGCGCCGACGGCGAGATTCTCGTTCTACTTAGCGGCCCCTGAATTGAGGTTGACGTTTTGCCATGAATGCCTCTACGCCTTCGCGATAGTCGAAGCTGTCGAAACAGCTATCTACTAATTGATTAATCGCATCAAAGTTTCTATCTGACTCAGGTTTTGTCCACTCGTCGGTCGCAGCCTTTGCCGCGCTAATAGTTAAGGGCGCATTGGCGCAAATGATTTGAAGCCAATCATCGGTTGCCGATTCGAGTTCGCTCTTTGGTACAACTCGATTGACTAAGCCGATTGAGAGAGCTTCCTCTGCATTAAATCGGTCTGCCAGAAATAAGATTCTTTTTGTTGCTGAAGGTCCAATTAGTTGGACGAGTCGCCCTAGTCCTGCTGAACGGTAACCAAGTCCTAGGCGAGCAGCAGGGATAGTGAACTTGGCATCGTCAGAGACGATGCGTAAATCGGCGGTTAGGGCTACAGCGAGTCCGCCGCCAATGCAGTAGCCGTGAATCATGGCTACTAGCGGTTTAGGCATATTTGCTAAAGCTGAGTATGCCTGATCGGAAATATCGTCATACTTTTGATTTTCCGAACTATCAGTTCGTTTGTCAGAGAATTCGCTGATATCGGCTCCAGCGGCAAAGGCCTTTTCGCCTTGGCCGCGCAGGAGTACGACCCGAATTTCTTCGTCTTTAGCTAGGTCATTGGCCGCTTCGAGCAACCCTTGCCACATATCGGCACTTATCGCGTTATGACGTTCAGGGTGGTCTAGAACAATGGAACCGATATGGCCGTCTCGTCGAATATGCACAACTCCGCTCACCATTAGAACGCTACACGGCATTGTGCGCTATCGATAGGTGGCTATTCTCGGCTCGATGCATAGACGCGCAAAACGGTGTTCGTTCCTCCTACTTCTAGCCTTGGTTTTCGCTGGCTGTGCCGGAACGCCTCCAAGCGCTCGGCTGTCGTCATCGCCGACGTCTGCTCCAGAAATTGCTCTCCCAGATGAATCCATTGAAGACACAAATGATTTGTCAGATGGGAAAGGTAGTCGAGATACCGCTGTCACAAGTGTCAGCCAGGCTGTAGAGCTTGATAGATGGCCCCTGACAGGAATTCAAGATGATGAGGTGAGTGCACGGCCGGTGCTCCTAGCGAAGATAGATAACCACGATCGAGCAAGGCCCCAGGCCGGGATTAATTCGGCGGATGTGGTGTTCGAGGAAATTGTCGAAGGTGGTCTCACTCGCTTTGCTGCGCTGTTTCACTCGCAGCAGGCAGAGAACCTAGGTCCGATACGTTCAGTTAGAACGAGTGATTTTGATTTGCTGCGTAACCTGAACAGGCCGTTGTTCGCGAACTCGGGCGGCAATGAAGCTGTGCTTCAGTTGTTGCAAGACATCGACTTTGTAGATGTCAGTTCTAACGCCGCCATAGACGTCTACGAACGGATAGAAGAGAGACCATCGCCCCATAACCTCTTCAGCGATACCGACTCCTTGCGTGCCGTTGGGACTAGTCGCGGAGAGGGAGGGCCGCCGCCAACAATGTTCGTGCGTGCGGATGCCGATTTATCAGTTGCGCCTCGTAACCCCGTGAGTGGACTGGACATTGATTACGGAGACACTTTTGTGGAGTACCGGTGGGACCAAGAGCGGAAGAAGTGGGTTCGAAGCCAGAATGGAACGCTGCATGTCGACAGTGACGGTGTCGTTGTGGCTCCTGATGTAATCATCGTCCAAGTTGTCGCATATGGGCGCAGCAGGGCGGATGGAAGATCGCCTGAGGCTGTGCTGCTAGGTGAAGGTGAGGCACTAATTTTCTTCGATGGACATATGACGGAAGGTTTTTGGAAACGAACTGAATCTGGTGAAGTCACTCAATACTTTGATCGTGACGGGCAACCGATTGCTATGCCATCTGGACGTGTCTGGATTGCGTTGCCTCGAGTCGGCCAAGTTCAAATTATTCAATGAGTGGCTACCAGCCCTGTTAGTGATTACTAGGTGGCACCCAATTGGCGTCGCGACGGTCTCTGAAAGCTCCGATTCCCTCTGCGGCTTCAGAACTTTGAAATAACGATTGGCTTAATTCGGCTGTCCACTCCCACGCTTCACTTCTTTGCATCTGGGGAACTTTTGAGATCAGCTGTTTAGACGCGGCAAGGGCTTTGGGGCCTCCGCGCACAACTTTACCGAGTGTTTCATTGACCTCTTGATCTAGTAAGTCTCTTGGGACTGCTCGATTTATAAGACCCACCTCAGCTGCACGAGAAGCAGGGATTCTTTCACCGTTAAGAAATAGCTCGCTGGCGTCAGCTCGCCGGAGTTTGGGGAGACAAACTACAGATATCACTGCTGGAGCCACGCCGATTCGGACCTCAGTAAAGCCTACGATTACATCGTCTGCAGCGATTGAAATATCAAATGCAGCGGCGAGACCGACCCCGCCGCCTGTGCAGTGTCCAGCAATTCGGCCTAGAACCGGCTTTGGTGATTCGATGATGTCATCGAGAATCTGAACGAAACTGTGGCGAGCAGTCGGTTGAGTTACTCCGGGTTGGTTGGCTTTGAGGTCAGCTCCGGCGCAGAAGGTGTTCCCATTGTTGGTGAAAAGAATGACCCGTACTTCAGGGTCGCCCTGAGCGGCTGTCAGATGGTCCCCGAGGGAATTAACCATCTCAACACTTAGAGCATTTTTGTTTTCTGGACGGTTCAGGGTGATGGTTGCTACCCCGCGGTCTATCTCATAGAGCGATGCTGCTTCTGAATTTGTCACAACTCTGAGCCTAGTGAGTGCACAGGTCTTAGTTATAGGTGAATCTAAGCTGTTGTTTGTGACTAATACTTTCTCCTCGATGGCCGCGACATTAAACGAAGCTTGTGGAGCGGACCCAGATTGGTTGTGTCGGAAAGTTTTTGAATGGACTGACAACTCAGACTTAGCGGGTGTAGCGACATGGCTAGTAGACCGACCGGTCAAAGTAATTGTTATCGCCTTGCTTGCAATGGTTATTCGTCGAGTTGTGCATCGAGCGATTGATGGACTGATTGAACGACTGATGTCCGAACGGTCTTCAGATGAACGGGACGCTGTAGCAGCAGCTGAGGCAGCGACAGGAACATTACGTCGAGAATTGCTGACCGAGAAATTGGCCTCGTTACGTGAAAGAACAGAGAGGGCTCGACAAAGAGCCAAGACTCTCGGTGTCTTGTTTAAGAGCATTGCTTCAGCAGTCATTGGAGTTGTGACCATCATGATGTTGCTTGGCGAATTTGATATAAATCTCGGACCGCTGATCGCTGGAGCGGGCATTGTCGGCGTCGCGATTGGGTTTGGCTCCCAAGCGCTAGTTGGAGATCTGCTAAGCGGCATTTTTATGCTTATTGAAGATCAATATGGTGTAGGTGATGTAATCGACGCTGGTGACGCAACAGGCACTGTGGAGTCAGTAGGTCTGAGGACCACCCGGATTCGAGATGTACGTGGAACTTTGTGGCACATACCGAATGGTGAGATTCGCCGGGTCGGGAACATGTCACAAGTGTGGGCCCGTGCGATCTTGGATATCGATGTTGCTTATGACACTGACCTTGATTTAGCTATGGAGACGATCAAAGGGGTCGCAGATGGGTTATGGCAAGAACAGCTTGAAGAAGCCACCATTCTCGAGGAACCCGTGATCTCTGGAGTCCAAAATTTTGGAGCTGACGCAGTGACCATCCGCCTATCGGTTAGGACCGAGCCCGCAGAACAATGGAGTACTGGTCGGGTGTTGAGAAAGCGGATTAAGGAAGCTTTCGATGAAGTAGGTATCGAAATACCATTCCCTCAGCGAACTGTGTGGCTGAAGAGCGAAGGCGACCAAAAAGACCCGGTGAAGAAGGTGGGCCCAGGCTTTCAAACTGGTTCCCGCGATGGCGGAACCGATGACTCCGAATAAGCCAAAACCACTAGCCGATTATTACTACTTGAGTTCCTACCTGTGCCCAGGCGTACAGCGTCTCTGCTTGGTCATGTCGGAGGCGTACACATCCTCCTGATTGGAAAGTGCCCAGCTGTGCTTCTGTTTGCATGGCTTCACCAAATCTATCAATAGGGATGCTGTGAAAGCCGATTGCTAATTCGGTGCCCCAGGCAAAGCGGACCATATATTCCATTCGTATGTCGTCGTGCCCGGCGACCGTATGGCGGGATTTCGAAAACACTTTGTAGGAGCCGGGTATGGGTCTATCGGCTCGACCACTAGCAAGAAAAGTGTGGCTGACCGACTCATCAGCTTCAACGAGCCAGACGCGGTGCTCTATTTTCGAATAGATAGCTCGGCGCCCCGATCCGGAGTCGGCAGGTACTTGGGGTGGCGCCGTAGTAATGATCCAGTACCCATCGCCGCTTTCGTTGACTGCGAAGGCTTTGATGGGTGTTAGTTCGTGCGCGACCATTTGTCCAAAGTAAGGCGCTGACCCAAACGTAAATACTTTTCCTCTTTGGCCGACTAGCCAGTATCCCTTCCCATCGGCTGTTCGTTCGGCTGCGACGATACTCCTGCTGGATAATTCGTTGTTAGCTAACGATCCGCGAAACTGTGATGTCCCGTGAGGGTAGATGGCGCCGTCAGCGCCAACCAAAAGGTAGCCAGTTCCATCAGGAGCCGACAACATATCGATGATTGACCGGTAGAGCGGGCGGTCGGCTAATCCGCCGAAAAATTCTGCCTCGCCGAACGCGAAAACTCCACCGTCTGCTGAGGTGAGCCAGTAACCGTCACCGGACGGGTGAGGTTCAAGGTCAACAACTGGTTTTTGAAGAGCAAGGTGAGTGAGAGAGCCCCTCCATAGGGCTGTCCCAAATGCGTAAACGCTCCCAGTACCGGTGACGAGCCAATAGCCGTCGCCATCTGGTGTCAAAGCTAAATCTACTACGGCAGCATCGAGAGAAATGGAGCTCAAGTCACCCCTATGAATAGCGTCGCCGAAAGCTTGAATCTTCCCCGTTGTTGTTGCGACTAAGTAGCCAGCCCCCGTTTTTGAAGACGCCACGGCCACAAGATTGGATGAACTTTCTTCAGGAAGATCACCAAGGTGTTCTGCGTTACCGAAGACGTGGACCTCTCCACTCCGCTTGGAATCAGTATCGGCGTAAACGCCTGGTTCAAGCCAATCTGCCGCCCAAGCGCTGTGAGGGGCACAATAGAGCACCCCGAGGAGAAGGGTGAGCAAAACAAAACAGCGAGTTATTGATGGAACAAAAGAGTGAGTCATTGATGGTGGTTTCGGTAAATCACTTGTCTCGTCGTCAACTGAGGTGGACTACTCCTCTGATGCGAGAGTTACCTCAACGCTAGCTGGAGCATCTTCTTGTTCTACTAGTTCAAGAGCGTCAATGTTGCCAGCCTCAATCAGGTCGTTGCGAACTAGGTTGACTTGGCTGACGCGTTGTTTCGATGCGGAAACGACAACTGTGGTTGCCTTGACCTTAAGACTTCGCTTTGCCTCGGTTTTTGCTCTCCGAACCTCAGAGAGTGTTTCCGAGGCTGCATCCAGAATTCCGAGGTCAATCGCTTTTGTCAGCCCACCGCTTAGGTCCGCTGTCGTAGGCCATGATGCTGTATGAATTGAATCTTCGTGCGACCAAGACCAGACCTCTGCGGTTACGAATGGAAGAAAAGGGGCGAACAGACGTAATAGTGCTTCTAGTGTGATTTTTAGGGTGACGTGGGCTGACTCCGCTTCTTGGTCGCCTTGGCTCCCGTAGGCTCGAGCTTTGACTAGCTCGACGTAATCATCGGTGAAGCTCCAAAAGAACTGCTCAGTCTTTTCGAGTGCTCGGGCGTAATCAAATTCTTCGAATGCCACTGTCGCTGTCTCGACGAGATTCAAGAGCTTGGATAGGAGAGCCTGATCTAGGGGGTTCGAAACTAAACTCGGGTCCGCTTTGGCGTTGCTGGCGAGCGTCAAAGTGAACTTAGATGCGTTGAGGATTTTTATCGCTAAACGGCGACCGATCTTCATCTGTCCTTCGTCGAAAGCTGTATCAGTGCCTGGCCGTCCGTTAGCTGCCCAGTATCTGACCGCGTCTGAACCGTATTCGTCTAAGAGCCCAGTAGGTGTGACAACATTTCCCTTTGACTTGGACATTTTTTTGCGGTCTGGATCCAAAATCCAGCCAGAAAGGGCACAGTTACGCCATGGCGCAGTGTCCTCTTCTAAATGTGAACGAACTGCTGTCGAAAAGAGCCAAGTTCTAATTATGTCGTGACCCTGAGGTCGCATATCCATGGGATAGGTGCGAGAGAATAGGTCCTCGTCTTCCTCCCAACCGCAGGCAATCTGTGGAGTTAATGAGGAAGTAGCCCATGTGTCCATGATGTCGACTTCACCTATGAATCCCCCTGGCTCGTTTCGTTGAGTCTCGTCGAAACCTGAAGGAACATGCGATGCCGGATCCACCGGAAGCTCATTTTCAGATGGGACGATGCGTTGTTCCCACAAGACTTCGCCTTGGTCATCAATTCTGTACCAGAGCGGAATAGGCACTCCGAAGAATCGTTGCCGGCTGATAAGCCAATCACCGTTTAGTCCTTCGATCCAATTGGCGTAACGACCTTGCATGTATGGCGGATGCCACCTCATTTCATCGCCGCGAGCTATTAGCGCTTCGTTTAGCTGGGGGTCTCTGCCACCGTTTCTGATGTACCACTGGCGACTCGTCACTATTTCCAGTGGCCGGTCACCTTTTTCAAAGAACTTTACGGCGTGGTTAATGGGCCTTGGTTCGCCGACCATTTCTCCGGCCTCTTGGAGTATTCGAACGATTTCTTTTTTGGCGGAGAAGATAGTTTTTCCAGCCATCAACTTAAAAGCCTCTAGTCCCTTTTCGGAACTAATGACTTCAGGTGGATTGGTTGTTATGCGTCCAGAACGGTCAATGATTGCACGGACTGGGAGTTCAAGTTCTCTCCACCAAGTGACATCAGTTGTGTCACCAAAAGTGCAAACCATTGCGATCCCGGTCCCTTTCTCAGGATCAGCTAATTCATGACCAAGGATGGGTACTTCAACATCGAAGATGGGTGTGGTCACCGTTGTACCGAGGAGATCTTGATAGCGCTTATCTTCTGGGTGTGTTACCAAAGCAACACACGCAGGTAATAGTTCAGGTCGGGTGGTGTCAATGATGATTTCGCCGTTGCCCGTTGAACTGTGAAACTTGATTTGGTGGTAAGCGCTTGGTTGTTCACGGTCTTCTAACTCTGCCTGAGCAACCGCTGTTCTAAATGTCACGTCCCATAACGATGGAGCTTCTGTCTGGTATGCCTCACCGCGTTGAAGGTTCCGAAGAAATGCTTTCTGCGCAACGCGCTGGCAATGTTCGTCAATCGTGGCGTAGGTCATTGACCAATCGACGCTTAAACCGAGTTGTCGCCAAAGATCTTCAAATGCCTGTTCATCCGCAGCTGTCAGGATGTGGCATAGCTCAACGAAGTTTCGCCTTGAGACATTGACATCACCGCGTTTTTTTATTGCTTTTTCATCGCCAGCGTCTAGAGGTGTTTCAAAGCTGGGGTCATATGGAAGGGTTGGGTCGCAGCGGACACCAAAATAATTCTGAACTCTTCTTTCGGTAGGGAGGCCGTTGTCATCCCATCCCATTGGGTAGAACACTTCGGCTCCGCTCATGCGTTGATACCGGGCAATGGTGTCCGTATGGGTGTAGCTGAATACGTGACCGACGTGCAGCGACCCACTTACTGTCGGCGGAGGGGTGTCAATGCTGAAGATTTCGGCCCGGGTCTTAGTCCTATCGAACTGGTATATGCCGCCTTCCTCCCAGATGTCGTTCCATTTGGACTCAAGGCCTTCGATCGTTGGTTTGTCAGGAACCATTGTCATGATGTGAACGGTATCTGGAGCATCCTTATCACCCAAGGCATATAGGTCATGTCAGTCGAAATGATCCGATGAAGCGTGAGTAAATAATTGAAAACTTGGAGTTAAATACCGTTTTTCGGTAGCAGCTGTACGTACTCTGGCATGACATCACTACTTTGACCTCCCTGCCCCAATTAGCTGGCGCTGACGGTTCACCTGATGACCAGCGATTCGATGAAGAACAGTCAGTGCAAATGGTGCTGCGAAAAGGCGCCGCCATGGCAAGGCGTGTTCGCGCCTTTGCCGCAGTTGTGATGCTTTTGATGCTGTCATCTGAGGCAGCTGATGCTGTTCCCGGAGCGACCGTTCCTCCGCTGCCGTTGGGCGTCGTGTTGGCAGGGTTGTTGATGTTTGTAAATTTTGTGGACCCGACAAGAGATCCGCGGGTATCTCAAAAAGTGGCTCTTCAGCGGCGGGGCATCGAACTTTTTCTTGATGCCCTGATTGTGTTTATCGCTATTTGGTTAGTCGGGCTAAATCCGGCGAGCAGTCTTTGGGTCTTGTTGCTTTTCCCTATTGTTCAAGCTGTTCTTAGACTTCAGGCAAAGCAAATGGCTTTGTGTTTCACTTCGCTTTTCGGAGTTTATGTTGGTGGTGAAATCTGGGCGGCTAGCCGTTACCAAGACATTGAATTTGGCTTGGTAACGACTGTTCAACAGGTTTTGGTCTTGCTTGTGCTTGCCGTTGCCGCAGCTAACTATCGGCAACTGAACTCCGTTTTTTCCACGGTCATAAATCGGAGAGATTTGTCCGAGGAGCAACCAGAGCGACGACGCTTACCTGGAGATGGTTTTGCTGTGGTTTATATCGATATAGCGGTTGCTGATGGGCTGCCGTCGCAAATGTCGCCTGAGTCATTGCGTGAAGTTGTTGCGAAACGAATTAGTGGTGCGGTGCGATTAGAAGATCAAGTGTTGACTAGTGACGCTGACGCTTTTGTCGTGTTGCTCGAGGGCTTACATGAGCTCATGGATGCGACCGTGGTTGGTGAAAGAATTCTGAAGCGGTTAGAGAGCCCAGTTTCGGTGGGTGGAAGGTCAGTAGAAGTTGATCCTCGAGTTGGGGTTGCGTACAGCCCTAATCATGTCGGCGCTCCCGACGAGCTAATTGAAGCTGCAGGTCGTAAGGCCTTTGGCGCTCGACGCAATGGTGATGATCGCCTAGTTATCCATGAAGCAGGTAAGCACTTGGAGTCTGCTGTCGGCTAGGACTTCAAGTTCTAGAAAGTAAAATAGTGCAGGGATTGCTGTGACGGTTACCCGTTAGTAACTTTCAGGCATGGATTTCAACCCCGAATTGAACGAAGACCAACTTCAAATCCAGCAATGGGTTCACGATTTCGCCACGGATGTCGTACGACCTGTAGCTGCTGAATGGGATGAGCGGGAAGAAACTCCGTGGCCTGTGATCCAAGAGGCAGCCGAGATCGGTTTATACAGCTGGGAATTCATGGCTGAAGCCATGATGAATGACCCAACTGGGTTAACGATGCCGGTCGCACTAGAGGAACTTTTTTGGGGAGATGCGGGAATTGGGCTTTCCATTATGGGTAGTGGCCTAGCTGCTGCAGGCATCGCGGCCTCAGGAACGCCTGAACAGGTGATGGAATGGGTTCCCCAATGTTACGGCACAAGTGACCAACTTATGTTGGGAGCTTTCGCGTCTTCGGAACCTGATGCGGGCTCCGATGTGGCGGCGATGCGTACACGAGCCGTGTATGAAGAAGCAACAGATGAGTGGGTACTCAATGGCACAAAAACATGGATCACAAATGGCGGTATAGCTGACGTTCATGTCGTGGTGGCGGTAGTCGATCCTGACCTGGGTAGCCGGGGGCATGCGAGTTTCGTGATCCCGCCAAACAGTCCTGGAATTTCTCAGGGGCAAAAATTTCAGAAACATGGCATACGTGCGAGCCACACAGCAGAGGTAGTCCTTTCTGATTGTCGAATCCCTGGAAATTGTGTGCTTGGCGGTAGAGAGAAACTTGACGAGCGTCTAGCGAGAGTGAAAGAAGGCAAGTCGGGTAACGCCCAGGCTGCCATGCAAACCTTTGAGTCAACTCGGCCAGCTGTGGGAGCTCAAGCGGTAGGCATCGCGCGGGCCGCATATGAATACGCACTCGAATACGCGAAAGAACGTCACCAGTTTGGGCGACCCATTATCCAGAATCAGTCCATTGCCTTCACACTGGCCGATATGGCAATGGAAATAGACGCTGCTCGTGCTCTTGTTTGGAGAGGAGCGTGGCTCGGGAAACAACGAAAATACAAGAACGCTGAAGGATCAATGGCGAAACTCAAGGCAGGCCGAGTCGCCGTCTGGTCAACAGAGCGAGCTATCCAGATTTTGGGTGGCTACGGGTATGTTCGTGAGTATCCCGTAGAGCGCTGGCATCGGGACGCCAAGATTTACGACATTTTCGAAGGCACCGAACAAATTCAGCAACTTGTCATCAGTCGAGCTATTTCGGGTATGAGAATCGAATAAATATAGGTAAACCCATTGAAACAGAGGCTTTGAGGGGCGTTTACCATCAAAATTCGCTAATTGAAAGCAAAAAATGAGCAACGTTTTCATATGCGCGACTCATTCTTCTGGGTCCTCTACCATGGACGTAGTGTCCAAAACCACCATGTGGTGATTGGTGCACTGCCAGTCTGTAGACCATAAGGGGGTCCTGGCAAAATGATGGAAATGATACTGACTGCGATCATCGTGGGCATGTTGCTTCAAGGTGTGATGGCAGTCATAGACAGCGTTCTCGACACTGTGAACGTGAACTCAATGTTGAAATCGATTCCGGTAGTTGGATCGAACCTCAACTTAATATGGGCGTATCTGTTTATAGCGATTACCGATGTGAACTTGTTTAACGGTTACGCCATGGACACTGAAATCCTGCAGATGGGAGGTTTTGGCCTCGATATTGCTTCAGCAATAGTGGTTTTGGCCTTCATCCCAATTCGGGACGCCGCGATTTCGGCACTTGGTAAAGGTATCGGTGGCCGCTAACTAGCGATTCCTATTTCATAGGGCGCTCTGAGCGCCTTAGTGTTGAGGACCGTCAGCTTGGCGGTCCTCGAACATTTTTGATGACTTTCGAACCTAACTAGGAGTCCCGACGGATTGTTCCTTTGTTGTCTCTCAGACGATCGCAAGTTATTGAGATGGCCTCACATAATCGTGACAGAATTATCGTAAACAAAGCTCTTCCAGTGTTTAGGACAGACCGAGGTCAATGATGCGTGCAGGTTTGGTAACAGGTAAAGGTCAATTTGAGCTCGTAGAGAGAGAAGATCCCGCGCCGAATAGCGATGAAGTCGTAGTCGCGATCAAAAGATGCGGTATTTGTGGAAGTGACGTTCACGCTTACGTCGAAGGTTGGAAATATTCACCGAGTGTATGTGGACATGAATGGGTTGGCGTAATCGTGGCATCGGGGCGAGATGTGGTGAACGTTAAAGAGGGTGATCGTGTTACTGGCGCCATAGCGCCGGGATGTGGCGGTTGCTTGGAATGCCGAAATGATTTGAGCCAGTACTGCAGGACCGCATGGTCAGACTACGCCGGCCCTACGGGCCCGACCTCGGGAGGCTTCGCACCGTTTTTAGGGCTGAAGGCAGAAAGAGTTATAGCTATCCCCGAAGAGTTAGACATGGATGATGCGGCATTGATAGAACCGGCGTCGGTAGCGTTTCACGCGGTTCGTCGAAGCCAGTTGCGAGTGGGTGATGTTGTATGCGTTGTTGGTTGTGGCCCGATAGGCCTGCTAACTGCGCAGGTAGCCAAAGCGGCTGGCGCCGGAGTAGTGGTAGCGGTCGAACCTGATGAGAACAGAAGAAAGCTTGCTTTGGCTACCGGAAGCGATATCGCTGTAACTCCGGGTGAGGAACTTCGAACGGTCTTGGATGAGCTAACGCAGGGCTTGCAAGCTGATGTGGCTTTCGACTGCGCAGGGATTCCTCAGACAATGCAGCAGTCGGTCGATATGGTGCGGCGCGGGGGATCGGTTTGCTTAGTCGGAGTAACAGGACGAGAGGCTCAGATAAATCCAATTCGATGGATTAGCAAAGAGGTGACATTAAACACGTCGATCGTATTTACGTTGGAAGAAATGAAGGCCACATCGGGCATGATCGCTGATGGTCGACTGTCGGTAACGCCTCTCCGTGACACGGTTATCGACTTAGATTCTCTAGGTTCCACGATCGATGATTTAGCCGAACGGAGAATTGATGCTGTAAAGATCTTGGTTGACCCGACTGCTGGTTGATAGTGCCAACCTATGAAGTTGATGTGACGACGCCTTCGCGTACCATCTCTGCAATCTTCTGATCGTCATAGCCCAATTCCGCTAGCAATTCCGTGCTGTGTTCGCCTAGTCGTGGGGCATGACGGTGAAGTCCCGTTGAACTTGCTGAATATTTAACTGGGTCCCTGACGTATCTATATTTTCCTTCAGTTGGATGATCAATTATTTGCACTAGATCTACTTGAGATAAATGCGGATCTTCCCCAAGCTTCGCCAAATCGAGCACTGCGGCAGCAGGTATAGAAACCTCGTCACAAAACTCCAGCCATTCGAGCGTCGTTTTATGCTGGGCAGCTTCACCTATCAGTCCATAGAGTTCAGATGTATTGGCGACTCTTGCGTTGTGCGTTGCGAACCTTGTGTCTCGAGCAAGTTCGGGCCGTTTAATGAAATTAAAGAAATCTTCGTAGTTCTTATCTGTGTAGGGCAATAGGGCGACGAATCCGTCAACCGTTTCATAAGGTTTTCGAGCCGGTGTGAGAAGTCGTTCATAACCGAATGACCCTTCGGGTGGTTCAAATGCCGCACCGCGGAGATGTTCAACCAAGTTAAAGCTGACCATAGTTTCAAACATTGGTACTTCTATTTGTTGGCCGACGCCTGTTCGGTATCGGTGGATTAATGCTGCCATAACAGCCTGAACAATATGCAATCCGGTCACTTTGTCGGCTATAACCGCTGGAACATAAGTTGGACGCCCCACAGTTTCAGTAAACAGTCCAGCCAGACCTGAAGCCGCTTGAATCGCATCGTCGTATGCGGCTTTATCTTTATATGGACCGTCGGCCGAGAATCCGTTAGCTCTGCAATAGATGAGGGATGGGTTTACCGATGTGACAGAGTCCTCGTCGAGCCCTAAACGAGCCAATGCTTCCGCCCTCATGTTTGTTACGAGTACATCTGCGGTTTTTGCCATCTCCAGGATTACTTCGCGGCCACGAGCGTCTTTCAGGTCAATGCTGATCGACCGTTTGTTTCGTTGAAGATTCAGGCTAAAGCCTGACATACCGGCGCTTCTGCTGGGTAGCCCATTCCTAGTTGAGTCGCCTGTAGTTGTTTCCACCCGAATAACGTCAGCGCCATGGTCTCCCAACATTCGGGTAGCCATAGGGCCCATTAAGACTGTGGTGAGATCAATTACCCGGATCCCGTCTAAAGCACCATGTTCCATCTGTTGATCATGGCAGGCGTGACCCTCTAAGAACCAAATTCTTCCAACTGATTCGCGCTGGCATTTTGGACTAGGCCTTCAATGCCCGTCATGATGAGGCCTGCTAGTTGCTCGGCTAGGTCTTGAGCTGAAGGTCGTTCTATCTGAGTAAGCCAGTGCCGACAGACGCCTTCGGACATTGTGACAATAGCTCTTGCATACGTTTCGACGGTAGCGTTGTCTAGCCATTCGCTCAGCAGTTCAGCGATAGTTGCCGACATGCGGCTTTCAACCATTTGACTACCATTTGCAGTGTCGTCATCTTTAGGAGCCGAACGGCCGAATAACAATTGGAACTCGCGCTGGTTCTGTTCAACGAAAGAAAAGTATGCATGTAACGCATCAACTGTGCTTTGGTAGTTACTTTCGGCCGATTTAGCCGCGCGCACGACCTCGTTTGCGAGGCGGTCAGCGACATCTTCTATCAACTCGACGTACAGGTCTCGTTTGGAAGTGAAGTGTTGATAAAGAACCGGTTTAGTCACGCCAGCAGCCTTGGCAACGCCATTCATTGAAGTCCCGTGGTAGCCGTTAGCTGCAAAGACAGTCATGGCGACGTCCAGTAGTTGCTCTCTTCGTTCTGAGGCGGGGAGACGATTGGACATGGTGTGAGTATCAGGGGCTAGACAGAGAAACAGTGAAGGATACGCATAATTTGCGATTCCGACGACATGGCGCCGACCCATGGAACGCTAGTGACCATGTGGAAGGCCTTGATCTTCGCGGTCGGCTGCGTTGGCGGCGTAGCTAAAGATTATGGCTGGAGCGAGTATTAGCGAGCCGATAATCAATAGAGCGACTGTGATGGAGATGGAGAGAGGAGAACCGTTCGCGTAGTAGTTCAGTATGAACGTAACTAACGCCCCACCAAAACAACCGTAGCCGCAACGTTTGCCGAGATTGGAGAGCCGGCGCACTCTCTCTCGAGACTTAAGGATTGGGTCCTCGGGGTGCTTTTCTGTCACTTTTCCTCATCGAGGGAATGAATAGCAGATGACCCTTCGATACTGGAGAAATTAGGTTTTGACTCCGGCGACTGAATTGGGCTTTTTGGTGAACTGGCGACATTTGGTGAAGATGCTGACCAGGTTGACTGATCCGGTTCATAACCTTCGAAGGGGTCTGGTTGCGTGGGGTCACGAAACTGGTCGTATTCGACTGACTCGTCGTGGTAGGTGGCTGTTTCTCTAAGAGGAAAGAACACCCGAAATCCAAGATTTGCGAGTCCGCAAGTGACTATTAGGTCTCCGAAAGAAAAGACTTCTTTAAGCCTGCCAATCGGAACTATCGCGCCTAAGAACCAGAAGATTTCCTCACCAGTCCGAAAAGCTCGCGCTGCCCCAAGCCGGACGAGTTCGATCGACTCAGGGTCCGCAATCCCAGCTTTAATGACGGCGTCAACGGTCACTGGAACGTACCCGTTTAGGACCAACGGAATTAGATTAAGCGTCGTCCCTAAGAGGATCAAAGAAGCTCCAGTTAAGTGGAGATTCATAGCGCAGGTGGTGGCTATTAAGACGAGAGAGATTGCAGTTAACAATGATGGGTATGGGACACCGAGTCCTGAACCCACCAGAGCCTGTAGGGCAACCCCAACTGCGGGAATAGGCCAGAACACGACTCGTGTTGCGAGGCAATAGTCGGTTGAGCCGCGAATAAATAGCCCGACTGCGGCACCCACTATCAAAGCCAATGGAATGAGATACATCACACACGATGGTAGTTGGCTAGATGGGTTTCTCAGAGACGATTTTTTGATCTCACTAATCGATGATCAAGCATCAACTCCCTAAGGGAGCTAGGTTGACCGACGCTTACCGCAGGCGCGATGGAAGGAGAAGCTCCATGGAGATCAGAGCAGAATTGACAGCTACGGTTTGGAAAGTGGTGGTTGAACAAGGTGCAACAGTCGCTGAGGGTGATGAACTTGTAATCCTTGAGTCAATGAAAATGGAGATTCCTGTCGTAGCGACTGTCGCTGGAACAGTGGCAGAAATACGAGTGGGAGAAGAAGACCGAATCAATGAAGGCGACGTAGTAGCCGTTATAGAACCAGCTTAAAAGAGCGCCCCGATGCTTTGCGGCTGAATCTCGGGGTGGTCTAGGTGCAGCAGCGTCGTAGCATCTTGGTGAATGTCTGCAGTCATTGAGTTCGAAAGAGTCGTTTCCGTAGCCGGCTCCTTCCCGGTATTAACCGGATTAGACCTTCGCGTCGACCAAGGCGAAATACTTCTTGTTCGTGGGGAAAATGGGGCTGGTAAAACCAGTCTCTTACGTGCCTGTGCTGGCCTTATTTCTGTGAATTCAGGTAACGCCTCGGTATTGGGGTTCGATATGCGACTCGATCGAAGGGCCCCGCGACGGTACATAGGGCTCTTGAGCCACGAAAACAACTTGTATCAGGACTTACGAGTTAGCGACCATGTTGAGTTCCGGGCAGCGTCGGTTGGTGCCAAAGCGAGCGATACTGCTGCCGCTCTTGAACAAGTTGGTTTCCCACGGCAGCTATGGACGGTGCCGATTATTGCGTTGTCGGCTGGCCAGAGGCGAAAGGTGGCTATTGCTTCGTTGCTCGTAGGCCGACCCCGGCTGTGGCTATTAGATGAACCCCATGCTGCTCTCGATACTGAAAGCCGCAAAACTCTAGATTCCATCTTGACGGATGCTTCTGCGTCTGGGGCGACGGTAATTTTTGTCAGTCATGAAAGTCCTACCAGCAAGGGCATAGCCTCTCGGGTCATCACTATGGATGGAGGCCGGATAATGGAGGACTCCGGTGTTGGCTGAAGTTTTTCTCGTTGCTCAAAAAGACATACGGGTTGAACGGCGAGCGAAGATTGCTCTTGGGCAAGTGGCACCACTGGCTTTGCTAATTCTGATGGTCTTTGCGTTCGCACTTGACGCTAACGCGTCGTTGCTGGAACGAGGAGCGGGAGGCCTTTACTGGTTAGCAGTTCTGTACGGTGGAACGCTTCTTATACAGCGGTCTTTCGATCTTGAAACAGATGATGGGAATATGGACGCCCTTCGAATGTCGGGTATTGGGCCATCTTCTTTGTTTCTTGGAAAAGCACTGGCTTTGTTTGTGCAGATCACTGTCCTTGAGTTGATACTTGGTCCTGGCATCGTTCTTTTGTATGACGTTCGGGTCGTTGACTGGGCGTTACTTATTGTCGCGGCTTTAGCAGGAACGGTCGCTTTTTCTGTTTGTGGGGTTCTTTGGGGTGTGATGTCCGCTGGCTTGCGAGTCCGGGCTACCCTTCTCCCGCTGCTCTTGGTTCCTGTTTTGGCGCCGGTCCTGCTTGCAGGTTCTCGAGCTTTTGAAACAGCGCTAGGAGTGCGTAGTGGAGCCGGCTGGACATGGGCTGGCTTGATGTCTGTAATTGCCGCTGTTCATACGGCACTTGGGCTCGGAGCATTTGGATTCTTGTTGGAGGAGGGTTGATGACGGCAGCAGCAAAAAGTGGTGCGAAGATGACAGCGACACCGATTACCCGCGTCCTTGGCGTGTCTGCTTTAGCAGCAACGGCCGTGATGGCAGTCTTAGGTCTTGTTGTCTCTCCGCCTGATGTTGTTCAAGGCGAGGCTGTCCGCATGTTGTATTTGCATGTGCCATCAATATGGATTGCCTATGGAGGGTTCGCCTTAACTTCGATCTCAAGCATCTTGTTTTTGTGGCGGAGTGGGCGAAGGGCTGATCAAGGTCGACACTATGACCGACTAGCAGGGGCGGCTGCGGAAGTCGGCGTTGTATTTACTGCCATTACGCTCATCACGGGCATGCTTTGGGGGAAAGTTACCTGGGGAACCTATTGGCAATGGGACGCGCGCCTTACTACCACCGTTCTTCTGTTTGTTACATACCTCGGCTATTTGGCGCTGAGACGTTTGCCCGCTGAGCCCACAGTTCGTAGCCGACGAGCGGCGGTCATGGCTCTTATTTCATTTATTAACGTGCCGATTGTCCACTTTTCAGTCGATTGGTGGCGGACTCTTCATCAAAAAGCGAGTCTTAGTGTGGGTCGCCGGCCTGAAATCACAGGCGAAATGTATTGGACATTGCTTTATTCGGCGTTGGCGGTAACCGTATTGGCAACATGGTTAATTATTCACCGGTACCGGGTAATTCGACTCGAAGAATTACGAGATGAAGAGGGACTAGAGGCGCTTATTGCATCGCGACTCAATAAAGATGTTGGGAGCCACTGATGATGAAGGAACGCCCATGAGTGAAGTAGCGACAGTTATAGCGGGCTGGGGAATTACATTTGTTGTTCTAGCGACATATTCGATTTGGGTGGTCCTGCGCGGGAAAAGCATCGGCCAAGAGCTTGGTATTGGTGGGATTGAACAATCCGACCTTGGAAAAGACACCAGCGCGACAGCAGACTCTTAACAATGGACTTAACTCCGCTGCATGAGGTTGAAGAACCCAACGACCTGCGTCGTCGAGTTCACCGACGCCGTCGCTGGTCAGTGTTGGCGATCGCAGCTGTGCTGATCTTCGCGATGGCCTTTATTACGGCACAAGGTTTACGTAACGCAACCTTGTTTTTCCGTAATGTTGATGAGGCCGTCGAGCAACGTTCTGAGTTAGGAGAACGGCGTTTTCGAATACAGGGTCGGGTGATTCCATTCAGTGTTAAGAGCGAATCGGGTTTAACTGTTTTCGAAATAGTTCATAACTGCGTTGTCGCATCGGTTTTGCATTCATCTGACCCACCTGAATTATTTAGCTCCCCATGGATTCCGGTTGTATTGGAAGGGCATTGGATAGCTGGTGAAGTCACGACCTTGGCGGGTAGTGACACTCATTATTTCTCGAGCGATCGAATGCTTGTGAAGCACACCAACGAGTACGCGTCAGCTAATGAACAGCGGGTAACAGAAGAACCGCCAGAGGGTTTTCTTGACCAATGCTCATTCGAGGTTCCGGCAGCTGAATCGTGATAGCGCTACTTGGCACTGTTGGGGTTGCTATCGGATTTGTTGGCGCCGTCGGTGGGGCAGTCACCTTGGTTTCAGCGTTGGCATCAAAACGAGAGGCTCATCACCGACGCGCAATAGCTTGGATCTTTCTGATGGCTGGAGGATGCCTCTTGGCCGTGGTGGCGATGGAAGTAGGGCTGTTACGTGACGATTTTTCTATGCGCTATGTGGCCTCAAATTCGACTCGGGCTACACCGTTGCTCTATAAGATCGCAACTTTATGGGGAGCTCTAGAAGGCTCCTTGCTCCTCTGGGCGTTTGTGCTGTCTGGTTACGTGACGGCTGTGACAATCAGTTTCCGTCGGCAAATCGAAGATCGTCTTGTCGCATGGGCCTTGCTGACAATCCTTGTTGTATGCATCTTTTTCTTTGGCCTTCTCGTCGGACCAGCTGATCCATTCGGAACTTTGCTTGTTGCCCCTCCTGATGGTGATGGGCTGAATCCGTTGCTCAGAAATCATCCACTTATGGCGATTCACCCAGTGATGTTGTACCTCGGGTATGTCGGCTTCACTGTTCCTTTTGGATTCGCCGTAGCCGCTTTGGTGACGGGTCGTCTTGGTGAGGGCTGGCTGGTATTGACACGTCTTTGGACGCTTATTGCTTGGGTTAGTTTGACTGTTGGGATTCTTCTTGGAGCTTGGTGGTCCTACGAAGTATTGGGTTGGGGTGGCTATTGGGCGTGGGACCCAGTGGAAAATGCCTCATTCCTTCCATGGCTTACAGGAACTGCTTTCATCCATTCTGTGCTCGTACAAGAACGCCGTGGAATGTTACGTGTGTGGAATTTGTCGTTGCTGTTAGCAACCTTCGCATTGACGATCTTCGGCACCTTCTTAACGCGCTCGGGAGTCATTGACTCGGTGCATGAATTCAGTGCTTCGAGTTTAGGACCTTTGCTTCTTGGCTTTTTCGCCTTGATTCTGGTTGTGTCGGTGGCCCTCGTTGGCTGGCGAGGCGATGAGCTTCGCTCTCCTGGCTCGATAGATTCACCGTTGTCGCGCGAAGGAGCTTTTCTCGCGAACAATCTTTTGTTCACACTTTTCGCATTCATTGTTCTTTTAGGAACGGTTTTCCCTTTAATTGTTGAAGCGATTAATGATGACCAGTTGGCTGTAGGGCGACCGTATTTCGATCGGATGCTTTTGCCCCTCGGAGTTGCGTTGCTTCTAGTGATGGGTATTGCGCCTGTCCTTACCTGGAGATCTACCGCTGGTGAGACCATAGGGAAACGGGCCTTGGTCCCTGCTGCTGTAGGTGCTCTCACGATGGTCTTGGCGTTGTTGTTCGGCGCTGAAGGCTTGGGGCCAGTTCTTGGTTTAGGGCTCGGTGGCTTTGTGGTTGGGTCTTCAGTTCGCCACCTGTGTCTCGCTGTCATTCGAAACGGTTGGACCGGCATTACTGGTAGATCTGGCGGAGGAATGGTCGCTCATATCGGAGTGGCGTTGCTTGCGTTCGGGTTCATAGCAAGTACTTCGTTCAGTGAAGAAGCAGAGTTTCAGTTGCGACCGGGAGATCGAGGATCGGTTGCTGGTCACGAAATAACGTTTATTGAGGTAGTTGATGAGATGGACGGCCCTGATCGTGTCGTCCGTGCCCGCATCAATGTGGAAGGTCGAGGTGTATATGCGCCGGCAATCACTCAATATCCAACGTTTGGAAGACCAATTGCCACCCCATCAGTAGCAACTAGTTTCGTCGACGACGTGTATTTGAGTTTGATCGCGATACCTGAAGAGGGCAGCGATTTAGTTGTTATACGAGTTCTTGTAGAGCCTCTGGTTGCGTGGATCTGGGTAGGAGGTTTGGTTATAGCTGGGGGAACGCTCCTCGCGATGGTCCCGGGGAGAAGGCGGTTTAGCGCCATTCTCGGAGAGCCGGAAACCGAAGAGGTTGGTTTGTGATCGATCGGAATGTTTGGGCAGTCCGACTAGTGAGTGCAGTTATCGGGGTAATCCTTTTAGTGTTCATAGCCGTCCTGGCAACGAGAGACAGCGGCAGCGGGGAGGCCTCTAGGAGTCCATTGATCGGTGAACTAGTTCCGGCAGTCAGCGGGGAAAGTATCGACGGAATAGATTTCGATATTGACGAATTTTCTGACAAGTGGGTGCTGGTAAATTTTTTCGCGTCATGGTGTGTGCCGTGTGAAAGGGAGCACCCGCAGCTTGCTGAATGGCAAGTCCGTCATAAGGAGAATGGGATCGTCTTCACTATTCCGTTTGGAGATACTGAAGACGATGTGCGGGATTTCTTCGAGGAGCACGGAGGTGATTGGCCTGTTTTGATGGATCAGGATGCTGCCTGGGCAGTCGCTTTTGGTGTTATGCGACCCCCAGAGTCTTTCCTAGTAGGTCCTGGAGGTATCGTCGTTGCCAAGTGGCAAGGGCAGATAACAGCTGATGAGGTAGATCGAGTTGTGAATGATCTTGAACGAAAAGTTGCTGATCGGTGAAAGTTCGACATTGGGTTTCGTGGTTTTGTGTGGCGTTTGTTTCGTCGTTGGCTCTTGTCGCCGCTGTTATAGCGAATGACCCTCCGGCTACTGAAGCTGAGCGTGCTTACGAAATAAAAGAAACGATGTTGTGTCCGGTATGTGATGGTCAAAATGTCCTCGAATCGAATGCGCCTGTTGCCTCAGCAATACGGGCACAAGTAGATCAGCTGGTCTCGGAAGGGCGATCCGATGAAGAGATTCGAGCTTGGATGGCTCGCCAATACGGTAAGGATGTAAATGCAAACCCTCCGCGCACGGGAATTGCATCGCTGGTGTGGGCAGTTCCGGTCTTTTTAGCTGTCCTTTCGGCAGCCTTCTTGGTTTTCGTTTTTAAAAAATGGCGTGCAGGTCGAGGACTGGAACCATCTAATGAAGATCTCGAAATAGTCTCCTCGTTGCGGGAGCGAACTTGAAAGAATCGAATCAGCCTGCCCCAAGCGTCGCGCCGCTTACCGAAGAACAAGAGTTTCTTTTGCGCTCGTTAGACGATTTAGAAGTCGAGTATTCCAAAGGTGACTTGAGTAATGGTGAATACGTAACGCTCAGAAATGATTACACACGTCGTTTAGCCGCAGCTACCCGAACAGCTGCAGGATCTGATGCGACGGCGTTGGAGAAGCCGAGGAACTACTTCTGGTGGATAAGTGCAATCGTTCTTATAGGAATTAGCGCCGGTTATGCGGTTGCTCAGTTCTCAGGATTACGTGCTCCTGGTGAACCGCTTTCGGGTGAGATAGATCGTTCGCCCCGAAATCTGCTATCGGATGCTCGAAACCTGTTTTTTTCCGGCGACATGGAAGGAGCAAGAGTAGTTGTTGAAGAGGTGCTGCGAGATGCCCCGGACATGTCTGAAGCTTTGGTGTTGTCAGCGCGAATACATGAACGAATGACCAACCCATTGGCGGCTATTCGCCAGCTAGACGAAGTATTGGAAGGCGACCCGATAAATATTGATGCGTTAACGCTGCGGGGCTGGATTTTGGTCCGAATAGATGATCCAGATGTCCAAGAGGAGGGCATAGAGAGCCTTGACCAAGCGATTTCCTTGCAACCTGACGGGTATGACCCGTACATTTTTCGTGGTTTCGTAGCACGAGAACTAGAAGAGAACCTCGATTTAGCGATTCGAATGTATGAGATGGCTCTTGATCGAAACCCACCTAACGAAATGCAGACACAACTCAACAGAATTATCGAAGAGATGACTTCGGCGCTAAACCGTACCTCGGGCTAGATAAATGAGCAGCTTTAGACGAGCGTTGTGCACATCGAATGCCCCGTGGCGAAAGAGCCAGCTAATTGAGGGGTGGTCTCTCCATACAGTCCTGCCAGCATTCCTCGGACTAAGCCTCGGTCAATAGCGCACAGAACCGGGTGGTCTATTGCTGCTTGACCAAAAGGGCAATGTTCTGACACGATTCTTAGCTGCCCATCAGAACCTTCAGTTCGAGCCGCGAAGCCGTGCGAGGTTAAAGTTTCAGCCACTGTTGTGACCGCGGACTGCAGTGAACGTTGAGCATCGCCGGGAGACATTTCTGAAGCTAAATGCAGTCCGTATTCGTGGCCCACGTTTTCGGCCAGTTCTTCGGCTTGAGTAGGAGGAAGAAGCGCTAATGCCCTACCCAATAGTGTCCCCATAAGGTCATCGTGGCGAGCGGGAAACTCAAACGTGATCTCAGACTTGGCGGAGTGGTAGCGCTTAGACGGACGACCGGCCTTTGATTCACGAGGTATATCTACTGTTACGTGACCGGCTGCAGCCAACTTGTCAAGATGGTGTCTTGCGACGTTGTTGTGGATTCCCATATTGAGCGCAACTTCCGCTGCAGTTAATCCACTATTTGATTCCCTGATGCTCAAATAGATTTCCCGTCGCGTTGGATCGCCAAAAGAAGCCGTTATCGATTTGACAGCAGCGGAGAAAATCTCAGGAGTGAGCGACTGGCTATCCACACCACTAGATTCTACAGGAGCGCTTTCGCTGCGCTTTTCGTCGTCTATGAATGGGACCGGGACTTCACACAATGACTCTTTCTGATGGCGGTCTAGCTGAAATTGTTGGTCAAATAGTTGATCCTGAATTACGTCGCGACCTTCATACCATGGGAATGCTCCGTGGTGCGTCTGTCGCAGGCGGCAGCGCCCATGTTCTGGTCGCGCTGCCAGCTGAAGAATGGCCTGCTCAGAGTGAATTAGTCGAGCTCATCGAAACCGCGGTACTGGAACTGGGTGAGATCAGTTCAGTCACTGTCGATTTCGCGGTTATGGACGAGGCGGAACAAGCCGCAGTCCGGGATCAACTAATTGGAGACCCATCTTCAACTGTGGGAAGTCAGGAAGCTCATGGTCATGCCGAAGGCAGGGCAGTTCCGTTTGCTGAACCGGGTAACCGGACTCGGGTGCTGTTGATAGCCAGTGGTAAAGGCGGAGTTGGCAAGTCGAGTGTCACAGCTAATTTAGCGATCGCCTTGGCACAGCGAGGTCTTCGTACTGCAGTTATTGATGCTGACGTTTGGGGATTCTCGATTCCGCGAATGTTAGGTGTTGAACGTCCGCCAACTGTGATCGATCAGATGGTCGTGCCGGTAGAGGCGAATGGAGTTCGCTGCATATCAATGGGATTTTTTGCTCGGGAAGACCAGCCTGTTATTTGGCGAGGGCCAATGCTGCACAAGGCCCTAGAGCAGTTTTTGACAGATGTCCATTGGGATGACCCTGAGTACCTCCTCATAGACCTACCGCCAGGTACTGGAGATATATCCCTTTCCATGGCCCAGTTCCTTCCTAAGTCCGAACTGATCGTCGTTACGACGCCGCAACCTGCAGCACAAAAGGTTGCTCAGAGAGCGGCCTATATGGCAGAAAAAGTGAATCTTCAAGTCCGCGCCGTCGTAGAAAACATGAGTTGGTTTAGAGGAGAAGATGACAAGCGTTACGACATTTTTGGAAGTGGTGGCGGCGAAGCTCTTGCTCAGGAACTGGATGTTCCTCTACTTGGACAGGTCCCTCTAGTAACGGACCTTAGAGAGGGTGGCGATGTGGGTCGCCCGATAATGGTCAGCGATCCGGACAACGAAGCTGCAATTGTTTTTCAGGAGATGGCGCGACTTCTGACGGAGGAGTATTTGCCCACTCGTAGATATAACGAGGGCCTCAAACTTGTATGAGGTAAAACAGTCTTGTGTCGCTACATGAGAAGTTCCAGTTTGATAACCGTTTCACGGCATCCCTTCCCTCGGACGGTTTAAGGGACAAGTCTTCAAGACAGGTTGTAGGAGCTTGCTACAGCAGGGTGGAACCCGCAGCAGTGCAAGATCCGAAGTTAGCGGCGTTTAGCGTTGAAATAGCAGAACTTCTCGGCTTGACGCCCGAAGAAATCAAACAACAAGATTCCGTTGAGATCTTGGCAGGCAACAAATTGCTTGGAGGGATGGATGCGCATGCGGCTTGTTATGGCGGACATCAATTTGGTAACTGGGCCGGACAACTCGGTGATGGGAGAGCGATAGCACTGGGAGAGGTGATTGATATCAACGGTCGCCATCAGATGCTCCAGCTGAAGGGCGCAGGTCCTACACCGTACTCTCGCTCTGCTGATGGTTTAGCTGTTTTACGGTCATCCGTGCGGGAGTTTCTGTGCAGCGAAGCCATGCATCATCTGGGTGTTCCAACTACTAGGGCGCTGTCGTTGATCAGTACCGGTGATCAAGTGATCCGCGACATGTTGTACGACGGCAATCCGCGCCCAGAGCCAGGTGCGATTGTCTGTCGTGTTGCTCCTTCCTTTATTCGGTTTGGTAGTTTCGAAATTTTCGCTGCACGCGGAGATCACGGAACGTTGAAGCAATTAGCTGATTTCACCGTGGCGACTGAATTCCCAGAAATTGAAGATGACGACCCGGATCGCTATGTAGCCCTTCTAAGCCAAGTAGCGGAACGCACCGCTGACATGATTGTCGAATGGTTGCGGGTTGGATTTGTGCACGGCGTAATGAACACCGACAATATGTCGATTTTGGGTTTGACCATCGACTACGGGCCTTACGGTTGGTTGGACAACTATGACCCTAATTGGACGCCAAATACGACCGACGCGCAACATCGTCGATACCGGTTCGGCAACCAGCCGTCGGTAGCGCAATGGAACCTCCTGCAATTAGCTAACGCACTATTTCCTTTAGTTGAGAAGGTTGAGCCGCTTCAAGAAGCGTTAGAGCTCTACCGACATCGGTTTGAAAGTAAGTGGGCTGCCATGATGGCTCAAAAATTGGGTTTACCCAATCTTGAAGAGGCGCCCGATAAAGCGCTGGCGGAAGAAGCGCTAGGAGTGCTTCAGACAGTTGAAACTGACATGACTATCTTTTGGCGCGAACTCAGCAGCGTTAGCTGTTTGGAATCAGATGAACCATCAGACAGAGTGCAACCACTAATGGATGCGGTATATGACTTTGATCGAGTTACCGAAGAACAGAAGTCAGTCTTTACGGAATTTGTAGAGAATTGGGCTGCTCGACAACGAGGACTGGGTATTAACGACGAGGCTAGACGCGCTTCTATGGATGCAACTAACCCCAAATACGTGCTTAGAAACTACCTAGCCCAACTTGCCATCGAACGAGCTGAGCAAGGTGACATGTCGCTAGTTCAGGACCTCTTAGACCTGTTGAAGTTTCCCTACGCTGAACAGCAAGATAAAGACAGTTACTATGCACGTCGTCCGGATTGGGCGCGAACAAAGGTCGGCTGCTCACAACTATCGTGCTCATCATGAATATGGGATCCTTGGTGGTGCCAAGCGAACAGCGGCCTACGCTATTTGACTAGCTGTAGCGACGTTAAACAAAGGCTAAAGTCGCAGAACTCGAAGAGAAGGTTGTTTCGTGGAAATCAGAGTCGGCATGATGAACGTGGTACGGGAGTTGGCCTTTGAAGTCAATGATGATGAGGCCGACCAACTCAAGTCCGATTTGGAGTCGGCTTCCACTGCAGGACACAGCATGCTCTGGGTGACTGATCGCGACGGTCGCGATATTGGATTAGTAGTGGGTCAGCTTGCGTATGTTGAACTCGGAGTGCCCGGAGACAGACGGATCGGATTTGCCACCGAATAACCGGCTTGGTTTTTCTGTGGACGACTTTTTGGCAAATGATTCTTTGCTGAGACGTCGATCCCGGATGTAATTTCGTTTGCCATGGCAACCCTGGCCGAATTGACTCGCTTAGACACCGGCCTGTCAAAAGATCAACTTCGACACCTGCAACGACTTATTGCATGGTGGGGAATACTCGCAGACTTATCGTTTTCGGATCTCTTGTTATTTGTTCCGATCAAAAAGCAGGAGTTCGAGTTCGCTATCGCATCCCAGATACGTCCAACAACGGGACAAACTTTGTACAGGGACGACCATGTAGGTCTTCGAGTTTCAGACGTTGACCGACCTCTGGTTGCGAGGGCTTATGAACTACAACAAGTCGTTGATGGTGAAGTCCCAATCAAGCCGACCAACCGGCGTGCCAGCGTAATGTGCATCCCCATCAGCCACGGTGGCGAAGTGATCGGAGTTCTGAGTCGAGAGCTGGTTCCCAATTTCGCGGAACGTCGTGACCCGGGAGAGCTTGAACGGACGTATCTGGAGGCGTTTCACCAACTCGCGAAAATGATCGCAGCAGGCGTGTTTCCGTTCACTGATAATGAAGTCGATATGGACGAGATCCCGCGAGTGGGTGACGGGTTACTCGTTGTGGATCCGGAGACAAGGATCCAATACGCGTCACCAAATGCGCTCAGCACCCTTCATCGTGTGGGTGTACTCGGAAACGTTGCCGGGCGCCGACTCGAAGATCTAGGGATTAAACATCCAGTGATTGGTAGCGACATCGATGCTCTGCGAGCAGTCGTAGCTGAAATTGAACGAAACGATACAGCGGTCCAACTATTGGGGGTACCGCTAGTTGGTCAGAAGCAGTCCCGTGGTGCGATCATTCTCTTGCGGGATATAACTGAGCTCCGGCAGCGAGATCGGTTATTAGTCTCTAAAGATGCAACTATTCGAGAGATTCACCACCGCGTAAAAAATAATCTGCAAACCATCTCGTCTCTGTTGCGTCTTCAGGGTCGGCGACTTGAATCGGATGAGGCCAAATTAGCCATTGACGAATCCGTTCGCCGCATTCGCGCCATTGCGCTTGTACATGAAACGCTGGCAAATGAAACTGTTGATGATGTGAGTTTGGCCGATGTTGCTGGAATGTTGGCTCGGACGGCGCAAGATAGCTTCACATCCCCTGAACGGCCAATTCACTTTGAGGTGATTGGCGATGCCGGTCTCGTTCCATCAGACATTGTTACGCCGTTGGCAGTAGTGCTCAACGAACTTCTGCAAAACACAGTCGACCATGCTTTTCCTGTCGACGCTTTTGCCTCTGAAGGAGAGATTGGCTTGGTAGAAATCTTTCTTGACCGCACTGACGAACAGATAAGGATGGCAGTGCGAGACAACGGAATCGGTGTGCCGGCAGAGTTTGACAGTGAGACTCACCAAGGGCTCGGGTTAACAATCATTAGGGGACTGGCAACTACGGAACTCGGTGGCGCTATTGAGGTGCGACGGCGAAAAGGTGAGCCGGGCTCAGAGGCGCTAGTGCAAGTTCCGCTAGGAGTTGATTGAGTAGCTTAGGCAGGATTTTCGCTCTTGCTGAATTGAGATTCAATCAAAACTGCGTCGAGCTCTGTTGCGTTCGCGTCGAAGCTCTCGCCGTTCTTCCTCAGAAGCTCCACCCCATACCCCTGAGTCTTGATTGGTTTTTAACGCGAATTCGAGGCAGAGTTCTTTGACCGAACAATCGACACAGACTGCTTTGGCGGCTGCTATCTGTCGTAGGGCTCGACCCGTCGAGCCGATAGGGAAAAAGATAGTTGGATCTACTTCCCGGCATCTGGCAGTGTTCCTCCATACGCCGCTCTCTAACAGCATGGACCCTCGAGCGCTCACGTCGTCATATCCTCCAGGTGCTGCTTGCGAAGGGGCTCGCAAGCTCATAAATCACTGCTGACTCTACAAATGTCGGCAGCAAGAAACTGCCTAAGTGTCGAATCGAATAGTCGAAGGACATCTTCGATAAAGGTGGCACCCAGACAGAGATAGGACACATTACGGTCGGTCACATGCATGAGCAAGAGATTCTTTTCGGTGGCTGCCGTCTGGAACGCAAGCGGAACAACAGCGGGTATTAAATGCGCCTTCGCCCTTCCGTATTCGCGCATCGAGGCGCATCGCTACAGGCAGAGGAAAATACAGTCCGGTCTTTTGAGCTGGCAGTCGAGATTGGGGCTGACGGTGTAGAACTAGACGTCTGGAAGAGTTGTGATGGCGAATTAATAGTCCACCATGACCCGTTTGTGGAAGGGCTCTTGATCGAGAGTAGTCAAGCTAAAGATTTGCCGGATTATGTCCCCACTCTCCCCAAAGCTCTTGATGCGTGTCTTGGGCTTAAAGTCAATATCGAAATCAAGGCCTCTCCCGACCGTCCAGAGATAGCTTTGGAGACAGCTGATCATTTGCTGGACATCTTGCGATCTCGGGCGGAGCCGGTGAGTAGATGGATCATTTCCTCTTTTGAACATAAGGTCCTGGACCGAATCCAAGAGCAAGATTCTGACTTTCTCACGGGCCTTCTTTTCTGGGACGAACCATGGGAGATGGTCCTGCGACATGCGGTTCGGAATGGGCACGGAGCTCTTCATCCTCATGAGACTCTCGTAGGTGATGAGATACGAGAAGCAACTAAGAACGAAGGTATTCAGTTGAACGTGTGGACCGTGAATGACCAATTTCGGATAAGGGAACTATCAGAACTTGGTGTCGACGGTCTCATAACTGATGTTCCAGACGAAGTGCTCAAAACCCTGCATTTGAGTCATTAGTTCCTATATGTCAAGCACCGGTTTCACTAACCGAAGTAGTCCGGGGCGCCAGTCAAAATCAAGTTGTTCAACTTGCCCGAGATAGTCGCCATCTAATTGATAGGGAAATGGCATATATCCCGTGATGCTTAGGGAGTCGATGTCATGAGCGATATAAACGCCCTCACTCATTTCAAGTGGGTTGCCCTGGAAAAGTTCACGAAGCAACCTAGCCATTGTGCCTAGAGACATGTCCCGGAGCGCCACAACGCTCAGACCGTTATCAAGTTTTGCTGCGGACGCTAAAGAGAGCGGCCGACTTCCTAGGTACGTGTAAGGATCGGTGTTTAGAACGACCGTAAAGTAGCTGTCGTCGATAGATCCCAGCGAATGTTCAACTTTCATTCTTGCTTTTGAGCGGTCGTAATGACGGAACCAGGTGTCGATACCAGCCCAAAGGAATAATGGGTGGCCTGCGTAACGCTTGAGCGCTGCTCGACGTTCAACCTGCTGCACCACAGCTGCATCGAAACCATTGCCGCAGTGGAATAAGAAATTCCTGCCTGAAACTTCTCCAAGGCCGACTGGCTCGATTGAATCAGCGGCGATTGCAGCAATGATCTGGCCCGTAGCTTCTAGAGGGTCATCAACCAATCCGATGGTTCGGGCAAAAACATTGGTCGAACCGCCTGGTAGAGGTGCTAAAGCGCAATCTGTCCCGGCGAGACCATTGGCAGCTTCGTTTAGGGTGCCATCTCCGCCCAGGACTGCCACAACGTCAGTTCCAGTCGCCGCAGCTCCTCGGGCTAGCCGAGATGCATGTCCTCTCCGACTAGTGATAGCTAATTCGACGTCATGATGTTCAGCTAGCGCCGCTTGAATCAGGACTCTGGTTCGGGCGGTGACAGAGGAAGCTGACTCGTTAACAAGAAGCAAAATCCGCACGCACCTAGTGTCGCTGATTTCTAGGTGATCAGTCGAATCGGAGCTTGAGTTACTGAACGATCAGGAATATGAATCTGTCGGAACGTAAATTTTTCTATTTTTCATTTGGATCTGAAGTTACCTCGGGGCAGAATCCACACATGAAGGTCGTAGTCTGCGTTAAACAAATTCCAGATCCTGCCTTGCCAGGTGAGTTGGATCCCTCAACTAACTATCTGAAACGGGACGACAAGCTAATCCTTGACGAATCCGATTCTTACGGCGTTGAGATGGCACTCCAGCTTGTAGAAGCAGCCGGGGGTGGCGAAGTGTCATTGGTATCAATGGCAGCTAACGGAGAAGTCAGTGGGCTTAGAACGGCTTTGGCCATGGGTGCCGAAGACGCAGTTCTTGTCAGCGACGATGCTCTTGCCGGTAGCGATGCCCTTGGTACAGCCCGAGTCCTTGGCGCCGCGATTTCGAGAATGTCTCCGGATTTAGTATTGGCCGGAGTTGAGTCGTCCGATGGCTATACAGGAACGGTGCCTGAGATGATTGCCGGCGTACTCGAAATGCCATCGATTACTTTCGCAAAACAGATTGAGGTCGACGGAACAACGGTAAAGGTTCAGCGACAAACTGAAGCGGGTTATGACGATGTTGAATGTCAAACGCCTGCTTTGGTATCAGTAACGGCTGGCGTTGTTGAGCCGCGGTACCCATCATTCAAAGGCATTATGGCGGCAAAAAAGAAGCCGGTAGAAGAGTTGGATTTGGCTGCCTTGGGAGTGGATGCGGCTGCAGTAGGTCAAAGCGGAGCTCGTCAAGAAACAGTTCGAGTTACTGCGGCAGAAGAAAGACAAGCGGGCGAAGTCGTCGAAGATGAAGGTGACGCCCATGACAAGATCGTTGAGTTCCTCGGTGAGCTCAAGATTGTTTGAGGAGGTTGCGAATGTCTGTTGAAACAATCCTTGTGTTCGGAGAGGGTGATGAGGGTAGTCCTAGTGGTCTGACCCTTGAGTTACTTGCTGCGGCCCGTGGCCTCGCTACCAACGTGGAAGTGTTCGTTGCCGGTGACGGAGCTGGTATGGCAGCAGAACTCGGTGCTCATGGAGCTACGAAAGTTCACGCCACTGGACCCCTAGATGGAAAGCTGATCGGAGTTCATGCAGCGGCAGCATTGCAGGCACACATGGAGACGAATTCCCCGGATGCTGTCTTCTTTGGCCAAACACCTGATGGTCGTGACACGGCTGCCCGTTTGGCGGTTCGCATAGACCAGCCAGTTGTTACCAACAACGTTGGTGCTTCCTTGGAAGAGGGAACGCTTGTTGTAGAAGAGCCGGTATTCGGAGGCACACAAAACGTGTTCACCGCATTCAAAACTGACGGCCCAGCATTAGCTATTTTCCGTCCGAAGTCATTCGAGGCTGAGGCTATTGGAGGTGGAGCTGCCGAGGTGGTAGCTGTTGACGCGGTTGACCCCGGTCCAGCCGGCTCTGCTTCTGTCACTGGGCGTCATGTAGAAGAGCGCTCAGGCCCCCAGCTTGATGACGCCGAGGTAGTTGTGTCGGGTGGCCGCGGTTTGGGGCAACCTGAGGCTTTTGAGATGGTCGATGAACTCGCAGGTTTACTTAATGCTGCATCTGGAGCATCGCGAGCTATCGTCGATGCTGGATGGGTTCCCTACTCTAAACAGGTTGGGCAAACGGGCAAGGTAGTGAAGCCAAATGTGTATTTGGCATGCGGTATTTCGGGCGCCACCCAGCATCTGGTTGGCATGAAGGGCTCGAAACACATCATCGCTATCAATAAAGACCCCGAGGCCCCGATCTTTGGTGTTGCTGACCTCGGCATCGTAGGCGATGTGCACAAAGTGGTTCCAGCACTTATTGAGGCCCTGAAAGCACGTTAAGGGTGCCCAAAGCTGACTTAAATTAATGGGTTTCTGTCTTGGGCTAAATAAGTGGCCATGGCCAGCCGTACCCGTCGTCTTCGGGGTACACCCGAGACTCTGTTAGCCACTGCGCTCGTTCGAGCAGTGAATCGGTTTCGTCTTGGCTGAGCCAAGACGAAATTTCAGTTGGGACGCTTTTAGTCAATCGTTGTATGTCGCTTATCAAATCTTGTTCGATTAGCTGATTCGCAAATTCCCAAATGACTGTTCTTAATTTGAACTCTGCTGAAAAACATAAGCCGTGGTCGATGCCGTAAATCGTTCCCCATTTAGAGAGAAGACAATGACCCGATTTCCGATCGGTGTTGTTTGCCAAGAGGTCAAGAACGCAAAGTTTTCTAAGAGTCGGGTGGTTCTTGGGGTCCTTAACCAGAGTGAAGTGATGTTGATCAAAGTCGGCGTCGATAAATAGCTGAATTGAACCAGTCCCATGAGGACCACATCGTTCGAGGGTAGGAGGCACCACGCCCCAGCCCAGTTCTTCGCTCAGCTCGTATGCAGCGATTTCACGTCGATAGAGGCCCGGCGGAAAATCCCAAAGGGGTCGTTCGCCTTTGGCCGGCTTGTATATTCCATTGACTGCTTCCTCCCCATCGACTACCCGCGTGAGAAATGTGGCATTAGAGCTATATGGCATGCGGCCAAGTAGCTCAATTTCGCCGCGCTGCAAAATTGTGTGCGCAATCCCTACATCTACTGCGCCAGCTGATCGAGGTGTGCCGGCATCGGCGCTGTCTTCATTCACCGATGCGTTTGTGGCCATTCTGTCGGCCGAAGTCACGTCCATATTCCATGAGGAACAGCGCGTGGTCGACAAAGGCTTTAGCTTGACCAAAACTGATATAGATGTGGGCTTCTGAGGGTTCAACCTCATCCTGGTCCGGTAGCTCTTGAGCTACTACAACAATTTCGTTTGACTCATCGCTAAGGGCTATAGCTAGAGCGCCGACAGTCCATACAGCGTTAGGGGGTTCAATCATGTCGGTCAGATGCGCCGCAACTATGTCCTCCTCTTCTGCTTCAATAATTTGAAGCAGGTGGCTTGCAAGAGATTGAACTTGGCCTTTTTCCAGCTTCAGGGTTAGGACGGATCCGTCCTCTTGAGCTTGAAGGTAAAAAATCCGCTCCCCAGGTCCTCCCACGGTCCCGGTGACGAAATTAGTTGGGTTTCGTATTTCGTAGTTATCAGTCATTGTTCCTATTCAAGGTTCTTCTCAGTTGGTCAGGCGGGTGCAAGGTCGGTGAGTTCTCCAGTGTTGTTGACCGACAAGACGACTGGTCCATTCGGTGTGTAGAGGATGGCGGTTACCGAACAGGGAGAAACAACCGTTCGTTGAAATAGATCAAGATGAGTTCCCATAGCGTGCGCAACTAGAGCACGAATTGGGTCGGCATGGCTTACGGCGACAATAGCTTTTCCAGGGTGCCTTTCCACCAGGCGATTAATAGTTCCTGCGATCCTTGCTTGCATTTCGGTAAACGATTCTCCGTTCGGGAAGCGAAAGCCAGAAGGATACTGTTGGACTGTGGACCATGATTTGAGCTTTCTAAGCTGAGCCAACTTCCGGCCAGTCCAGTCGCCGACGTCAAGCTCAACTAAGCCTCGATCCTGTCTCACCTTGAGGTCGAGCTCTGAGGAAATAGCTTGAGCCGTTTGTTTAGTTCTTTCCAACGGGCTGGAGTAGATCGCTTCAAAACGTTGCCTGCCCATCGCGAAGATTCGTTGAGCCACTTTCTTTGCTTGCTCTAACCCTTTATCGGATAAATGAACGCCAGGTTTCCTGCCGTAAAGCTCAATTCCGGTTGTTGGTGTTTGCCCGTGTCTTACTAAAAGGACAAGAGTCGGTCGTTGAGAAGAAGCCACAAAGTGACCGTAGTCGTTAAAGACACCTCAGAGTCTGCAACACTCGGCGTTATGGACTCCCTTTTTTCAGTCGCTCAGGCTATATCTGAGTGCCGACAGTGTGAGCGGCTTGTGCAATGGCGCGAAAAAATTTCGTTGGAAAAGCGAGCGGCGTTTATTGACGATGAGTATTGGGGGCGGGGTGTTCCTGGTTTTGGGGACCCGTCAGCGAAGGTAATGGTTATCGGTCTTGCGCCAGCAGCGCATGGAGCTAATAGAACTGGACGTGTTTTTACTGGAGACCGGTCAGGTGACTTTCTATTTGCTTCCATGCACCGAACCGGATTCGCCAACCAGTCATTAGCTCGATATATCGACGATGGCCTTCAACTTTTTGATGCGTATGTCACTGCGGCAGTGAGATGCGCGCCGCCTGCTAATAAGCCAACACCAGTTGAAAGAGACACTTGTCGGCCCTTTATTGAAAGAGAGCTTTTGCTTCTGACAGAGGCAACTGTGTTCGTGGCATTGGGTCAATTTGGATATCAGGTTGCATGTTCAATTTTAGGCGTCCGTCCCCGACCTCGCTTTGGTCACGGTGTCGTGGTGCCTTTGGAGAAACAACAGAGCGGTGCAAATCGGTACATCATTTGTTCTTTCCATCCCAGTCAACAGAACACCTTCACCGGCCGCCTTACTGAAGCCATGCTTGATGACGTTTTCATTCAGGCCCGCGAGTTAGGTGGGTTAGAACCGTTCTAACCTTTAGCTGTGATGGACTGGAGCAGAGCGATACACGTGTTTGCGCGAATTGTTATAGCCATAGCCCTGTTGAGCGGGTGTTCTCCAAGAACCACAGAAGTCGAATACTCAGATAGCTCAGACACAGCATTCAATAATCCAGGCACTCTGGCCACGCAAGCCACAGAAGCCAAAAGTGAGTATCTACTCGATATAGGTGCAACCGTAGCCTTTCTTGACGCTTGTATTTCTGACTCAGGATTAGTAGGCCCCTGTCATTGTGCTTCCGAACTACTTATCTACGAAGTCGATGCGAGCGACATTGCTGGGCTTGAAGGTCGGATCAGTGCATTCAATGATTTCCCGCCAGAACTGGCGGGCATATTGGCGGAATGCCGAGGTAAAGAACGACCACCACTATGGTCGGCTGCTACCAAAAAGATGTACGTCAGTGCTTGTACCAAGGGCTCGAGCAGACTGGAAGACCTTTGTCGGTGCTCAGCTTCTCGGGCTGGTGACGTCATCCCTGAAGACAGGTTGGGTGAATTTCTTGCGACCACCGACTCAAGACCAAACATGGTCGATTTAATTAACACATGCCTGTAAGGGGCTTGGAATCAATTACTTCCGGGTGGGTAGAAGCGCTGGCTGCTCCCAAGCGAAGTCCGGCCACCTGCTGCGAGACTTTTGACTTAGTTTGTGCATGAGTTCGATCGCCCCGGGGTCATCATCGCCAGGACGTCCGATGAGGTAACCCTGCTCCAGCATCTTCATAATAATTTCGCGACCTATAGGAGTCCTGATGATGGTAAGTGTCCAGTCGCTGTATTTACCGATGCCGCCGGTGGAAATATCTGCGTGTTCAGCAGCGAAATCAGGACAGTGATTACAACCTTCGCGAGTCCAAGCATGACATTCCTTGAGATTGATTTCGTAGTAACCGCCGTCGTGGGTCCAAATTTGAAAGACACCCTTAATATTTGTCTTTTTTATGGTGCGACGGTCTAGGCCGTATTTCTGTTCAAATAGTTCCTCAAAAATGGCCTCATCGAATGACTTAGAGCAGAGCAGTCCGATGTTCAGGGCGAATCTGTTGCCAACCTTGCCGATTTTGCGTGATTTGGCAACAGGAACAATTGAGCTTTGGCAACTCATGCCCACTAGCGCAATTTTCTTAGCCCCGGCTTCTATCGCTTCGTCATAAGCCAAAGTATTTGCAGAATACGTGTATCGGCTACCGGCGCCTCGGACGACATCGTCTCGGTTAAATGCCACGCCTGGGGAAGCAGTCCACTGTGAACCTTCGCCGTCGCCTACGTATGAGGTAAGAGCGGCGTCTATGTACCCATTTTCGAGTGCCCAAATGAGAATGGCCGAAACAAGCCCTCCGTCCTGACCGACTTCGTGAATGAAGTCATCGGAGGCTCGAGTCAAAATGATGTCTTTATATATGCCTGACGGATCTTCCGGGGTCCGAGTCTTATTGAACAGAAATTCGTCTGCTTCATGCTCCCATGTCCGAAAGCGTGGGCAGGCTCGGGTGCAACTAGTACAACCTTTTTCGCCATGCCCGCAGTTATCAGCGCCTAGCTCTTCTTCTATGTGGAAAGGCTTAAAGCCTCCCTGAACGTGGTCGTAACCGATCACATCATGCGGACAACTGATAACACATCCTGCGCAACCGGTGCACAGGCCAGAAGTGATCACTTCTTCGTGGAGTTCTTTCCACTGAAATGACCATCGTTCGGGTTTGGGTGCTTCGGTGCTGGTTTCTGCCAGAGCCATGCTTAAGAGAATACGCTGATTGAAGAAAATAAATGCACTCAAAATCATTCTGTCCGGTCTTTTGGGTGCCGGAGAACTGCGGGCTAGTGTTATGCGCCGCTTTCTAATTCATCGACGACGTCTGCTGCTCCGAGGACTAATGAACGAATCTGAACTACTAGAACTGTTAGGCGACGCCCGCGTAGCGACCCTTGCGACTATCCGGGCCGATGGGCGAGTTGATTTGGTGCCGATCACTTTCGCGCACGATGATCGGGTTTTGGTAACCGCTATCGATCATAAAAAGAAATCAACAACTGAATTAAAGCGCCTTGACAATATCCGCCAGTTTCCGGAAGTGACGCTTCTAGTCGATTACTACGATGATCAGGATTGGAAGCAACTTTGGTGGGTTCGAGTGCGAGGTAGAGCAAAGGTGCACCAGAGCGGCAAAGAATACGAACGAGCACTAGACCTTTTAAGCGGCCGTTATCCGCAGTACGCGGAGAACCGGCCGAAAGGTCCGGCGATTGTTATCGAACGAACGGAAATAACTGGTTGGAAGGCTTAAAGCGGACCAGTTTCTGCTGTCGAAGAGATTCGGCCGCCACTTAGTGCCGAGAATGCGCAACCGAGAACTATGGTCGTGACGGTCAAAGTCACCCCGCTGAGAATCAAAAAAGATACGACCATTTGAGTCATGACTGCTTGGAATGGTTCCACGCCGGCTAAGAGCATTCCTGTCATAGTCCCGGGTAGCAAGACTAAGCCGATCATGCGCATTCGTTCAATTGGCGGTATTAAAGCTAGCTGGACTGCTTTTTTAACTTGTGGCCGAATAGACGCGCGTGGGCGAAATCCCAACGCGAGCATGGCCTCAATTTGACCGCGCTCCTCGAGTATCAGTTCAACGAATCTCGCCGCACCCGCCGATGTTGCAGGAAGGGTGTTGCCGAGGACTATGCCAGTCACGGGTACTAGCGTCGATGGCTTAAGTGGTAGTACGCCGAAACAAAAGACGATAACCAGGCCTGCGACTACAGGGGTACTTACGGCCAAAAGCGAAAGAAGGATAGAGGGACGGCGAGGCCCTAAATTTGCAGTTCTGCGTCGCACTAGACCCGTTGCGAAGACCACCATGGCCCCGCACCAGACCCAGCTCCAAGCGAGATTGGCGTCCGGTTCGAGTGCAGGGACTAACAAGACCCCTGCAACCAGTAACTGAATCACCGAACGAATTGAGCTGATTGAAATAGACGGAATGAGGCCAAGGTCGAGACGCCAAGAGGTGAAAAGCGTGATGGAAACTAAGCCCGCAGTAGCGACAACTCCCCATGGTGAAATGGTTGTCGTTGCCGCAAAAATCTTCAGCATGCTGGGAATCTAATCAGAGCTGAGAGAGCTGAGCTAGCGTAATCTTTGAGGTCCAATTATTTCTAGCGCCCTCGGCAGGATTCGAACCTGCGCTCATGGCTCCGGAGGCCACTGCTCTATCCCCTGAGCTACGAGGGCGGGATAGCGAATGTATCGCTTTCCGAAGAACCCTCCACATCGGAGCATTTTTAAGGAGCATCTATAAGTCGCTTCGAGTAGGGAGGGTCTCAGCGGTACAGTCAAGTTTGTCTTGTTGTCGTTGTACCCGCAAGATGTCCATCCTGACCTACAGGGAGCGAACTGGTGATCACCGAAGTCTTGGCAGCAGCTTTGATTGAATCATTAAAAGAGTTGCAAATTGAAGTCGCTGTGGACGAGATTCAGATGGAACGCCCATCGTTGCGCGATCACGGAGATTGGTCTTCCAACGTTGCTTTGGTGATATCTAAAAAAGTTGGTCGGAATCCTCGGGAATTAGCGGAAGAGGTAGTTGAAGCAATTGAACGTTCCTCCGTTGATGTGGTTGAGAGGATGGAGGTTGCGGGTCCAGGTTTCATTAATTTCTACCTATCGCCGCGGTGGTTGCATGACGTGATGATGGATGTATTAACGCAAGGCGAAGATGGCTACGCGCGTTTAGCGATAGGTAACGGACAATCAATAAATCTTGAATTTGTATCGGCGAATCCGACCGGTCCTCTTCACGCTGGAGGCGGTCGTTGGGGTGCTTATGGGGATAGCCTTGCCCGAATTTTTCGTCGGTGCGGATATGAGACGTACACCGAGTATTACGTCAATGATCGGGGACTTCAAACCGAGTTGTTCGGAGCGTCATTATCGGCTCGTAAAAATGGTACTGAGCTCCCAGAGGATGGTTATGCCGGAGAATATGTAGCCGAGTGGGCCTCAGAAATGCCGCTTGATGTGGACCCTATTGAGTGGGGTCGTGAGAGAGCTCTAGCTGATGTTCAGCATTCTTTGGCTCTGATGAATGTCAAGTTTGACCACTGGGCAAGCGAGAAGGCCTTAGTTGAGTCAGGGGCTATGGAAGCCACCATGGCAGAACTCAGAGCTGGAGGTTGGATTGAGGATAAGGATGGAGCGACATGGTTAAGGACCTCCGAGTTCGGTGATGAGAAAGATCGGGTGTTAGTTAAGAGTGATGGCGAACCCACTTACTTTGTTCCCGACATCTCTTACCATCACGAAAAATTCGAACGTGGGTCATTAGTAATTGATGTCCTTGGAGCAGATCACCATGGTTATGTCCCGCGGATGTCCGCTGCGATGCAAATGCTAGGACACCCGCCAGAGTGCTACGAAGCGATCATTGGCCAAAATGTGACATTGGTGAAAGGTGGTCGGGAGATCAAGCTCTCGAAGCGCACTGGAACGATGGTAGAAGTTAGTGAGTTAATTGAAGCGGTCGGGCCGGATGTAGCCCGGTTTGCCTACTTGCTCCAATCCGTCGATTCTCGACAGACCATTGATATTGATGTGCTTTCGAGGCAAGCGAACGACAATCCGGTCTATTACGTGCAATACGCACATGCTCGCATAGCTTCAGTTGGACGCGAGGCTGCAAGTCGCGGGATAGAACGAACAGTGTTGAATTCAGTAGATATGGGGCTTTTGACACATGATCGAGAACTGGAAATTCTTCGTTGCCTTTCAACATTGCCCGACATTCTCGAAATAGCTGCTCGAGATAGGGCTCCTCACCGAGTAGCTACATGGATTCGTGAATTAGCCGCAGCCTTCCATGGCTTTTACCACGATTGTCCAGTTCTTAGATCTGATACCGCAGCCGGCACTCAACAAGCCAGGCTCTGGCTTGTTGAGTCGGCTCGCGTGGGCTTTGCTATCGGTCTGGATCTTCTAGGCCTGACAGCGCCGGAACAAATGTGAGAAGAGTGAAATGAACCATCTAGAGAGAGCCAATGGCCCGATTCCTCTATCGCTCCTGCCTGATTCTGCACAAGTTGGCTCAAGAGGAGAGCTGCGAATTGGCGGTATAGCAGTCGACGAACTGGCTAAGGAATACGGCACACCACTGTTTATTTATGACGAAGACCACCTGCGTTCGAGATGCAGGGAGGCTCTCACCGCACTCGGCGATGGCACTGCTTACGCGGGGAAAGCTTTCCTCTGTGTTGCCATGGCGAGACTGGTAGCAGAGGAAGGACTCCACCTTGATGTAGCTAGCGAAGGGGAGCTTCGGACGGCCATCGCAGCCGAAGTTCCTGGAGAACGCATCGTTTTGCATGGGAATAACAAGTCCTTGAACGAACTTTCTTTAGCGCGTTCGTATGGTGTTGGGCGAGTAGTGGTGGACTCATTCGATGAACTCCGTCGTCTCCAACAACTCCATGACCAGGACGGCATAGTTTCTCCCATTTTGTTGAGGGTTACACCAGGGGTCGAAGCCCACACCCACGAGTATGTTTCAACCGGACAAAATGACTCTAAGTTCGGATTTGGCTTAGAGTCTGGTGCAGCGGCCGTGGCCGTCGAAGAGTGCGCCTCCAATACAGGTGTTGACTTGGTAGGAGTCCACCAACACATCGGAAGCCAAGTATTTAGAGTCGACAGCTTCGCTCGAGCTCTCGAAGTAGTGGTGGAGTTTTCTGAACCTCTCGGGCTGTCCGAATTATCAGTCGGAGGGGGCCTTGGCGTCGCCTATCTGGAATCGGACTCAGCCCCGTCAATAACAGCATGGGGCGAGATGCTCCGAACAGCTTGCGAGAGTCTCGGAGTTCAAGCTCGAGTTTCTGCGGAGCCAGGAAGGTCGATAGCGGCTCAGGCTGCTCTCACTGTTTATTCGATAGGTACCATAAAGGAGCTTCCAGGGATAAGAACTTATATCGCAGTGGACGGAGGTTTCGGTGACAACCCTCGGCCGATGCTCTACGGAAGTGAGTACACAGCGTTCGCTCCGAGCAGGGTTGCTGACGAACGGAACGCTGTGGCTCGAGTTGTAGGGAAGCATTGCGAATCAAGTGATGTGATTGTTCGGGAAGCTTCATTGCCAGAAAATTTGGAAATAGGGGATTTTGTAGCTACTCCAGTTACGGGAGCCTATGGATATTCAATGGCCAGCACTTACAACCGAATGCCGCGCCCGCCGGTAATCTTTGTCTCCCAAGGTCAGGCGCGACTTGTAATTCGGGGAGAGTCCGTTGAAGATCTATTGACCCTTGACGTTGAGTGATCGACCAGCATCCGTTGGCTTCGGCTGTTTGGGTAAGAAATCGATACAGAGAACAGGCGCTTCGGCCGCTACCGTTGTCGGTATGCAGTCGGAAATAAATTCAACCATTCGCGTAGGTCTCTTGGGTTGCGGCACGGTCGGCGGAGCCTTAGCCAGAATTATCCACACTGACGCAGACCGCATTGCAGCGCGAACTGGAATGCGACTCGAGATAGCGGGTATTGCGGTTAGAAACCTTTCATCTGATCGTCAGGTGGATCTTCCGACTGAACTATTCACCCGAGACGCCCAAGCGCTCGTCAACTCTCCAAATGTTGACGTTGTTGTTGAGACCATCGGTGGGATAGAACCGGCTCGACAACTAGTTATTGACTCATTGAAATCCGGTAAACCGGTGATCACCGCTAATAAAGAGTTGGTCGCTAACGTTGGGCAAGAGCTTTTTGAAGCTGCTGCCACAGGTGGTGTGGACCTTTTCTTCGAGGCGGCTGTCGCTGGAGGAGTTCCCCTGATCCGAGTTCTCCGGGAATCCCTTGCCGGAGAACGAATACACAGAGTTATGGGAATTGTTAATGGTACGACCAATTTTATTTTGACCAAGATGACCGAAGAAGGCGCTGATTATGCGGATGTTCTCGCAGAAGCTCAGAGTCTCGGTTTTGCTGAAGCAGACCCAACTGCGGATGTAGAAGGTGGCGATGCAGCCGCAAAGGCCGCAATTCTGGCGACCATTGCTTTCGGGGCGAAAGTAGTTGCAGGTGATGTGTACCAAGAGGGGATAAGCCAAATCTCCAAGGATGACATAGCTGCTGCATCACATATGGGACACGTCATCAAGTTGCTAGCTGTAGCAGAGTCGGACGGCGAGCAAGTTGCGGTCAGAGTCCACCCGGCGATGGTGTCTAAAAATCACCCATTGGCTGCAGTGCGAGAAAGCTTCAACGCTGTGTTTTTGGAGGGCTCTGAAGTGGGCGATCTGATGCTGTACGGCCGCGGCGCTGGAGGAGGACCGACGGCTTCGGCAATGCTTGGAGACCTCATCTCAGCTGCTAGAAATCTTCAACAGGGAGTATCTAGTGGCATGGGTTTGCTATCAGAGTTTCCAGTGCTAGCCATTGATGAGACCAGTAGCGCTTTTTATCTTCAGCTAGATGTGGAGGATCGACCAGGTGTTTTGGCGTCCGTAGCCAGCATCTTTGGTGAACATGATGTTTCGATCCAATCGATGGAACAACAAGGACATGGCGAAACAGCCCACTTGGTATTTATTACCCATGAAGCCCGTGAAGCGGATGTTCAATCCACTTTGCGGGAGTTACGAAACCTTGATGAGGTTCGTGACATCGGCGCGTCAATTCGAGTCATAGCAGAATGACCATGCGGGAGATTGTGGGATAGTGAAGTATCAGAGCACGCGCGGAGAAGCGCCGGTTCTTGAATTTAGCGATGTTCTACTTGCCGGCTTAGCAGTTGATGGTGGGCTCTACGTGCCGGTGGAGTTTCCCACTATGACATCTTCTGATCTTCGTTCGTTAAGTGAAATGTCGTATAGCGAGGTGGCGACGCGGGTCCTAGAACCTTTTGTTTCACCGTCAATTGGTGTGAACGAGCTCGGGAATATGATCGAAGATTCATACTCAACGTTTCGTCACCCAGACGTGGTGCCGGTGAAGCAGTTACCGGCTGAGATTGGTGACGATCGTTATATGGCAGAGCTCTACTGGGGGCCTACCTTTTCTTTTAAAGATGTGGCACTTCAGTTGTTAGGGCGTTTGTTTGAATATGAACTAACGCAACGCGACACAGGGGTGACAATTGTTGGTGCAACTTCCGGGGATACTGGCAGTGCAGCAATCGAGGCTTGTAAAGGTCGGAGTGGAATCGACCTTGTGATGCTTCATCCTCGTGGACGTGTTTCGGAAGTGCAACGACGGCAAATGACGACCAGCGCCAGTCCCAATATTCATAACATCGCTATTGATGGAACATTTGATGACTGTCAGGATTTGGTCAAGGCGATGTTCTCTGATCTGCAATTTCGTGAGCGCCACAAGCTAGCCGCAGTCAACAGTATTAATTGGGCTCGAGTTGCTGCTCAAACGGTGTACTACTTCACAACAGCAACTCGGATGGCGGAGCCAAACGAACCCATTTCCTTCTGTGTCCCGACCGGTAATTTTGGCAACATACTGGCCGGATACATCGCCTCCCGTATGGGCCTACCAATCAATAGGCTCGTAATTGCGAGTAATCACAACGACATCCTGACTCGGACCTACTCTTCGGGAGTTATGGAAATCCAAGAGGTTGAACCGTCGACAAGTCCGGCAATGGATATACAAGTATCAAGTAATTTCGAGCGCCTGCTTTTTGATCTGAGCGAAAAAGATTCTGTTTGGCTAGCGGCAGCCATGCGTGATTTTCGTTCCACTGGTTCGATGACTCTTCAGAAGTCGGTGATAGAGCGCATGCGAGATTTATTTGACGCAGGTCGGGCCTCTGAAGCCGAGGTTGAACAACAAATCTTGGATCTCTACTCGAGCCAAAAAGAATTTCTAGACCCTCACACTGCCGTTGGAGTCCACGTTATTCGGGAACTGAAATCACTTGATGGCCCGACAGCCGTGATGGCAACCGCTCATCCAGCCAAATTCAATACTGTTGTAGAGGCTGCTACGGGTACTGCTCCACCTCAACCCGTTGAAATTGCCGGCCTCATGGAGCGAGCAGAACGTTGCGTAGATCTACCGAATGAACTCTCGGCGGTTATGGAGTTTGTTTCGTCTGCTTCAACTATTTGAGAATCGCTCTAACGTTGTGAGTGGCCCCGCCCTGTGAGTAGCCTGCACCCACCGTTCCTTTGCTCACGCCCTTTGTGAATCAGGCAACCGTATCTCGTTGGCGTCTGCCGACTTGAACTGGGTGAACGGCCCGAAACGACATCCCGGTGCATCCCAACTGTTCCGAGACTAAGAGGATTAAATGTCAGACCAGCCAGAACGAGCGCTTCTCGAAGCTAAGTCTCGGGATGATCTAGTAGCTATGGCCGAAGCGCTAGGAATTACAATCGCCCCTCGAGCGCGCAAAGCCACCATCATCGATGACCTTCTAAAAGGTCCTTCTGTTGCTCAGGAAGAAACAGAAGACGAGGGCTCTACCCGTCGAGTAAGACGGACAGCTGTTTCAGATAGCACCGATGGAATCGAAACTGAATCGGGCGATAGCTCTGATGCTTCTAGCACCGCTCCTGACACTGAAGGTCAGAAAAGCGAAGAAGGGACATCCAAACAAGATCGTGACTCTGAAGATGCTGCTGTCGGTGAACCTGGTAACCGGCGGCGTCGTCGTCGGGGGCGCGAACGAGATAAAGATGAAAACTGGCAGGGGGATCCGGTCGAATGTGAAGGGATCCTTGATCTTCGGGATGAGGGGTATGGATTTCTTCGGACTAGGGGACCATTACCTTCGAACGATGATGTTTATGTAGCTGCTAAGCAAGTTCGAACTCATGGTTTGCGAAAGGGCGACATAGTTAAGGGAGCAAGTCGTCCGGCCGCGCGGAACGAAAAAAATCCCGCCTTGGTGCAGATCGACGAAATCAATGGGTCTGAACCTGGCGACACGCGCGAGAGGCACTTGTTCGAAGACCTCAAGGCCGTGCATCCCCGAGATGCCTTGAACCTTGAGCTTCCGGGCACGGAAAATCCCACGGCCCGGGTGATCGATCTTGTAGCGCCTATCGGCAAGGGACAGCGGGGCCTCGTTATATCGCCACCTGAATGTGGGAAAACATCCACTATCAGAGAGCTGGCTGTGGCCTTAGAAAGAAACCACCCTGACCTTCACCTGATTGTGTTGTTAATTGACGAACGACCTGAAGAAGTCACCGAAATTGCAGATGTAGTCGAAGGTGAAGTCTTGGCATCAACTTTTGACAGGCCCGCCGATGAACACATCCAAGTGGCGGAACTGACATTAGAACGTGCAAAGAGAATGGTGGAAGGTGGTCTAGACGTAGTCATTCTTGTTGATGGCCTTAGCCGCCTGGCAAGGGCATACAACATTGCGGCGCCCGGCAATGGCAAGGTACTAGTGGAAGGCGTAGCAGCAGGAGCGCTATATCCGCCGAAACGTTTCTTTGGGGCCGCTCGAGCGTTAGACGAAGGTGGATCGTTAACGGTGATGGCAACTGCTGCGGTTGAGACTGGTTGGCACTTAGATGAAATGATCCTTGAATCACTCCAAGGAACAGCTAATTCTGTGGTGCGCCTCGATCGGAGAACGGCGGACAGAAGGGTATATCCCGCTATCGACGTGGTCGCATCCTGCACACGTGAACTTCACCGACTTAAAGGTGATGACCGCGCTCTAGCTGGGCAAGCCCTAGCAGATGCCCTAGTCGCAATCGAAGATCAGGAACAGGGCTCCGCAATCGACTGGGTGTTGGAGCAAATCAATGTGATTAGCTCTAACCAAGAGATTCTTGCCCAGTTGGCAGTATCCAGAGATAAGTAGACTTCTGACGAAAGAGATGTCAGGGAATTGTGCTGCGCGATGTGCGATTCGTCGAAGTAACCGCCAGAATGGTCCCATCATGAAAAGTGATATCCACCCCAATTATCGACCGGTCGTGTTTCGCGACGCCGGTGCCGAGTTTTCCTTCATCACACAATCAACAGTGGAAACAAGTGACACAGTGGTTTGGGAAGATGGCAACGAATACCCGCTGGTTACCGTTGAACTATCTAGCGCCAGTCACCCCTTTTTCACTGGGCAGATGAAGATAGTAGATACAGCAGGACGCGTAGAACGATTTGAACGACGCTACGGGCGTCGACGTGGTTCAGACCAGAACTCAGACAACGCCGAAGAATAAGCCTGCAAGTGGCGCTAGATCCGGAACGCCGCCGTCAGCTACACGCGATGAAACTCCGCTCAATTGTGAGCGCCCACTTGGAGTTATCCGTAGACGAGCTGCTGGGAACCGATGAGGGTGCTTCAGCGAAGCTAAGCGACGGCAGTGTGGCGTTCCTTGCCGAAGAGCGACATAGTCGAGCGCTAGGGGGAGCACTAGCTTCATCAGCTCGTTCTTCATCTGATGAGATCCATCTATTTACTACGAAAGCAGGGGACATTTTAGCGCGACGCGCTTCACTGTTTTCAGGGCCGATCACCGTTCGAGAAATCGCAGAAGATCACGTAATAGAGGTGCTGCCTGCCGAACCTCTCGATGAAATTACAGCTGTAGGCCAACCCGAGCTGATTGCAACGCTAGAAGAATCAGGTCTCGAAGTGATTTTCGAGCATGGTGTGATTATCGGAGAAGTTGAGGGTCTCGAAGTAGCGCGAATTATTTCGGACGAAGACGGAGACCGCATAGATGTTGGTGTAGGCGCGCACGACCGAGAAGCGTTTGCTCTTCTTCACGGAGGCTTGCCTACAGCTCAAGCTATTGAGCAAGTAGCCAGTGTCGTTCGATCCCATCGGCTACCGGGCGCCGAACCTCATCCGCTGAACCGTCTTGGTGCTGAGCGATGGTTGAGGGCCCATTTAATTTCACATCCCCGAAGGATCGGGATGAGGCAGCTTGTAGCGGCAGCACCTCCGGTCAAAAAAACAAACTTGAAAGAGGCGGTTCCAGCCGTGGCAAAAGGTGTGTCGCTAGATGAACGAGATACCGTCGTTGTTTGCGCAGTTGGAATCGATCTTGATCTAGTGCCCTTTGCCGCCGATGCCCGACTGTTACACAGTCCCAACGCAGAATTGAAGATCGTCGTTCCTCAGCGCGACGCCCACCAAATTCTGGAAGATCAGGTCGGTCGTTTGATTAGTTCCGCCGAGATAATTGCGATCGAGGACGGTTGGCGCGAATGGATGAGCTCTCCGTCGGTACCCTGAGAGTGTGCTTGACCGTTTGCTGGAGTTAGAAGAAGAGTTGACTCATGTTGAGTCTCAACTTGGAGACCCGCAAGTCACTGCTGATCGCGACCGCTTCATTGAAGTAAGCCGACGTCACTCTCAACTAACGGAAATGATTGAAGTTGGATCTGCTTGGCGTGCAGCGTTAGAAGATGCCGCAGCTGCTAGAGAGATCGGTGAAGCTAGTAGTGGTGAAGAGGTAATTGAAGCTAGAGAAATGGAAATTGCTGCCACATCAGAAGCTGAGTCCCTTGAAGAGAAATTCCGATTCATGTTGCTACCTCGTGACCCAAATGATGACCGGAATGTGATCGTAGAGATCAGAGGTGCTGAAGGAGGAGAAGAAGCCAATCTCTGGGCTCGTGACCTTTTTGAAATGTACCGCTCATATTTGAATACGAAGGGCTGGGGGCTCGAAGTCTTGGGTAGCCATTTCAGTGATATGGGTGGATATACCGACATCGCTTTTTTGGTAAAGGGTGATGGTGTTTGGAGCCACCTCAAGCATGAGGGCGGCCCGCACCGTGTTCAACGAGTCCCAGTGACAGAATCGCAAGGGCGAGTCCATACTTCGTCGGCCGCAGTAACTGTGCTACCAGAAGCAGATGAAGTGGAAGTAGATATTGATCCCAATGACCTTGAGATCGACACGTACCGCTCTTCTGGGCCTGGTGGTCAGTCCGTAAATACAACTGATTCAGCAGTTCGGGTGACCCACTTGCCTACTGGCCTCGTCGTATCGATGCAAGATGAAAAAAGTCAGTTGCAAAATAAGGCTAAGGCCCTCCGGGTATTGCGAGCTCGTCTCTTGAAGTTGCGACAAGACGAGCAAGCCTCAAGTCAGGCGGCGCAAAAGCGCGATCAAATTAAAAGTGGCGGGAGGGCGGAAAAGATTCGCACCTACAACTTCAAGGAAAGTCGGGTAACGGATCACCGCATTGGGTTGACTCTCTACAAATTGGAACGCGTCCTAGCAGGTGGCCTAGACGAGGTGGTCGAACCGTTAATGCTTCACGAACGTGCGCAACAGCTTGAGGCTGGAAATGGCAAAACCTGAAGATAACTCTGAGAATGCCTTGACGCTTGGGCAGCTACATAAGGAAGTTCTGGAAAGACTCCAAGCAGCTGGTGTTGATGATCCTGAATTGAGTTCTCGGCGAATCCTAGAGGAAACCACGGGTGTCGATATTGGCCAGTTCCCAACTGAGGAAGGTCAGTTAATGAGTCAGAGAGCCGTAGCTCGGACTGATGCGTTAGCGGTAAGGAGAGCAGCGGGGGAGCCGTTGCAATATGTGATCGGTAGTTGGGATTTCCGATACTTGGACCTTGCAGTAGACCGGCGGGCTTTAATTCCTAGACCAGAAACCGAAGAAGTTGTTGGTCGAGCGGTCGAGATATTGACCTCACAAAATAAAAAGTCTAAAGAGGAACTGCTGATTGCGGACTTGGGCACCGGAACTGGAGCGATTGCTCTGTCGATAGCTCAAGAGGTTCCGGATGCGCGCCTGCACGCGACCGACATATCTGATGAAGCCCTCGCATTAGCCAGATCTAATCTCGCTGGTTTAGGACGCGCCGCTGCAAGAGTGCAATTGCACGCTGGTAATTGGTTCGCTGCGTTGCCCAAAAGACTTAAAGGGCAACTCCATATGCTTATCTCTAATCCCCCTTACATTTCTTCGGATTACCCGCTTCCAAAGGTTGTTGCTGATTGGGAACCTGCGGGTGCGCTGTTCGGAGGTAAGGATGGTTTTCGCTACTTAGACCTGTTGGTGCGAGAAGGAAGACAGTGGTTGCGACCCGGCGGTTGGCTGATCCTGGAGTGCGGGTCTGATCAAGGTACCCGATTAGAAAATCTCTTGATTGCTAGGGGCTACTGCGAGGTGGAAATCAATCTTGATATCTCAGGCAAGCAACGCTTTGTCACAGCCCGACGCCCCCTAGATGATGTAAGCGAATCAGACCTTAAAGGAGCGGTTAATGCGCTACAAGCAGGGTCGTTAGTCGTCGCGCCGACGGACACTTTGCCAGGGCTTCTAGCCAAATACGACAACATCTCAGCTGTTGAGAGTTCATATAGAGCTAAAAAGCGTCCATCTGACCAACCTGTTCCGATTTTGGTCAGCGGCATAGAACAGGCGGAACAACTCATTCATGTGAATGATGAGGTTAGGTCGCTTGTCGCAGCACACTGGCCCGGAGCGCTGACCGTGGTGGCGGAACGCCTTTCCGGAGTGGACCCCGTTACTGGTGGAAATACTGTTGGGGTTAGATGCCCCGAACCCGGTTGGCTCCGCCTTCTTATCGATGATGTTGGACCTGTGACTGGATCAAGTGCCAACCTTCACGGAGTAGAAACTCACACAGCGGCGGAAGAGGCTGCAGCAACGCTTGCTGTGGAAGCTGGGTATGTCATATCGGGAGTTTCTAAAGGGGGATTGGCGTCGACGGTGGTTGACACCACTGGCGAGTCGTTGGTGGTGCTTCGTGATGGTGCAGTCGATCTGAAATAGTATTAATAGCTCCGGCGTAGGTTTCGAAGTTGAATTAGCCGCGACGAGTCAAGGTTCGCGTGGGAAGATAGCGATGCCGACGAATAGAAGGGCCAACGTGTCTGTTATCGCTCTTGGAGCCGACCATGCAGGATTTGCGCTGAAACAGGTAATCGCTCACCATATCTCAGACAGAGGCCACGAACTTGTTGACTGCGGAACTCATAACGAGTCGCGAGTTGATTATCCAGACTACGGAGCTGCTGTTGGCGCGGCCGTCGCTAATGGTGAGGCAGAATGCGGTGTCGTGGTATGTGGTAGCGGAATTGGGATTGTCATGGCAGCCGGGAAGGTAGCTGGCATCCGAGCTGCGACTGTTCATGATGTGACAACTGCTCGCTTGAGTCGCCAACACAATGATGCAAATGTCATTGGTATTGGAGCTCGCATGGTTGGAGAACAAACGGCTCTAGACATCGTTGACGCCTACCTCAATGCTTCCTTTGAGGGTGGTAGGCATCAGGGGCGTGTGGAGAAGTTAGACGCTATTTAGACTCTGAATTTGGCGTGATGCAAAAAGCGCGCTCGACCCCCAATTCAAGGCATGCTGTCCAAGTATTCACGCGACAACCGCGAAAGGCTCCTACTCATGACAAACCCAAAGAGCGTCTGGACTGTAGGACCCGACATCGAGATCGAAGCACTAATTTCCGAAGAAAAAAAACGCCAAGAGACAAGTTTGCAACTAATCGCGTCTGAAAACTTTGCATCTCCGGCTGTGATGAAAGCTACAGGGAGCGTCTTTACCAATAAGTACAGCGAGGGGTACCCGCGACGTCGTTACTACGGGGGAAATGCGAAGGTAGACGTGGTAGAGCAACTAGCCATTGATCGCGTTAAAGATCTATTTGGTGCTGAACATGCGAATGTGCAACCGCACTCCGGTTCACAAGCTAACGCTGCCGTCTATATGGCTCTGCTCAATGTTGGTGACACTGTCATGGGTATGAGTCTTGACCAGGGAGGCCATCTAACCCATGGCTCACCTGTCAATGCCAGCGGCCGTTTTTACAATTTCATTTCCTACGGTCTAGGTGGTCAAGATGAGCGCATCGACTATGAAGAGATGCGTTCGATAGCGCTTGCTGAGAGACCAAAGCTCATTGTCGCGGGCGCAACGGCATATTCGCGAAGGATCGATCCCGAGCCGTTTCGGCAAGTTTGCGATGAAATAGGCGCCTATTTCATGTTCGATGCAGCACATATCGCTGGATTGATAGCTGGGGGGCAACATCCCAACCCGGTTCCCCATGCTGATGTAGTTACTTTCACTACTCACAAGACGCTCCGAGGGCCACGGGGCGGTTGTATTCTTTCGACTGAAGCACTTGCCAAGAAGATCGATAGTGCCGTGTTCCCAGGAAACCAAGGTGGCCCTTTGGAACATGTAATTGCAGCCAAGGCAATTGCCTTTCGAGAAGCGATGGATGCTGGTTTCGCAGACTATGCAAGGCGAATAGTTGATAATGCCCGCGCACTGGCTGGCGCGTTAGCGGACCAAGGCTTCAGACTCGTCTCGGGGGGGACCGATAATCACTTGCTGTTAGTTGATCTGCGCGCCTTCGATGAAGCCCTGACAGGTAAAGAAGCCCAAGAAGTACTTGATCAAGGCGGTGTGACACTAAACAGGAACACCATTCCAGATGACCCGCGTTCACCATTTGTGACTAGTGGTGTGCGCATGGGTGTGGCGTCAGTTACTACGCAGGGAATGGGTACTGAGGAAATGAGTCAGATTGCTGATTTCACAGCGCGAATCCTGCGAGAACGCGACGATGCCGCATCTGTGAATGCAATAGCCAAAGAAGTAGCTGAGTTATGTGCGCAGTATCCCCCTTATCCAGATTCGACGTTGAAGTAACCGCCCTAGGCGGGCAGCCTCCATCAAAGATCAGCTACTGGTAACTAGGCTGTTTGTAGTCACACAAATCGTAGATTGAGCCAATTAGGCTTGGCGAGTAGGGCATTCCTGTGAGTCGGACACTCCAACATGCCGTAGTACTAGGCGTAGCAGCTATTGCCACCTACCTATTTACGTTTGTCGTAGCCAGAGTGGCACCTAAATTGGGAGCGGTTGTCGAGCCAGGTGATCGGCGTGTGCATCAGCGCCCAACAGTTACTGGTGGCGGTGCAGCGATGTTTGCAGGTTTTTTGGTTTCCCTGGTTATAGCCAGTCGGTTGCCAGGCTTTACACAGGTGTTTGCTGGCTCCTCTGAGGCGCTTGCTGTAGTGGTAGCCGCGACCGTGATGTTTTCTATTGGTGCACTTGACGATTTAAGAGAGCTTTCGGCTCCCGCAAAGGTTGCTGGACAGGTCCTATCTGGAAGTTTGCTAGCTGTGTTGGGCGTTACACTCTTCTACTTCAGGGTTCCCTTTGGGCAGCTTGTCGTTTTATCGGCCGATTGGGCGACCCTAATAACAGTGTTGTTGGTGGTGGTCGTCGCTAATTCTGTCAACTTAATTGACGGTTTAGATGGACTTGCTGCCGGAACCGTGGCTATTGCGGCAGGAGCTTTCTACCTATACAGCGGTGAATTACAGAATGCCGGATTGATCAGTGAAAGTAACCTTGGGCCGTTGCTGGCACTAGTGACGCTAGGCATTTGCTTGGGTTTTCTTCCACACAACTTTCACCCAGCTCGAATTTTTATGGGTGATGGAGGCGCGCTGCTGCTCGGTCTCCTGATGGCATCAGCGACGATGACTGTAGGAGGCAGAGTTGTCGACCAGTTCAGTGGACAGGTCTATTTCTTTTTTGCCCCGATAGCTATTCCCTTCTTGATTCTCGGAGTTCCGTTAGTTGATGTTGCACTGGCTGTTGTCCGACGCGCGTATCGTAGAGAAGGCATCGCAACCGCAGATAAAGACCATTTGCACCACCGTTTGTTGAGAATGGGGCACGGCCACAGACGAACAGTGCTGCTTCTATGGGCTTGGACAGCGTTGCTTTCAGGTGTGGCTCTGGTTCCGACTCTAACTGGGAGTGGCGACGCTGTGCTCCCGTTCGCACTTGCCGGTGTGACTATTCTCCTCTTCTTTTTGTTTCGTCCGCGTAGCGGTTTGGAAGCCGAAAATAAGACAGAAATCTGGAGCGCTTAACTTAAATATCTCGATGATGCAGAATTCATCTCAGAGTCGCTTGCAACCTCGAATACGCCGCAGTTAGGGTGTGGCCGCTTCTTGACGTGTCCACTTATTCGTTAACAGTCCGGAGACTGCCATAGCATGCGAGCACCAGCGCTCTCTAAGAACAAAAGATTCTTCGGCACCGATGATGCTTTTTCTCGGTCAGTCGAAATTGTCGTTACCCCAGTGGTCTTCGCTGCGATCGGTTGGCTGTTTGACCTTTGGCTCGGAACGGATCCGTGGATAGCGTTAGGGTTCGGTTTAGTGGCCTTTATAGGGAAACTAACCGCCGAGTGGTACCGCTACAGCAATCGCATGTCAGGCATTGAAGATGATCTGACGCTGGGCAGACCTACTAATTCGAGAGGGCTAGACAAGATCGAAGAATTTGATGACCACCTACCAACGGGTGTCACTCTTGAGGAGCGCAGCGAAACATGAGCGACAAGATCGAAGAGCGATCAAAAGATCTTCAAGGTCTAGGTCAACTCGCCGAGCCAGAAAAAAGCATTGTTAGCGACATGCTCTTGCGAGGCCTAAAGATAAGTCCGCTGTGGCTGGCGCTTTCGTTGGTGTTCTGGGGTGTTGATGGCCTGGCGTCGTCGGCTTATGGGCTTGGTCTTATATTCGCGAATTTCGTTTTTGCAGCAACGTTTTTGACTTGGGCTGGACGAATCTCTTTGCCGGCTCTAATGTTCGCTGCGTTAGGTGGCTTCGTCGTTCGCTTGGCCTTCCTGACGGTCGCTGTTATTGCTTTTAGTAAAATTAGCGTTTTTGCACCTATTCCTCTTGCTATAACGATTATCGTTTCGCATCTCGGGTTGCTGGTGTGGGAGACGCGCTATGTTTCCATATCGCTGGCTTACCCCGGATTACGACCTAGCCAGGTGACACAAAGAAATCGCAAGGAGATCAAGTGAATCAACTGCTTGCCGCCGGAAATGGCGATAGTTCTGGTGGGCTGCACTTCCCGGCAATCGAGAGCCTTTTAGAGTGGCCCGGCTTTCTCTTCGAAGGCAACACATATTTTGAACTGAACAAGGTGGGTGTGATCTACCTGTGGGCGATGGTCGCACCTCTACTTATCTTCATTTTGGCTAGCCGCAAAAGTTCACTGGTTCCGCGTGGTATCCAAACTGTGGCTGAATCATCAGTTGACTTTGTGCGTGAAAACGTAGTGATGCAAACCATGGGCCCCGATGGCATGAAGTTTATGCCATTCCTTCTGTCGCTCTTCTTTTTCATCTTCTTTGCGAATATCACTGAAGTGATTCCGTTTATTCAATTCCCCGCAAATTCACGTATGGCTGCTCCGGCCCTATTAGCGATCGTTGTTTGGGTGGTATTTAACGCCGTTGGAATTAAGAGCCAGGGTTTCTTCAGTTATTTCAAAAACACCATCATCCCGCCTGGCGTTCCAGGCGCCCTGCTACCCCTGGTAGCTGTAATTGAGTTTGTATCAACCTTCTTGGTGCGTCCTTTCTCGTTAGCAGTTCGGCTTTTTGCGAACATGCTTGCAGGGCACCTTTTGTTGGTTACGTTCGCAGTACTATGCGAGAATTTGTGGGCTAAAAACATTTTGGTTTCGATCATTTGGGCCCCATTCGTTGTGTTGATTGGTCTCACGGGCTTCGAGATTCTCGTCGCCTTCTTGCAGGCTTTTATCTTCACGATTTTGACTGCCGTGTACATCGGCGGCGCGTTACATCCAGAGCATTAAATGCAAATAGACACAGGAGAGACGAGTGATTGACTTGCTCGCACAAGCTGACAACGCACTAGACGGCCTAAAAGCAGTCGGTGCCGGTCTGGGCTATGGCCTAGCCGCTATTGGCCCCGGCGTGGGTATCGGATTGGTAGTCGGTAATGCGATTACCGCCATGGCCCGACAGCCCGAATCTGCGGGTATGGTGCGGACCACCATGTTCCTTGGCATTGCCTTTACGGAGGCCCTTGCCCTCATTGGTTTCGTGGTCTTCATCCTTCTCAATTTCGCCTAAGGAGAGACAATGAATTCAATTGGACTCCTAGCGGCGGGCGACGCAGGAGGGGAGGCTTCGAACCCGATCCTTCCTGTATGGAATGAAATTATTTGGGGAGGCATGGCCTTCGCGATTCTTTTCATTGTTATGTCGAAGTTCGCTTACCCGGCGATAAAGAATGTGATGGAAGCTCGATCTGAGAAGATTCAGGGTGACCTTGATGCCGCTGATACAGCCCGGTCGGAAGCCGAAGGTCTCCGCGCCGAATATGACTCGAGGATTGCCGAAGCCCAGGCAGAAGCATCACGAATTCTTGAAGCCGCACGCGCAGAAGCAGAACAGGTAAGACAAGACCGCCTGGCTGCTATCGAACCGGAAATAGAAGAGAAACGAGCGCAAGCAGACGCCGATATTGAGGCTGCGAAAGCACGGGCCTTGGCCGATGTTCGGGCGCAAGTTACTTCCCTAGCGGTTGGCGCAGCAGAACAAGTTGTTCGATCCAGTTTGGACGAAGCTGCATATTCGCGGTTGGTGGACGACTACATCGAGTCGGTTAGCAGCTGACTCCGGTATGACGAGCGGTCCTTCAAGCTCTGGTTGTTGGACCCTTATTGAGGCAGCGATTTAGCTGCAGTAACTGTTTACGAGTAGAACGAGGAAAGCGATGACCGAGAAAGTGGAGGAGTACGCTGCCGGCATAGCCAAATTGGCTGAAGCCGAGGGTGAACTCAACCGCGTCGCGGATGAGCTGTTTCAGTTGGGTCGGACTGTTGAGTCTTCTGATCAGCTGCGTTCGACGCTCAGCGATAGGGCAATACCTGCTTCGCGTCGAATCGGTGTGTTAGAAGACCTATTAGGAGTCAGCGCCTCTCCTGTCACGGTCAATCTTGTGAGCATGTTGGTCGGCGCCGGTCGGGGCAACCATATTGGCGCCATAGCCGACGAATTAGTCCGACAAGCCGCAGAGTCCCGAGGCCAAGCGGTTGCTGAAGTTCGTTCAGCGGTGGCACTTAATGATGACCAACGCGAGCGACTCAAGGGCGCCCTATCTAAAGCCACTGGGTTGAACATTGATGTTGTTGTCGTCGTTGACCCAGAGATCCTTGGAGGAGTTGTCGCCCAAGTGGGAGACACAGTCTTCGATGGATCAGTACGTACTCGTCTTGAAAAAATGAAGGAGCGTTTGTCATGACTGACCTCAGCTTCGATGCTGCGGATATAACTGCGGCCATCCAAAAAAACCTGGAGGGGTTTGATCCTTCGGTTGAATCGGGAACTGTAGGTCGCATTCTTGAAGTAGGAGATGGCATTGCCCGTGTTTCGGGTCTTCCAAATGCTTCAGTTAATGAGATCTTGGAATTTGACAGCGGTGATGTGGGTCTTGCCTTAAACCTAGATGAAGACTCAATAGGTGCTGTGGTTCTCGGAAATGTTGAGAACATAGAAGAGGGGCAAAACGTTAAGGCGACAGGGAGAATTCTGTCAGTACCTGTTGGCGATGGTGTTTTGGGGAGAGTAGTTAACGCGTTGGGTGAGCCTATTGATGGAAAAGGTCCATTAATGGGAACTGAGCCTCGCCGCATGGAAATTCAGGCTCCAGGAATAATGGGGCGTCAGCCGGTGCATGAACCGTTGCAAACAGGGATTAAAGCGATTGACGCTATGACGCCCGTTGGACGAGGTCAGCGCGAGCTAATTATTGGGGATAGGAAGACCGGTAAAACCTCGGTCGCTATTGACACCATCCTCAATCAGGCAGGACTAGGTGTTAAGTGTATCTACGTCGCTGTCGGCCAGAAGGGTTCGACTGTTGCGCAGGTGGTCAGCACTCTCGAAGAGCGAGGAGCGATGGACTACACCGTAGTGGTATGCGCTCCTGCTGCTGATGCCGCTCCATTCAAATATTTGGCCCCTTACGCAGGATGCGCCATGGGTCAGCATTGGATGGAAAATGGTGAACACGCACTGATTGTCTATGACGACCTGTCTAAGCAAGCAGAAGCTTATAGACAACTGTCGTTACTGCTTCGCAGGCCCCCAGGGCGTGAGGCTTACCCTGGAGACGTCTTTTATCTTCACAGTCGGTTGCTTGAACGAGCCGCAAAGTTGTCGGACGCGCAGGGCGCAGGATCTTTGACAGCTTTGCCGGTTATCGAGACCAAGGCTGGCGACGTATCGGCATATATCCCTACCAATGTGATTTCAATTACTGATGGTCAGATATATCTCCAAGATGACCTATTCAAATCGGGTGTTCGGCCGGCCGTTGATGTGGGCGTTTCAGTCTCTCGTGTGGGTGGAGATGCCCAGACAAAGGCTATGAAGAGTGTCGCCGGAACGCTGAAAATTGATCTAGCGCAGTTCCGAGACCTTGAAGCCTTCGCTACTTTCGGTTCCGAGTTGGATGCTGCATCTGCGGCCCAGCTAGGAAGGGGATATCGGCTTGTTGAATTACTGAAGCAGGGACTTAACAGCCCCATGCCCGTAGAAGAACAAGTCGTATCGATTTATACAGGTACCAACGGATACCTAGACGATCTACCGGTTGAAGATGTACAGCGTTTCGAGTCTGAATTTATTGAAAGCATGAGGACCCGGAATGCGGGTTTGCTAGATGAGATTCGTACTTCGGGAGTGCTGCCCGACGACCAAGTAAAAGCTGCAGTGGAGTCGTTTAAGGCAACATTCCAAGTAACTGTTGAAGCCGATGCGAACGATTCAGAGGACTGATAAGTAATGGCAGGCGGTCAGGAGCGTATTCTTAGGCGTCGAATTGGTTCGATTGACGCAACAAAGAAGATTACGCGCGCTATGGAATTGATAGCGGCGTCGCGCATTGTTAAGGCGCAAGGCCGAGTCCAAGCGGCTAAGCCTTATTCAGAAAAAGTAACGGACGTAATAACTAACCTGGCTGGCGGTGGTGCCGGAGTTGATCACCCTCTTCTTACGACAGCTGAGCAAGTTGATCGAGTCGCCTATGTCGTTATTGCGGCAGACCGAGGTTTGTGCGGTGGTTACAACAACAATGTGCTTCGGGCTGTAGAACGCGCGATAGAAGCTGACAAATCCCAAGGACGTGGTTATGCACTCGTTCTTTCCGGAAAGAAAGCTGCCGGCTATTTCTCTTTCCGAGGATATGAAATTCATGCGTCCTACGAAGGCTTTTCAGATCAACCTAGTTACAACGATGCCAAAGCAATGGCTGAGTCGGTAGCGGAGCTCTTTGAGAACGGCGAAGTTCAACAAGTTCAATTGGCTTTCACTCGCTTTCTCTCGATGGGTAGCCAAGAAGTAGCTGTTCAACAGTTCATGCCTCTTGAGCCGTCCGAGATAGGAGCCGACGTTGCAGAGGATTCGGACTCCGGCGGCTATGAATTCGAACCTGAGCCGGCTGAGATTTTGGGCCGGCTCTTGCCGCGCTACGCAGAAGCTCGCCTTTACGCGGCTCTTCTTGAAGCCTCGGCATCAGAACATGCAGCTCGCCAGCGAGCGATGAAAGCTGCAACCGATAACGCTGAAGAACTGAAAATTAATCTGACGCGAATCATGAATAGGGCCCGCCAAGATTCGATTACCACCGAAATTATGGAAATTGTTAGTGGCGCCGAAGCAATGAGCCAAGACGATGATGATGACTTGAGTGACATCATCGAGCAATCACTTGAGGGTTCGTTCGCGGCCCTCGCATCTGACCGAAACAACGCCTGAAACTTCAGGAGCATTAAATATGACCATGACCGAAGACAACACCGAAACCAAAGACGGAAAGGTTCTCGCTATTGCTGGTCCAGTAGTAGATGTTGAATTTCCCCGTGGCTCGTTGCCAGAGATCAACACGTTTGTTGAGATGGACGCTGAACTCGAGGGTGAGAAAGTAACTATTGGTGGAGAGGTCGCCCAACAAATCGGCGACGGCAAAGTACGCGTTATCTGTATGAAGGCGACTGACGGACTAACTCGCGGTGCGACCGTCAGAAATACAGGCAGAGGCATTGCGGTGCCAGTAGGCGACAACGTTCTCGGTCACATATTCAACGTGCTCGGCGAGCCACTTGACACCGAAGATATAGGTGAAGTGCCAGACCGTTGGGAAATTCACCGAGATGCCCCCGACTTTGACACTTTGGAGCCCAAAGCCAAGCTGTTCGAATCTGGTATTAAGGTCATCGACCTTCTCGAACCGTATTTGGAAGGTGGCAAAATTGGCCTGTTCGGTGGAGCGGGTGTAGGTAAGACCGTTCTAATTACTGAGATGATTAACCGGGTAGCGTCTCAGCACGGTGGCGTATCTGTCTTTGCCGGTGTAGGCGAACGCACACGTGAAGGAACAGACCTTTACCTAGAAATGGAAGAGTCCGGAGTACTTGAAAAGACTGCTTTGGTCTTTGGACAAATGGATGAACCTCCTGGCGTGCGGCTGCGTGTAGCTCTTTCGGCTTTGACAATGGCTGAGTACTTCCGTGACGTTCAAGGCCAAGAAGTGCTCCTGTTCGTAGATAACATCTTCCGATTCGTTCAAGCGGGCTCAGAAGTATCAACTTTGCTTGGACGTATGCCGTCAGCTGTGGGATACCAACCGAACTTGGCTGACGAGATGGGCGAGTTACAGGAAAGAATTACGTCTACATCTGGGCATTCGATTACTTCACTGCAAGCTGTCTATGTTCCAGCTGATGACTATACCGACCCGGCGCCATTCACTACCTTTACGCATCTGGACGCAACAACCGAACTGAGTCGGCAAATAGCTTCGCTAGGTATTTATCCTGCAGTTGACCCTCTTGCGTCCACGTCAACCATTCTGACCCCAGAGGTAGTGGGTGATAGGCACTATATGGTTGCGCGACGAGTCCAAGAGATTCTGCAGCGATACAAAGAACTCCAAGACATCATTGCAATCCTTGGCCTGGACGAACTGTCTGAGGAAGACCGAATTACGGTGGACAGGGCACGCAAGATTCAACGGTTCCTTTCGCAACCATTCTTCGTCGCCGAAGTGTTTACAGGTATGCCAGGAATTTTCGTCCCGATTGAAGAAACCATTGAATCCTTCGAAATGTTGTGCAACGGTGACCTCGATCACTTGCCAGAACAGGCCTTCCTGAACGTTGGCAATGCTGAGTCGGCCATGGCTAAAGCCCGCGAGCTAGAACAGTCTTGATTGGTAGGTGAGCGGAACAGATGCAGGTTGAACTGGTCTCACCCGAAGCGGTGCTCTTTTCTGGTGAATGCTCCCAAGTAGTAACTCGTACAGTGGATGGAGACATAGCCTTCCTTGATAACCATGCGCCTTTTATAGGAGCTTTGGATATCGGTCAAACTCAGCTCTGGGCTAATGATGGTGTGGTGTCGCTGGCTATAAACGGAGGATTCGTCGAGGTAAGTGGTAACTCGGTGACGATCCTTAGCGATGGCGCCCTCTCAGCTCAAGATATTGATGTCGAAGATGCGCAGTCGGACCTCGCAGCTGCCGAGCAGGCTCTCAGTGCTGATGCTGATGACGATGAAGCAGCAAACGCTAAGAAATGGGCAGAAATTCGAATTGAGGTATCGACCGCAGGCTGAGCTCCCCAGTCCTGTGCGGATATCGAAGGTTCTCTGTGTCTTAGCTACTCGACGAAAACTAGCTCGTCATCGCTAGCGACAATACGGTAGTAACAACCGGACCGTGTAGACCCATCTTCTTTCAGGGTGTGACAGGCGCCTTGCCCTTCCTTGCGAACTCGATACAAAAGAGAATTCTGCTCACAATTAACGCGCACATCTACGAGAGACAATGTGTCGCCTGAAGTAGCGCCTTTATGCCAGATCTCTTCTCTTGAGGTTGAGTAAAGAACAGCGCTGTTGAGTTCTAAGGTCATCCGTAATGCAGTTTCGTTAGCGTAACCGATGAACAACACCTCACCGGAGTCAGCCTCTTGCAGAACTACCGGCACAACCTGATGGCCATTTCGACCGATTGAGCCGATTTTGTCGAAATCAAGGCTTTGTGTGGTGCCTTCCTCTAAGTCATTGCTTTTTGACATAAGAGTGAGCATAGAGGTGCAGATGCGAATGGCGCGTTTAGTGGGACAGTGCAATCGGTACTAAGTGAAGTCCACCGATGAAAATTCGCTTAACTTGTCTATGTTATGGGTGGCTTCGACCCTACGGACCGTGCCACTTTTTGAGCGCATCACCAATGAATCAGAAATAGCACCTTCAGCGGTGAACCTAACGCCCCGCAGAAGTTCACCATCTGTAATGCCTGTTGCGGCAAAAAAGACGTCGTCAGACTGAACCAAGTCGTCTGTGTCGAGAACTCGATCCAAATCGTAGCCAGCGTCCAGTGCCGCCTGCCGTTCACTTCCGTTCCTCGGCCAGAGCTTTCCTTGCATTTCACCCCCGAGGCATTTAAGAGCTGCCGCCGAAATTACCCCTTCGGGAGTCCCTCCTATTCCGAATAGAACATCAGCACCGTCACTGGTAGCCGTTGCAATTGCACCCGCTACGTCACCGTCAGGAATGAGACGGATCCGTGCACCGCTTTCCCTCACCTCGTTAATCAACTCCGCATGCCGATCGCGATCAAGTATCACCGCTGTAAGGTCACGCACTCCACGTCCGGTAGCTGCAGCAATAGCGTCTAGGTTATCTGTCGGACTTTTTTCGATAGAAATTAGGCCCTTAGATTGTGGTCCTACTGCGATTTTTTCCATATACACGCAAGGGCCCGGATCAAACATTGTTCCTCTGGGAGCTACGGCGATAACAGAAATAGCGTTGCCACGCCCTAAGGAAGTCAGGGTGGTTCCATCGATAGGGTCCACGGCAATATCGGTTTTAGCTCCTGTTCCGTCTCCGATGGCTTCGCCGTTGTAGAGCATCGGGGCTTCATCTTTTTCGCCCTCGCCGATTACTACGAAGCCATCCATAGGTACTGAGCCAAGAATGATCCGCATAGCATCAACAGCGGCGCCATCTGCGCCCTCTTTGTCACCTCGCCCCATCCATCTAGCTGCTGCTAGAGCAGCCGCCTCGGTCGTACGTACCAACTCAAGCGCGAGATTTCGATCAGGAACTTCAGAAAGTGACTTAGCCATAGTGACTGACCCTAGCCCCTCAACTGCCATAAGTATGAGTCAGTTGGTAGTTCCGCTAGTAGCTTCCATAACGTGATTTTGGCTGAGTTGAATGTATGGCATTCACGGCCCGCGGTTCCGACACGTCGCGTGGCTTTAGGTGAGGACCAATTGGGGTTCGACCCTTCGCCGGGTCCAGGCGGGCTGCTTCTTGCCGCTGTGTTCGCCTTACACACTCAACAATTTGGCGACGATGAAAATAAGGATCTGGACGATCTATTAAACCTTGTTGAAATCGGTGCCCCAATTGCGCAACCACGGCTTCGACACCGTTTGCAGGAGGACCGTGTAGGACTCACTCGGTCAACTCATCAACTCGTAGAATTCGCCGATGGTCGGATAGCGCTTGACCTATCTCCTAGTGATCGTCCGGAGCCGCACGTGTTGGCAGTTCTTTATCGAATAAGCCAACAACCGAGACAAATGCGAAGAAGCTTGCTGACGCTTTTACGATCGGTGCGCGGTTGGCGCGGCCACGACCATGACGATTTGCTTCGTTATCTTTCTGGAAAGTCTCCAGTAAATAAATGGGGTGGTGAGGCAGGAAATAATCCTGTTGGATGGGCCTTGGAAGTACTGGGACTGACTGGTACATCGATGGAAGACATACCCGAACCGCGGCAAATTCGCCGGACATTTCGTCGGTTGCTCCGTACCGCCCACCCTGATCATGGTGGCGTCGCAGAAGATGCTGGGCGGCGGATTGAGATGTTAACTGCGGCCCGCAATATTCTTCTAGACAAGAGGAGCGCATAACCGCATGACTTCTGAGCATATTGATCTAGTAGTCGTCGGAGCCGGCATTATAGGTCTCGCCACCGCTCATCAATATCTTTCTGAGCGGCCGGAAAAATCAGTTGTGGTGCTTGAGAGGGAATCCGACTTAGCGTTGCATCAAACCGGCCGGAACTCCGGTGTTATTCATTCAGGAATTTACTATGCACCTGGCTCGATGAAGGCTGAACTTGCGGTTGCTGGGCGAAGTGCGATGGTTAAGTTTTGCAAAGAACGAGGAATTGACTATGAGGTCTGCGGGAAGGTCATCGTTGCCACTCGAAATGATGAGATAGTTCGTCTTCGTGCTTTACGAGAACGAGCGGACCATAACGGTCTTGATGCTCATCTAATTAGTAGTGCAAAGCTCAATGAAATTGAACCTTATTGCGCGGGTCTTGAAGCACTGCATATCCCGTCTACGGGAATTGTCTCATATGCTGCAGTCTGTAGAGCCTTGGTCTCAGAGATCGAAGGTAGAGGCGGTGTTATTAGATATGGGTCTTCAGTTGTAACTATTGAAGAATCTAATGAGGGTGCTCGAGTATCCACCTCTACTGGTGACTTAATTGCCGGTCTCGTCGTTAACTGTGCCGGCCTTCGCAGTGATCAAGTAGCGGAGATGGTTGGTGCAGCCGAGGGCCACCGGATCGTGCCCTTTAGGGGTGAATACTTTGAATTGATTCCGGAGCGCCGCCATTTAGTTCGAGGACTGATTTACCCAGTCCCTGACCCAAGTTTCCCTTTTTTAGGTGTGCACCTAACTCGAATGATTGATGGCTCGGTGCATGCCGGTCCGAATGCGGTCTTGGCGATGGCTCGCGAAGGGTATAGATGGCGAGATGTGGAGTTCCAACAGGTTTTGCAACACATAGGCAATCGCGGCTTGTGGAAGTTAGCGGGTAAATATTGGCGGACCGGAGCTGGAGAAATATGGAGGTCTGTTAGCAAAGCCGCTTTTGTGAGGGCCCTGCAACGCTTGGTGCCGGATATCGCTGCCAAGGATCTGGAAGTTAGCCCGGCGGGAGTCCGTGCCCAAGCCATGGGTCCAGGGGGAGAGTTGCTTGACGATTTTTCGCTTACGCAAGCGGGAAATACTCTGCATGTCCTTAATGCCCCCAGCCCCGCTGCTACAGCGAGTCTCGAAATAGCAGCGCAGATTGTACGAATGGTCGAGAGTCGCAACTCTTGAGCTAAGAGCTGTTCTGAGTTCGCCCACGGTTTTGTATTGCGGCGCGTCGCTCCGCAACTTTCTCAGGTTTGAAGTTAGTCCTGTCCAACCAATCGGCTCCCATGGACGCTTCGATTTCCCACCCTTCAGCGACTGTGGTGTTTCCAGTTTGCTCATAAGTGTTGAGCATCTGCTGGACGCCCTCTTGGTCATTAGAACTTATCTCTGAAGCTAATGTTTGAACCGTTTCCGAAAGTAGCTCATGTGGGACAACGCGGTTGACTAAGCCCCAAGCAGCGGCTGTATGTGCATCGATGTAATTTCCGGTCAAACTCATTTCTCGAGCCCGCCGGATTCCGATTGCTTGGGGTAGCAGGACACTAAGCCCCCAGCCCGGCATGACGCCGACGCGTGCGTGTGTGTCTGCGAAGGCGGCGCGTTCTGATGCGATAAGAAAATCACAGGCGAGAGCAATTTCTAGGCCGCCTGTCACAGCTACCCCATTGATGGCTCCAATTAATGGTTTTGTATACCTTGGGAAGGGTCCTTTGGCTCTTAAGGACTTATCGGGCTTGATATTGCCTCCAGAACCGCCCAGTTCTTTCAAGTCAAGGCCCGCACAAAATGCTGGATCTGCTCCAGTGAGAATTAAGACATCTACTTCAGGGTCTTGGTCTAGCGAATAGAGCGCTTCGGGCAGGGCGGCGAGAAGATCGCTGCTTAGGGCGTTTCTTGCCTCAGGCCTATTGAGAGTCACCGTTCCCACTCTGTCTCTGACAGATGTAAGAATTATTCCGTTCCTGAACTGATTAGTAGCCACGCAGATGTCCCTTCGGATGAGGATTGACAACTATTCTGCCCGGATAAGGAGTTCCTATGCCGGCGATTGAAGGATTGGTTTTATTTCCGGGGGCTGGTGGTACGAAAGAGCACCCCACCCTATTGGCACTGGAAGATTCCTTATCCCCACTACCCGTGCTTAGGCGTGAGTTCACCTACCGTCGTGAAGGGAAACGAGTGCCTCCCCGGGCGCCGAAACTCGTTGCAGAACTGATGCAAGAGCAGCAGTCGATAGCAGATGAAATGGGGTGCCGTCCCGATCGCGTGGTTTATGGAGGTAGGTCGATGGGCGGGCGGGTCTGCTCTATGGCTGTAGCGGCGGGGATGCCTGCGGCCGGGCTCGTTTTACTCAGTTACCCGCTCCACCCTCCCAAGAAACCAGAGAACTTACGGGTTGAACATTTTGCGGATGTCAGAGTCCCCTGTTTGTTCGTTTCTGGAAACAATGACCCCTTCGGCACCCAAGACGAGTTCAACCAACATCTCAAGCAAATCAACGGGAGAGTCGAGGTTAAACACTTAGAAGGCGGGGGGCATGACCCAAAAAGTCAAGCTCACCTTGCCGCAATCCTTGAGACCGTAAATCAGTGGGTTACTTCGCTGTCGTAGTTCTCTCAACTCAAGAAGATAAGGAGCCAAGGTCCTCAGGGTTTAAAGCCTCAAGCTCCTTTTTTGCTCCTTCGTAAAATCTTTTCCAAACGATCAAGGCAGCGATAAGCGGCCCTATCCAGAGAATAACTATGCCCGGCCCAAAAGAGCCCCAACGGAGCCTCATCCAGCCCGCAGCAATGATTCCGATGGAGCCACCCACTACTCCTATAGCTCCAACGATTGTCGCGGCTCGAGCCCGAACTGACGTAGGAAACATCTCGGCTCTATAGACACCTATTGCTGGCAACAGGCCACTGGCCAAAGTGATGGCGGTGACGGCAAGCGGCCAGAGGAGCGCTCCAGATGTATTAAAGAAAATAGTCGTAATACCAAGCCCTAGTACTGTCGCTACTCCCACCACGATTCTGCGACCGCGTAAGTCCGCCACCCGGCCGGCTACATAGAGACCGACCCCTCCTGGTGTGGCAGTGGTCACCACGAAAAGGCTGACCTGCAAAGCGCTGAAATTGTGCTCGTCACGCAAATACTCGTTTCTGAACCAATCGATGGGCGAGAGAAAGAGTCCCAGCAAGAAATAGGTTCCACCCAATAGCAAAAGCGGTCGCCAGTAGTTGATTAATTTAAGACCGGCGGCTTGGTTGATGAATCTTTGACTTTCAGGAAGTTGGCGTAGAGCGCTGAAAATAAGCGGGAGCATTAGAACCGGTATGAAAAAAATGAGACGCCAAGACCATTCAGTAAAACCGGCTATGGGCTGGGTCCATACAACAAATCCGGCTCCCACAGCGGCAGAGGCGCCTAGAACGGAGAGACCCCAAGCACGACTGCCCGCAGGAAGTTCTTCAAGAGCAAAAACGACGATTATTACTCCGAGTGTCGCGTTAGAAGTTCTCACGACAACGAGACAAGCGGCGAATATCTCTATAGACGGCGCCAGTGCTGCCATGCATGAGAAAGCGATCCCAAACCCTATGGCCCATGCGAGGATGCGTCGGCGGCCATGCCGGTCAGCGAGTATGGAAAAGCCGATAGCTAGCAAGGTCCCAATCCGAATAAGAGCTCCGAGCAAACCTTGGCTTAGTTGATCAACCCTGAACTCATCCGCAGCGTATGTGTGTGTCTCAGAAGGCGCGTTGGATAGAAAACCTGAGAGGAGAGCGATAGCGCATAAGGTCGCAAATATCGTTGTCGCTCTTTGCCCCAAGTGATCAGGGGGAGCCCAAAACGGGGCGGTGCCATCGTCGCGGCGGTTACGAAGGGCGTGACGAACCGGTAACCGAAAAAGAAACCCGAACCAAGGAATCGAGAGTTCGTATTCAAATTGTTCTTTGACAACATGCCTGCCAGCTTCTGACGTAATCGTCAGGGTTCTTTTGTAAACCGAAAAAGGACCATCGGTTAGTGCGAATTCGCCATTTCTTATCTCTTCCTCGAGCACCAAATCGGCTCTCGGGGAAGAAACGCGCTTGAGACCCTCATCATCTAAATCGTGAGTTATTTCTAAATGAGCCACGCGAGTGATGTGTCCTTCGCCATTGAGATGAACATACTGGAGAGATGGATAAATTCCTTGTACGGGGAAGTGGGCCCTTAAACGGCGAACTTAATGTTGGCGGGGCGAAGAATAGTGCCCTGAAGCTTATGGCAGCTTCGCTTTTGGCTGAAGGGTCTACCCACCTAGTCAATGTTCCCGACATCACTGATGTCGCGATCATGACTGAGTTACTTGAAGCTATGGGAGTTGAGATTCAGAGGTCAGGCAGCTCCGTTGATATCAATGTTCCCAATGAAATAGACCCAATAGCTCCGTACAGTCTTGTGGAACGTATGCGGGCTTCGATAGTGGTGTTAGGGCCGTTGCTTGCGAGATTCGGTCGGGCCCGAGTAGCGATGCCGGGAGGAGATGATTTTGGTTCACGCCCTATCGATATGCATTTGCAGGGGTTAGAACAGTTGGGAGCAAAATTTTCGCATGAGCATGGCGATATAAATGGCGAAGCCGATCGATTAATCGGATCTGAGGTCTTCCTAGATTTTCCTTCGGTAGGTGCCACTGAAAATTTGTTGATGGCGGCCGTCTTGGCCGAAGGGGTCACAATTATTGAGAATGCAGCTAGGGAACCAGAAATTACTGATCTAGCGAACTTCCTATCTGAAATGGGTGCTCGAATTGAAGGCGCAGGGACATCCCGTTTAAAAATCGAAGGAGTTGACAGGCTGAATCCCATTACTTACACCGTGATTCCAGATCGGGTGGAAGCGGCAACTTATCTTTCTGCTTTAGCTGTCTGTGGTGGAGAGCTTCGCCTGGAAGGGGCACGCGTAGATCACATGGAGATGCTTCTGCGCAAGTTTGAGGAGATGGGGATGATCTTGGAAGGGGACGACTCGGGTCTACGGGCAAAAGTTGTTGATCGGCTTAAAGCTGTGGATGTTTCAACGCTTCCTTACCCAGGTTTAGCTACTGACTACAAACCATTTTTAGTCGCAGCTTTAACTGTCTCCGATGGGGCTGGAATGGTTACAGAGAATATCTTTGCTGGGCGTTTCCGTTATATAGATGAGTTAGTACGAATGGGCGCGGAGATACGAGCAGAAGGGCGCCATGCGGTTGTGCGCGGTGTCGGCCGCCTGTCTGGCGCTCCTGTTAGAGCTCATGACATAAGGGCTGGGGCGGCTCTGGTAATTGCAGGGTTAGCGGCGGATGGTGAGACTGCTATTTCTAACGCACATCATGTAGATCGGGGTTATGAAGATTTGGCAGGTAAGCTCTCCTCGGTCGGCGCCGAAGTCAGTCGAACTTAATCGACTATTCGCCACTAATTGTCGTAGATGAACAGGCTGAGCAGAGATCCCGTAGCCCTACTAGAGGCAGCACGTGAGGGGCAGCGTCTAGCGCTTGCCAGGCTCATGTCCTTAGTCGAACGCGGGGGAGATGAAGCTCGTAGTTTGGGGGCTCTGACATACTCCCAAGTCGGTGGTGCCTACACCGTCGGCATGACCGGCGCTCCAGGTTCAGGAAAATCGAGCCTTACAGCCGCCCTGGGATCAGTGGTTCGTTCAGAAGGTGAGCGGTTAGCAATTCTGGCGATCGACCCTTCGTCCCCCTTTACAGGTGGGGCCATCTTGGGTGACCGGGTCCGTATGCAAGACCATGTTATGGACGATGGAATTTACATTCGTTCAATGGCTACCCGAGGCCACCTTGGGGGCCTTAGCCTTGCGACCCCACAAGCTGTTCGAGTACTCGATGCGTTGGGGTGGCCGTGGGTGCTTGTTGAAACGGTTGGAGTTGGGCAAGTTGAGGTAGACATCGCGGGAGCAGCGGACACGACGATTGTCGTCGTCAATCCGGGTTGGGGAGATGCAGTTCAAGCAAATAAAGCTGGGCTTATGGAGGTAGCGGACATCTTCGTGATTAACAAAGCGGACCGAAAAGGAGCAGATGAAACCCGACGCGATATTCAACAAATGCTTGAATTGTCATCCCTAGGAGACTGGGAACCACCGATTTTAATGACTGTGGCTACTGAGCAAATTGGCGTTGAAGAGCTTTGGAACGCAGTAGGTGCACACCGCCGGTATCTAGAAGAATGCGGGGAACTTGAATTAAGGCGCAGTCGGCGTATAGACGCTGAACTAAGTGAAATAGTTAACCGGAGCTTAGAAAAGAGGGTCGTCGCGACAATGGATCGGCCAGAAACAGCTGAACTAAAAAAGAAGCTGATGGATGGAGAGATTGACCCTTATGCCGCTGCAGCTGAACTCATAGCCCTGGCAGAGGCCGTGGATTAATCCAGTTCATCCCGAGCTAACGCGAATACAGCTTCCCGTTCGCTGACAGACAGATTCGTATCCAACAACCTCAGCTCGGCCGCCTCGCGCACGTGAGTCAGAACTTCGCCAGCCCCGAATTCCTTTATAAAGATTTTTGCGAATCGTTTCCTGAGGCTAGTGATGAGTAGACGGCCAAGCCGCCTGTTGTCGGATTCAGATGTACGAAGAATGACGTAGGTCACAGCAGCATCGAACGCTGCGCAACCACAGGCTGACCTGCTCCAGTTCAACACCACGGGACGCCCGTTATTTATTCTTATCGTTGCAGGATGTAAGTCTAGATGGACTATTGAATCGCCTTCGCTAACTCGATCCCACTCCGGTGGGGCTGAGACTTTTCCCAGGGCTCGATGTAGGCGGGCAAGGTTCTTTGCATGTTTAGTTAGCGTCCAAGGTCTGGATATGAGATCTTCCAACATGGTTGGACCATCGATGCGCTCCATCACCAATGAAGATGAAGATAAACGTTTTTCTAACTTCGGTGCAGGGAACCCTGCCTCAGCCAGTATCTCTAATGTTTCGGCTTCGCGCGATAAATCCGAGTCGTGGGTGCTCGTGCGAACTACGTGGTTCGGCCCATAATGGCGCAGTTCCGACTCGGAACCAACATTTATGAGTCCTGCGGGCTCGAATCCCGTTCCTGTTTGCTGGCGTTCGATAATTCGCCTTCTGAGATCCCTCAAATTGCGTTTCCAAATAGCCTTGAAGATTGGTTGGGCGAGTCGTTCTCCTAACTTGCCCGCAAAGTGCCATGGCAAGGCAATGGACTCGACCCAACTGAAACGCGTTCCCCCTGCGATAGGTTCAAGCGTGAACCGACCAACCCCAGTAACAATGCCTGAATGTTTGACAGCAATCAGTTTTTCGTGTTCCCACTCAATTGTTTCCATATGATCGCGCACTCGAAATGGCCCGATCGCAGTCAGACACACGAAGGTTACCCCTAGACCTTCCGACATCTCAGATGTGACTTCTACGTTTAAAGCGTCCATCATCCATTCTGAATGTTTCGTTACGTCTCGCACATAGGTCCAGACTTCTTGGGGCGAGGCCGGTAGATCGATTGATATTTGGATTTTCATCTACGTGTGCTCCCAGGCCGCCGACCGGAATTAGGAATTGGCTGAAGCGTAGACGGACACATGGTGATCACTTGTGCTGGTAAACGCGTTTCGTTTCCAGTCTTGCCATCGCTCCACTAATTTCAAACCTTGATGAGCAGCTATCTGGTCGAGTTCATCGGGAGTCCTGATGAGGATTCTCCAAGGTCGCAAGACGGGGCCATTTTCGGTTAGCTCCACACTTTGCCCCCGAACAATTCCTGAGGTCTTTTCTCGGATTGTGATGTTGAGCACAGTTGAATGCTCAAGGTGGCGGGACTCCACTCCTCTAGTTGGCAAAAGCGAGAAGTTAGAAGGTACAAAGGCTTCGACAATAAACAACCCATCTGGAGTCAAGCGGTCTCTTACTAGCTGAAGACACTGCTCCTGCTCAGTTGGGCTGACCAGGTTAAAGAAAGTGTTGTATGCGCAGAAAATTATTTTGAAAGGTCCGGCGGGAAGCCAGTTACTCATGTTTGCTAAGTGCACTTTGACGAGTGCTGAAGTATCCCTAACCCGCAAACGTCTTAGCATTTCGCGAGATGAGTCCACGCCAGTGGTCGGTACGCCCTTAGAAGCTATCGGTAGAGCTAAGCGGCCAGTTCCTACTCCTAACTCGAGAACGTCGAGACCCTGGGAGAGGTCGCTGATGAGGGAAACAGTGCCTTCAACATCTGTTACCTGCTGGTACCAATCGTCGTAGACATCAGCAAAGGCATCGCCGTATGTTGAGGACAGATAGTTGACCGAATCCGGCAGCTCCATACCACTCAGTTTATTTGGGGCGTAGCCTTGGAGGAATGAAGACAGCCCAGGTTGAGCGCCCCGTCTATCTTGACTGTGCTGCCTCTACGCCGGTCAGGCCAGAAGTTCTTGATGCAATGATGCCCTACTTCACCGAGCATTTTGGCAATCCGTCAGGTGTCCACCGCATGGCTCGTTCATCTAGAGCGGCTATAGATGATGCTCGAGAGATTTGCGGGCAGCTCCTAGGGTTTGGACCCCATGAGATCGTATTTACTAGTGGCGGCACTGAGTCAGACAATCTCGCTATACACGGAGTGTGTGGCCAGGGTGGAATAGCCGTTTGTCCTGAAACCGAGCATCACGCGATTTTGCACCCAGTGGAATCCCATCAAGGACGACTAATAAAGGTCAATCGAGTCGGTGATATTGATCTCAAACACCTTGAGACTCTGCTCGATGAGAATGTATCCGTTCTTTCGGTCATGTTGGTCAATAATGAATCAGGAAAGATCATCGACCTCGAACCAATTGCGGACCTTCGAGACCGGTATGCCCCGCAAGCCGTGTTGCACACAGACGCCGTTCAGGCGATTAACTGGCTTGAGATTGTTGATGCTTCATCGAGAGCAGACATGGTTTCTATCAGCGGTCATAAATTCGGTGCACCGAAAGGGATCGGTGTGTTGGCGGTTCGAAATCATGTAACAATCGCCGCGCAACTACTTGGCGGAGGTCAGGAAGCAGAGCGGAGAAGTGGAACACATAATACGGCGGGAATAGTAGCGATAGGGGCTGCGCTGCAGCACCTCGAGAAGTCACGCCAGGATGAAATCGCACGGTTGGGGGTGCTGAGCGAACAACTTGCTGAGGGGCTACATTCAGCCATCCCTGGCTGCTTCGAAACGATTCCTCGAGCCGAAAGAGCCGCAGGCCTTCTGCAATTAGTGATCGAAGATATCGAAAGCGAAGCTTTATTGGTGTTACTTGAACGTCATGGAGTGATGGCGTCAGCTGCGGCATCGTGTGCTTCTGGGGCGATGGACCCGTCACATGTGTTAGCCGCTATGGGGATGGATAGGGCACTAGCAGCAGGGTCGCTGCGGCTTTCTGTAGGTTGGTGTACCCAGGAATGGGAAATAGAGCATGCTGTTCGAGTAATACCTCGTTGTGTTGAACAGCTCAGAGGTGCGTCGTGAGTCGTGTGTTGGTCGCAATGTCAGGTGGTGTTGACAGTGCGGTTTCGGCTGCTCTTATGAAAGAGCAGGGGCATGATGTGACAGGAGTTACGCTGAAGCTCTGGGGTGGTCCTCAAGACCAAGGGTGTTGTTCGGTTTCGGATGTGGACGATGCTCGCCGAGTTGCTCAACAACTAGATATTGACCACTTTGTATTCAACTACGGTGAAGAATTTGATCGACATGTAGTTGGCCCCTACGTGGATGCTCACGCGAATGGTCTAACCCCTAACCCGTGCATTGAATGTAATCGACATATCAAGTTTGACGCGTTAGTTAATCGTGCCAGAAAGCTGGGCTTTGATTCGGTAGCTACCGGCCATCACGCCAGAATTGTTGAAACCGATAAGGGTTTGCGGCTGGCTCGAGGATTCGATGAAACCAAGGACCAGTCCTACGTCCTCTATATGTTGACAGCTAGCGACCTTTCTATGCTTGAGTTCCCAGTCGGTGAAATGACGAAGAACGAAGTGCGCGAACTGGCAAGTCGTAGAGGCTTACGGTCAGCGACTAAGCCTGACAGCCAAGATGTTTGTTTTATAACTGCATCAGAAGGACGGGCTCGGTTTTTATCTGACCGGCTGGACTTACACAGCGCTGATGTGGTCGACGTAGAGGGCAATGAAATCGGGTCGATTGACGCGGTCGAACTAGTCACTATCGGCCAACGAAGAGGGCTTAACCTCGGTGGTAATGCTGACCGCACTTATGCCGTGCAAGTAGATGTTCGGTCTCGTCGAGTTGTGGCTGGTAGCGCCGAAGATCTTCTCTCGGAAGATGTTCGACTATCAGACCATATATGGGCAGACGGGCCATACACGGGAGCAGTACAGGTTCAAATAAGTGCTCATGGCGCTCAGGCGTCTGCCTATCTGACAGTGGATGGGAATGTCCGGTGGGATGAGGCTCGACGAAAGGTAGCCCCCGGCCAAGCAGTGGTGTTCTATTTAGATGACCTCGTAATAGGCGGAGCTACTGCGGTTTAAGCATTAACGAACGAGTCTTCTCAGACGAGCCTCCTGCAGCACGGCTCCTGGGCGAGTAGGTGAGAATAATATGTTTCTCGCTAGTACCACTTCGCTAACCCCTCGTGTTTGTGGCACTACTTCCACTTCACCGTGAAGAGCGACTTGTAGCACCGGACCTAATGCGAATTGGCTAACATCGACAACCCCTTCATCGTCAGTTTCAGTGTTGACGGGTGCGGGGCCCAAAGAAATGATGTCTTGGCGTCTGAGAAGAAAAGGTTCTCTAGCGGCTAGATAGTCATGAATAACGAAACCGTTTGGAACAAAAACTACCCACCTGCGCGAAAGTTGGTGAATCGACCTAAAGCCGAACCCTGCGACAGGCCACCCAACTCCTATTAGAAATATTCCGATCCTCCAGTTCTCTGAGACCACTGCAATAGGGCCAGCGAAAAAGCTGAAGACAACAACAGCCCAAAGCAACATCAGTGGCCCAACAACGATTGCTCCAGGTACACGAAGCAAAAAGCGTTTTTCGTCGCCGTAGCTCAATCCATCTACCATAACGTTGCCCGTTTCGGGCAATAGCGATAGCAAGCTAGCCAAAGAACCATGAGTGAGTGCGAGCACAAGGCTGCCCGTCGAAATATGAGAATAAAGGTGGGCTGCCAGCAGAGCCGGCAGTGTTGTCGGTGTCACAACACGCATTGCTGTCAATCCCCAAGGCCTTCTGATGATGCATGACCCCAGAACTAAGCCCCAACCGACCCAGAAGCAGACGGATGCGCCAATTTGCTGTTGCTGGGTGCCTTGCTGCAAGGCAGCATCGATCGCAACCCCTACGGAGAACGGCGCGGCTGCCCAGACAATCATAAAAATTGGAAGCGATTTATTGGCTTTCACCCCCCAATCGTGGCTTATTTCGGCGCTCGGTTCATAACTACTGAAGTATTAGAACAACAAAACCCAGCCTTCCGGGTAGCTAAAGTCGGTCTTGCTATGAGCGAATTTGATTCAGATCAGGACCGTGTTAGTCAGCTACGCGTTCAGATCGCTGCGCACAACGAGGCATACCACGGTCGTGATCAGCCAACTATTCCCGATTCTGTGTATGACCAGATGCTTCGTGAACTCGCACAAATAGAAGAACGGCGCCCCGACTTATTCAGCGAAGAATCACCAACTCAGGTGGTCGGTTCATCCCCAAACGAAATCTTTGCCCCGGTAGAACACAAGGTTCCGATGATGTCGCTAGATAATGCGATGGATCTAGAAGAACTTCAATCATGGTATGGACGTGTCCTTAAAGGAATAGAGAGCGTAGATTCGTGTGATCTCATATGCGAACTTAAATTTGATGGGCTCGCTGTTTCGATCCGATACGAGGATGGCGAATTGGTTCAAGCTGCGACTCGAGGCAATGGGCGAGTCGGAGAGGATGTAACCCATAACGTTCTAACGATTGAAGGTGTGCCCCACCGAATCCCGGGTGCCCCGAAAGTGCTTGAGGTGAGAGGCGAGGTCTATATGCCGATTTCCGCTTTCGAGTCGCTGAATAAAGAGCAACTTGCAAAAGGTGAACCACTGTTTGCGAACCCTAGAAACACTGCTGCAGGTAGTCTCCGACAAAAGGACGCGACTGTCACGGCGCACAGGCAACTGGCCTTTTGGTCCTACCAACTCGGAGAAATCGTTGGTGGTCCTCCGATGGAATCGGCCAAAGAGACCTTTGACCTACTTAAAAGCTTGGGCCTTCCAGTCAATCCCGAAGTTAGAGAATTTTCTGATTTCGAGCATGTCCAGCAATTTTGCGAATCTTGGATGTCGAAACGACATCAGCCCGACTATGAGATCGATGGCGTAGTGGTCAAGCTTGCAGACTTAACCCAAAGAGAAGCGTTAGGGTCTACGAGTCGAGCCCCACGTTGGGCTATAGCGTTTAAGTTTCCACCAGAGGAAAAGGTGACGCGACTTATCGCTATAGATGTCTCGATAGGACGCACAGGACGAGCCACACCGTTTGCTGTCCTTGACCCTGTATTTGTTGGGGGGTCTACCGTCAGCATGGCGACGTTGCACAACGAAGACCAGGTCGCGAACAAAGATGTCCGCCCTGGCGACATGGTTGTGGTCCGCAAGGCGGGTGATGTGATCCCTGAAGTAGTTGGACCGGTTCTGTCCGACCGTTTACCTGACTCCCAACCATGGGCTTTCCCTACTATCTGCCCAGGTTGCCAGATGCCTCTTCAACGTCGAGAAGGAGATGCCAACACCTATTGTGTGAACCGAAGATGTCCTGTTCGAATCGAAACCGGTATCAGTCATTTCGCGAGCAGGAATGCCATGGATATAGAGGGCTTGGGTGAACGAACAGTGCGCGGACTTGTTGCGCAAGGCATGGTGCATGATGTCGGGGACCTATTTGCTTTGGGTAAGCCGCAACTCATGAATCTATTGGTTAGCGATTCATCAAATGAGACGCTTGTGAATAATCTACTTTCTGCAATTGACGAGGCGCGGGAGCGACCCTTAGCCAATGTGCTCATTGGTCTGGGAATCGAGCACCTGGGGCCCAGCGCGGCGGAGCTTATCGCCCGTCGCTTCAGAGACATTGACAACATTGTGAGAGCGGAAACCGGCGAGATCGAATCCATCGATGGGATCGGTCCAGTCATTGCCCAAAGCGTTCAAGACTTTTTTGAGGATGATGACAATAAATCGATCGTTGAGAAGTTTCGACTGAATGGGGTACGTCTTGATGTTGTTGAAGGGGAGATTGACACACCACAAGTTCTCAATGGTCGTTCAGTGGTTGTAACGGGATCTTTAGACGGATGGTTCTTAACCCGTGACGAAGCAAAAAAATCGATAATTGCGAGGGGAGGTAAGTCTCCTGGGAGTATCTCGAAAAGTACCTTTGCGTTGGTCGTCGGAAGTGAAGCTGGTCAGTCGAAACTAGATAAGGCCTCTGACTTAGGAATACCAATAGTTGGTGAGACTGAATTTCGTTATCTTCTCGAAACCGGCGAGCTACCTTAAGAATTACTTAGAACGAGGTCCAACACCATTGGTGATCGATGTTGTCTACTTCAACATCGATAATGGGGATGGCAATCACTCTGGCGCAGATAAGGCCCCTGCGAAGTTGAGAGATGATCATGTCACTCCCGGGACTAAAGAAAAACTCACCCAGTTGCGTAGTGCCTGCGTTCAGCTGATCGTTGGGAATGGAAACACCATCGATGATGAGAGTTGGTTCCCAACCAGGGCTTAACGAAACACCAACCAATGTTTGTTTTGGAGCTTGAGCACCTTCCTGAGGGATTAAGGCGAGTAATCCAGTAGGAAAAGTTGAAGGTTGAGGAGCTCCTCGAGTTGAGGAAGCGATCCAGATCACTAATACCAAAGCAAGAGCGACCAGGATCGTTAGAGATGAGGCGACGCCCTTCCTCAGGCTCCAGTTGGCAACGTGATCGTTCGTCATCCGATTTGCTTTTTGGGATTTCTTCACCCCTCTATCATGGCTGAATATTGGGACAGTTGAAATTCGGCTCTATGAGACTGCCTGCAACTAGCTGTACTGTCGGGTCGTGCCTCTCGACGATCTAAACGAGCTAAGCGGTCGAGTACTCGAAGATCGTTACCAACTCACCGACTATTTGGGTCGTTCCCAAGTGGGCGTCAAATATGCCGCAAATGACCTAGAAACTGGTAGTTCGGTATCAATTGAAATCTTTGGTGCCTCAATTTCTGAGGACAGTGAATTTTCCAGACACCTAGCTGCTGATGCAACAACATTGACATCAGTGCTCCACCCTTCATTAGAGAGAGTCCACAATTGGGGCAGATTTCAAGAAAGCATTTATGTGGTGACCGAACAGTGTTCAGGTACCACCCTGAAGGCGTTTCTTGATGCGGGTCAGTTACTCAACGCGTCTCAAACGGTCAAGTTAGGCATTGAACTTGCGTCAGGATTAGCGCTGCTTCATCAGCAGGGAATTTGCCACGGTGATATTTCGCCAGACACGGTCATTCTAGGTTTCGACGGATCAGCCAAGCTCTCATCGATCTACCTTGCTAACGCTTTAGCGGCAGCTGAAGCGGGACGCCTAGGGTTGGTGGGAACAGGGCTCGAAGATCGTTTGCATGGATTCCGAGCGCCTGAATATAGAAGCGGCATTAACGAACTTAAGTCTGATGTGTACTCGCTTGCAATGACACTGAGAGCGGCGGAGGGGCGGCAACCGCCAACAGCTTCTGCACGTACTAAAGACCTCAGTCATACTGAGCTATCCAATTATGCGGATGCGAAAGACATTTTTGAGCTAGCCGTAACGCCAGACCCAGATTCCCGTTGCGATACCAAGGCGCTGGTCGAGGGTCTTGTTCGTACAGCTAAAAATTTTGTGAAACCGATGCCCGTCCAATTCCCAGAATTTCTAATAGGGCAAGCTGCGATAGCAAACTCAGATAAGCGACTGGTGTCGGCTTTACCTTCCGACCTGGAGCAAGTTCGTTGGCGCCCCGTATGGAAATTAGGTGTCTTAGCTGTCGCCCTTCTCATCGCCCTCTCCGCTGCCACAGCCTGGGCGGTCAGTAGCGTCCGTCCGCAAGGTGTAGCTAGCCATGAGGTAGCCGAATACGTAGGGCGCACGATTGGCGAAGTGAGAGCTATAGCTGATTCAGTTTCTTGGATTCTTGATGAGGACCAGATACGGACTGACGATGTGCCCACAGGCATTGTCATAGCGCAGCGGCCGGAGTCTGGGAGCCGTCTAGTTGAAGGAGCGATGCTCGTGGTCGAAGTTGCAAGCGGACCTCGACTCCGTATGACTCCTGTTGTTCTAGGACTGTCCGCAGAGGCAGCGTCAGCTCGGCTAGTAGCTAAAGGCTTCGAAGTTGATCTTGTGCAGCCGCTCTATGACGAGAACGTTGCTCTTGGCGAAGTGATTAAGCTAACTATCGACGGAGAAATCGCTTTGGGTGGATCTCTTAGAGAGCCTGGGACAAGCGCTGTCTTGATTGTGTCTGGAGGTCCTGTTCCTCGGTCAGTTCCGCAGCTGACCGGTCTTGATCTGGGAGCTGCTGAACGAAGATTGGATTCCGTTCAGCTGACTCTCGCTCGACCATTGAATTATGAAATCAGCGAGACTGTCCCCGAAGGAGCGGTGATTCGGCAGAGCTTGGTCGCAGGTTTGTTAGTAGATCGTGGTTCGATCGTGTCCTTGACGCTTTCGTCGGGTCCAGATCGTCGAGAGGTACCCGATATGCGTGGTCTCAACATAATGGAGGCAAAACAGCGTTTAGCCGAGGTCGGACTGAAGGTAGGAGAAATTGCGGGTGAAGGAGGGATAGTCCAAGCCACGGAACCACCTGCTGGAACTATGTTGGCGCCGAACGCGACAGTAGTTCTTTGGGTTATCGCTGATTGATCATCAATAGTTGTCTGGCCTTGTCGAATCGGAAGCGATGTCGCCCCTTAGAATTGTGTAGATGGCATCGGGGAATAGTCCAGCAAGGCTGGCGCGAATCGAAAATCGCGAACGCAACAAAAAATGGCCAAACCCTCCGATGTACATAGACATGTCCGAGTGCATTAACTGTGATGCCTGTTTGCGAGCATGCCCGCCAAATTTTGGTGCGATCTTTAATCATGGTATTGATGTGATCATCCTGCCGGAATTGTGTTCTGGATGCGATAAATGTTTAGAGCCATGCCCCGTAGATTGTATTTATCCCCTTGCCACGGAGAATTGGGATCCTTCGCCAGAAGAATGGTGGCAAGAACCGTTGAGCGTAAACGACCCGTATATGTGAATTGCTTTGGAGGTTAAGCATCATGAATCAACCACTTTCGCGAGATGTTGTTGCCCACATTGCTTCACTCGCGCGGATTGACCTCTCTCAAGACGAGATAACGCACTTCACCGAACATCTGGAGAAAATCCTTGATCATGTGAGCCAGTTGGAGGGCCTTGATCTCGACTCTGTGGAGGCAATGTCACACCCCTACCCCCTGTCAAATGTTTTGAGGGATGACGTAGTGGGACCGACGGTTGAGCCTCAAGAAGTTTTAGTCCAAGCGCCCGATGTGGCGGACGGCCAATTCCGTGTGCCCCCTATATTGGGAGATCCATCTTGAATTCAGCTCGAGAACTGGCATCAGATGTCCGAGAATCGCGCCAGACAGCAGTCCAGGTCCTAAAAGACTTTCTCAAAAATATCGATGATAAAGAGGAAGATGTTCATGCGTTCAACGTTGTCGACCGGGACAACGCGCTCGAGGCCGCCGTAAGGATTGATGAAACTCTTGCCGCTGGGCGGGACCCAGGCCCTTTGGCTGGGGTGCCCGTGGCTCTCAAAGACAATTTATGTACTCGAAATCTTGCCACTACTTGTTCTTCCCGGATTTTGGAGGGATGGGAGCCACCATACGATGCGACTGTCGTCGAACGTCTCCGAGCAGCAGGAGCCGTAATCATCGGAAAAACAAATCTTGACGAGTTCGCCATGGGTAGTTCGACTGAACATTCTGCCTACGGCCCAACACGCAACCCTCACGACCTAGCAAGGGTGCCAGGCGGTTCCAGTGGCGGTTCAGCAGCGGCTGTTGCAGCAGGTTTTGCTCCAATTGCGTTGGGCTCTGACACTGGGGGGTCAATCCGTCAACCCGCGGCTTTATGCGGGGTAGTGGGTGTTAAACCGACCTATGGACTAGTCAGTCGGTATGGCCTAGTGGCCTTCGCCTCTTCGTTCGATCAGATCGGCCCGTTTGCTAATGATGTTGCTGATGCTGCACTAGTGCTGGAAACAATCGGAGGCCACGACCCGCTTGACAGCACCTCGATCCCGTCCCCACCACCCAGCCTGAGCGATGGCCTGTCGAACGGAGTCGAAGGTCTTCGTGTGGGTCTGATTTCGGAGCTTTTAGAAGGTATCGATGAAGATGTTGTTGAACAGGTTCACCAAACAGCTGATGCCCTAAGAGCTGGGGGGGCCATTGTGGATTTGGTTTCTATACCGGCAGTCGACTACGGACTTACGGCGTATTACTTAATAGCGCCGGCCGAGGCTTCAAGCAACCTTGCGAGGTACGACGGCGTCCGATACGGGATTAGAGCCAAAGGTAATGAGGTAGCAGAAATGAATGCTGCCACCAGACGACAAGGCTTTGGTGATGAAGTTATTGCGAGAATTATGTTGGGGACCTTTGCTCTTAGCGCGGGCTACTACGAAGCCTTTTATGGGAAAGCACAAAAAGTGAGGACATTAACGAGGCAAGATTTTGATTTGGCTTATACGAAGCACGATATTTTGCTGTCGCCCACATCCCCGTCAGTAGCTTTCAGATTTGGTGAACGATCGGACCCGATGACGATGTATCGATGCGACACCTGCACCGTTCCAAGTAATTTGGTTGGTGATCCCGCCATATCTGTTCCTTATGGAACGGGTGAGGGTGGAATGCCAGTAGGGGTCCAAGTAATGGCCCCTCAGCTCGGTGAATCTCAGATGTTTCAAGTGGCATCCTTCATTGAGTCGCAAGCGCCTAAGCGAGATCTCGCATGAATGACTGGGAAGTTGTAGTCGGGCTAGAGGTTCACGTTGAATTAGCCACCGAAACCAAATTGTTTTCGCATGCCCCTAACCGGTTCGGAGACGAACCAAATACAAATATCACCCCGGTCTGTCTCGGGTTACCGGGATCCCTACCGGTGCTGAACCGTCGCGCAGTCGAACTTGCGATGACGATTGGTATAGCCCTGGGTTGTGAAATCCGCCCGTCAGTTTTCCACAGAAAAAACTATTTCTATCCGGATATGCCTAAGGATTATCAAGTAAGTCAGTACGACCGTCCTATCTGCGCTGATGGTTTCCTAGATCTGCCGAATGGGACTCGGATAGGCATCGAACGTGCTCACCTTGAGGAAGATGCGGGAAAAACTACTCATATTGGGGGCAGTGATGGCCGAATTCATGGAGCTGCAGAAGCGTTAGTCGATTACAACCGGGCAGGTGTTCCACTATTAGAGGTCGTGTCGAGACCAGATATTAGGTCGGCGGAAGATGCGAGGGCTTATGTCGAAGAACTGAGGGCAATATTGATCGCTACCAAGGCTTCAGAGGCGCGCTTAGAGGAAGGGTCAATGCGTGTCGATGCGAATGTCAGTGTGCGACCAGCTGGATCCCAAGAGCTTCGGACTCGCTGCGAAATAAAAAATCTAAATTCCTTGAGGTCTCTGCAGCGCGCGATCACATATGAGGCTCAACGCCACATCAATCTGTATGAGGCTGGGGAAGAACCGGTGCAAGAAACCCGACATTGGTCCGAAGAGGGCAGAACACACACCCTACGATCTAAAGAGGAAGCGAACGACTATCGCTATTTTCCGGAACCTGATTTGGTTCTGCTCGATCCCGATCCAGAGTGGATTAAAGAAATCTCGGCCACTATGCCGGAGTTGCCAGCTCAGCTCAGAGAGCAAATTGTTGCTAAAGGTAACGTTGATATGCAAACGGCAGCCACGGTCGTGAGCAGGGGGTTAGCCGCACTTGTGTTGGCCGCGATTGATGATGGGGCTGATCCCGGACGAGCCATCACACATGCTGTGCAGAACCTGGCAATTCAAGGAGCGGATCAGCTGAATCCTGCGTATTTTTCTGAGTTGACCGCCATGGAGAGTTCGGGTGCTTTGACAGCTACACAGAGTAAACAGATCCTCGTCGAGATGGTGGAAAGCGGACTTGACCCAGCTTCCATAGCGGAAAAACATGGCTTCGAATCGATGGATTCGGGCGAGCTCGAAGAATTGGTAAATATAGCTATCTCCGAGAACCCCGATGCTTGGGAGAAGTTTTGTGGAGGAGAGGAAAAAGTCCAAGGCGTGTTTGTGGGAGCCGTAATGAAAGCATCGAATGGGCAAGCTGATGGAAAAGCAGTTTCGGCAATTCTTCGAAAACTGCGCGGCTGAATTTTCTTGACAGAGTTATTTGACTATGGGCGACAGTTTGCGTGCTTGGTATATCCAAGTAGCGACCTCGTTGGCCGGAGGTAGACGCTTTACCAGGCGTTTCCGACGCTTCTTGTCGGCCGTTATGAGTGATTGATGTAATTGGGTTGGTCGACTTTTTTTAAGTTTACGCATGGAATCAACGCCCGCCGCTTCGAGAAGCTGGGAGTAGCGCGTGGAGATGCCAGCGACCCGCATCAGATCCGCTTTGTGGACCCATTCAAGCACCCGACTCTCAGAGACCCCGACTGTTTCGGCTACGATTCGCCGGCCCTTCTTAGTAGCGCCGGCCTCTAGTAATGCGGTGCAAGACCAAAGGCCAGCAGCTTTGAGACGAGAGCGGTGACGAACGCCGATGTCCTCGATCACCTCGATCGATGGCATAACAACCTCTAGTTCCCCGTTGCTGGGTCAGTTAGTAGTGCTTCGACTTTACGAACTTTGTATTGACAAAGCATCATTTGGAACTGCTTAGAAGCCAGATCCCGTTGGCTAGGTCAACGACATAGAGGTTCTCTTTCGAATCACGACCGAATGCGACCGGTTGATCGACAAACAAGGGCAGAGATGTCACCTCAGATCGTCTATTCGGGTCGAGCATCATTAACTGACCTCCACACATATCGCTGAAGATATAGCGGTCTCTTAGAGATTGATGAGGTGTATTGCGAAGCACAAAACCTCCGATAATTGCACACCGGCCCCGTCCATGACGGTATTCGAAATCTGGCGCTCGCAGCGAGCTAGATGGCTTCCCCATAAATGATCTGGAACCCTCCACGAGGTTCCAGCCCAAATTGGCGCCGGCCTCATCTGTTGTTAGCACGGTGACTTCTTCTACACATTGCTGACCTAAATCGGCGACCCAAAGGTCACCGGTGACTTCGTCGAGAGAGAGCCGGAATGGATTGCGAACGCCGTAGGCCCAGATTCGGGGGTCAGAATTAGGACCTAAGTCTGGATTGTTAGGAGAGGGCGTATGGGGTGGCCATGCGGCAGGATCTACAGAAATACGAAGAATCGACCCTAAAGGGGTGGAGAGGTCTTGGCCGTGGCCGTAAGGGTCTCCTAAGCCCCCTCCATCTCCGAATGAGACGAGAAGATTTTCTTGGTCATCGAAAAGTAAATCACCTCCGTTGTGCATTGCCGATGGTTGATCTACGACCATAATTTCTATCTCGGGCCCTACATCGGTTATGTCTGCATTCAGCGAATGAGCTGAAAGCACACTCGAACCGTCACTAGCTGTTCTGTTGAGGTAGAGCCAGCGCGCATCTGGCGAAATGGCCATGCCTAAGAGTCCCTGGTCCATATCTCTGCTGGTGTTGAGCGAGAGGTCCAGAACAGGCTCCGTTACCAGCTCGCCGGATATGAATGCGTACACGAGACCGGTCCGTTCCGCTATGTAACCGTCGCCGGTGTCAAGAAAGGCTATGGAAGTAGCTCCCGGCAGGACTATAAATATTGAAAGTTCGACATCCTCGACTGTGCTCGAGATGGGTTCGAGTTGAGGAATGTTGTCGGGGCAAGGCTCATTAGAAAGCACAAATTCTCTTGAATCTTGTGAAGGAATCGAGGGTTGGGTCTCTGGTCGCCAACGGATCTGCTCTCGGCGACTATTTGTGTTCTCAGAATTTGAAGATGGCGTTTGTAGTATTGCGATCGTAGCGATGACTACGAAGCTCAAAAACAAGAAGCGTGTGGTGCCTGACAGCCGTGTCATTAGGTGTTGAATCTAGCTGTGGCTAGAGCAAACAGGACTGAGAGTTATTGCCCCTGAAGTTGCGACTCGCAATTCGCGCCGCCAAAATGACTCTGTGCTATCTAATAAGTACCGGTCCAGCATTGCGCGCGTTCTCGTAGTATCAACATAAGCGGGTACTACGCTCCCGTTTGTCAATGGTCCCCTAGGGGACCATTTGCGTTTACGGGTCATACATAACATCCCTTAGTAATCAACAATTTGTCATTAGGAGAAGATCGATGGAACTCACCGGCGCTCAAGCTCTCGTGAAGAGTCTTGAAATGTGCGACGTAGAGGTCATGTTCGGTCTGCCTGGGGGAGCGATCCTTCCCGTATACGACCCGATCCTTGATTCGAAGATTCGTCATGTGCTCGTGCGACATGAGCAAGGTGCCGGCCACATGGCCCAAGGTTATGCGCACGTTACCGGTAAACCAGGTGTCGCAATAGTTACGAGCGGTCCTGCCGCTACCAATATCGTGACTCCGCTGTGTGACGCGTATATGGATTCAATACCGATGGTCGCTATAACTGGACAGGTCGCTCTCGGCTCAATTGGGTCCGATGCTTTTCAAGAATGCGATACAACCGGTATCACGATGGCAGTGACCAAACACAACTATTTGGTCACTGACCCTGGGGACATCCCGAGGATCGTGAAAGAAGCGTTTCACATAGCTACAACCGGGCGACCAGGCCCTGTCTTAATTGATGTACCTAAAGACGTCAGTAACCAAACGATGGAGTGGTACTGGCCCGATGAGATTGACCTACCTGGCTATGCGCCCGTCACAGAGGTCGACGTAACACAGATTTCAGCAGCGGTAGAACTTATTAACGCTGCTCAGAAGCCAGTCATCTATGCAGGTGGGGGCCTATTAAAGGCGCGTGCAGCGGATGCCTTAAGACGCTTTGCTGACCTTACTGGTATTCATGTTGCGACAACCTTAATGGCTCGCGGGGTCTTCCCTGATCGAGATCCGCTCTGTGTCGGGATGCCGGGAATGCACGGCAATTACACAGCGGTTATGGCCTTTCAAAGGGCTGATTTATTGATCAACCTCGGCGCTCGTTTTGATGACAGGGTTACCGGAAATACTGAGTTTTTTGCGCCTGATGCCAAGATCATTCACGTGGATATCGACCCAGCGGAACATGGCAAAGTTCGACGCCCCGATGTAGCGATACGAGGTGACGCTCTTTTAGCCCTGGAAGCACTTATAACAGAATACGAAGTTTCTGGGGGTTCTTTGGTCGACCGGTCAGAATGGAAATCAACGATTAGTGGCTGGCAAGAACAACACCCATTGAAATATGAGCAGGCTGATAGCGGCTTCCCGTTGAAACCCCAATTTGTGCTCGAACAACTTAGAGATAACACCCCCGATGACACGATCGTGGTGGCGGGCGTTGGTCAGCATCAGATGTGGGCAAGCCAGTTCTGGAAATTTGATTACCCATACACATGGGTTAATTCAGGTGGTCTTGGCACGATGGGGTTTGCTGTGCCAGCGGCGATAGGGGCGAAGGCAGGCCAACCCGAGAAAATGGTTTGGGCCATCGACGGTGATGGCTGTTTCCAAATGACTGCCCAAGAGCTAATCACTGCCGCAGCTGAAAACATCCCGGTCAAAATAGCGATTCTGAATAATGCTTACTTGGGAATGGTCAGGCAATGGCAGGAGCTGTTCTATGACGAGCGTTACAGCGAGGTCTACCTGAGTCCGGACCATCCTGACTACGTGGGCTGGGCTGAGGCCATGGGTTGCGTGGGAATGCGGGTCGAATCCGCGGACGAGGTTGTATCGGCTATCGAAAAAGCAAATGAGATCAACGATCGACCTGTGGTTATCGACTTCCGGGTAGACGCATTTGAAAAGGTTTACCCGATGGTTCCGGCTGGCGGGTCGAACGACGACATCATTCTTGGGCCAGAGGGCGACGCTGACGCTAAGGCAAAAGGGACGGCCCCTTCATGACGGACACGACAACTGGTGATGGTGAACCGAACCTGCACATTTTGTCGGTTCTTGTTGAAAATAGATTCGGTGTACTAGCTCGGATAGCAGGATTGTTCAGCCGGCGTGGCTTCAATATTTTTTCCTTAGCTGTTGCCCCCACTGATGACCCGTCGCGAAGCCGAATTAGTATCGTCGTTGACGTACACAATACTGATGCGACGCAAATAGCTAAACAGTTGGACAAACTTGTCAATGTCTTAGACATTAAGGAGTTAAAGCCCGGCTCCTCGGTCGAGCAGGAGTTGATGCTTGCTCGAGTAAGAGCTGCTGACGCCGGAGCTGTCCAAGCGATAGTTGATGATTTTGGGGGCTCAATTGCTGACTCGAATGAAGAAGAACTAATTGTTAGTGTTCATGCTCATCCGAATGAGCTTGACCGATGTGAAATTGCCTTACGTAAATTCGAGATTGTTGAACTTCAACGGACAGGTCGGATTGCGTTGGGCCGCCTTGATGGCTGAGAATTACTTGAAAGAACAAACGGATCTTAAGCCGAACAGCGGCTTTTGCTAATTAGGAGCACATTGATGCCAGCCACTATTTATTACGAAAATGATGCAGATTTGAGTCACCTTGCTGGCCGAACCGTCGCGATTATGGGATATGGCTCGCAGGGCCATGCTCATGCTTTGAACCTTCGCGATAGCGGCGTTGATGTTGTGGTGGGCCTTCGCGAAGGGTCATCATCAGTAGGTAAAGCTGAGGCCGAAGGCCTTCGTGTTATGACAATTGCAGAGGCGGCTCAACAAGCCGATGTCATGATGATGGCTCTTCCTGATACTGAACAGGCCTCCATTTATTCGGAACACATTGCACCAAATCTGTCTCCGGGCAATGCAATAGCTTTTTCTCACGGATTTAATATTCATTTCGACCAGATTCAACCCCCTAGTGATGTTGATGTATGGATGATTGCGCCTAAGGGTCCTGGCCATAACGTCCGTAGGACCTATGCCGAAGGGGGTGGCGTCCCAGCGCTTGTAGCTATTCATCAAGATGCAACGGGCAATGCTCTCAATGACGCGCTTGCCTACGCCAAGGGAATTGGGGGCACTCGAGGAGGTGTTTTGACGACCACATTCGCGGAGGAAACTGAAACTGATTTGTTTGGTGAACAGGTCGTTCTTTGTGGCGGTTTGACCGAGTTGATTCGTGCCGGATACGACACCTTGGTAGAAGCTGGCTATCAGCCTGAATCCGCGTATTTCGAAACCTTGCATGAAGTAAAACTGATCGTGGATTTCATATACGAAGCGGGCATAGCTGGTATGCGTTACTCGATATCAACCACTGCCGAATATGGTGACTTAACCCGAGGGCCACGCATCATTACCGATGAAACTCGTGCCGAGATGAAGCGTATTTTGGCGGAGATTCAGGATGGTACTTTCGCAAATGAGTGGATCGAAGAAAATCGTAAGGGCCTTCCCAACTACAAGCGTTTAGTGGAAGAAGGTAAAGAACATCCGATAGAAGCGGTAGGCGCCGAGTTGAGGGCAATGATGCCGTGGATTACTGCTGGCAAGCAGGATGTGACTGAGGCATCGGGTGGCGACGTCCAATAGGCGGGCTCAAACTTCGATAGTGGTAGTGCAATCTCTTTGATGATGAAGGTTCTAGTGATGTGACAGAACCGTTAGTTACTCCAGTGCCTGAGCCGCGGCGAGGTTGTCTTCTAGTAGCGACGCCTCTCCTTGAAGATCCGAACTTTCGCCGCTCAGTGATTTTTATGATCGCTCATGGGGAGGAGGGTTCTTTAGGGTTAGTTCTAAACCGTCCATCAACCCGCTCACTGGAGCCCTTGTTTCCGGAATGGCTGACACCGGGGATGACTTCCCCGAAGGTTTTTGTGGGAGGACCCGTGCAGCCGGATGGGTTGTTGGCTTTAGTCCCAACGGTTGCTGACTTGCCCGGAGGTAACAAAATAACAGAACAAGTTTCGCTGTTGGATCTCGAAGTTGAGACGGCCATGGGCGAGGTAGATATAGAAGCAGTCCGGTTCTATTTTGGTTATTCCGGTTGGAGTCCGGGTCAACTTCGCTTGGAGATAGAAGAGGGTGCTTGGTGGATCTTTGATTCAGCTCCGGAAGAGTTCAATTGTGATCCATCTGATTGTTGGCGTGTGGTATTAGCTCGACAAAGATCAGCAGCAAGGTTGTTATCGAACTATCCCGACGAGGCGTATCTCAACTGAGCTAAGTGTCAGCTAGCTCAAAGCGTCTACTGTGAAGTCGATGCAAGCACACAATGCTTCAACATCGGCAGGTTCTACTGACGGGAAAGTAGCTAGCCGTAATTGATTTCTGCCGAGCTTTCTGTAGGACTCCGTATCAACTATGCCGTTGGCACGAAGCACTGCGCTTATCATGTCTGCATCCACCCCGTCGAAGTCGATTGTGCAGACCACTGGAGATCGTTCCTCGGTATTGCTGACAAATGGTTGAGCGAAGGACCGTTCAGCGGCCCATTGATAGATAATTTCGCTGCTCTGGAAGCACCGATGTTCGGCCCAAGAAAGGCCGCCTGAGTTGTTGATCCACTCGACCATTTCTGCAGCGAGGAAGATTGTTGCGAGACTTGGTGTGTTATAGGTTTGATTTTGTCGGGAGTTGGAAAGGGCTATGCCTAGGTCTAGGACGGCAGGGGTCCAACGATTACCTGAAGATAACTTTTCAATACGCTCGAGGGCTGCTGGAGAACAAGCTGCTATCCATAGACCTCCATCAGAAGCTAGAGCCTTTTGAGGGGCGAAGTAATAGCAATCAACTTCATTGGGGTTCCAAGAAATCGCTCCTGCAGCAGAGGTAGCGTCGACCAATACCAAGCCGTCCTCGCTAGGGCGGCTCAAACGCGCTGTTACACCTGTGGAGGTCTCATTATGGGTAAGGGCGTAAGTATCAACATCCGAGGCATTCGCTGATGGGCAAGTACCAGGCTCGCTTGTGATTATTTCCGGCGTTTCAAGGTGAGGCGCGTTGTGCACAACTGTCGCAAATTTTGAGGAGAATTCGCCAAAAGCTAAGTGCTGACTCGAGGCGTCTATGAGTCCGAAAGAAGCTGCATCCCAAAATAAGGTTGTCCCACCGTTTCCGAGAACAATTTCCCAGTCGGCCGGCAACTGAAACAAAGCCGAAAGACCTGTGCGGAGACGTGAGACATGATCTTTAACTGTGTTCTGTCGGTGGCTTGTCCCTAGATAAGTAGGAGCTATCTCAAAGAAAGCATTGATAGCCTCGTGTCTGACTTTCGAAGGACCCGACCCGAACCGCCCATCTTTGGGAAGTAATTCGCCGGGAAGAGAAATTGAATTTTCAGTCGCGCTCATCGCCTGCCACTATGTCGTTGGGCCATTTGAGTTAGACCCCGAGCCTTAGGAGCTTATCTGTGAATAACCGAGTTTCGTCCGCTGTTGGACAGATCGCCGAATCCGCCACCCTTGCTGTTGACTCTAAGGCAAAGGCTCTCAAGGCACAGGGGGAGAACGTGATCGGGTTTGGGGCGGGAGAGCCTGATTTCGCGACCCCCCGACACATAGTTGAAGCTGCAGTTCAAGCTTGTGGAGATCCGAAGCATCATCGATACTCGCCGGCGGGCGGGTTGCCAGAGCTGAAGCAAGCCCTGTCCGATAAGACAATGCGCGATTCTGGTTTAGAGCTTGATCCGGCTCAGTTCCTAGTAACTAACGGCGGGAAACAAGCCGTTTTCAATACGATGATGAGCCTTATCGATCCCGGCGATGAGGTAATTCTCCCGGCTCCGTATTGGACCACCTATCCCGAGTCAATTCGTATGTTTGGAGGGGTTCCAGTTGAAGTCCTTGCCGGTTCGGATCAAGGGTTCCGGGTGACTGTGGAACAACTTGAGGAAGCAAGAACTGCGAAAACCAAAGCTCTCATCTTTGTTTCACCGTCGAATCCAACAGGGGCTGTGTATTCCAAAGAAGAGATAGAAGCAATTGGACAATGGGCCGCAAATGAGGGCGTATGGGTAATCACTGACGAAATATACGAGCACCTTGTATACGGAGGAGCGAAACACTATTCGATGCCCGTTTTGGTGCCGGAAATTATGGACCGGTGTGTTGTCTTGAACGGTGTAGCTAAGACCTACGCGATGACTGGGTGGCGTGTTGGCTGGATGGCGGGTCCGCTCGATGTGATAAGGGCGGCGTCTAACATGCAGAGTCACGCCACATCGAATGTTTGCAACATTGCTCAAGTCGCTGCTACGGCAGCCCTCAGCGGAGGTCTTGAGGATGTGGCCAGTATGCGTCAGGCGTTTGACGAACGAAGAATCACAATTCATAGGATGTTGAATGACATTGATGGAGTGGATTGTCTTGAACCTGAAGGAGCGTTTTACGCGTTCCCCTCTCTATCGGGTTTGATAGGTCGAGAGATAGCAGGACGCACTATCGCAACGACCTTGGATTTAGCGACAGTTGTTCTGGAGGAGGCAAAGGTGGCGTTTGTCCCCGGTGAGGCATTTGGGGCGCCTGGCTACGGCCGGTTCTCTTTTGCCCTTGGCATAGATGACTTGGTAGAAGGAATAGGTCGAATCGGCGAACTGGTTTCCAACTGACATGGCTCAGGTATTAGTCACAGAAGAACTCGCCCAAAGTGGCTTAGAACTCCTCCGAGACCGAGGTCACGACGTACAAGTTCGACTAGATCTCTCCCCGACGGATCTTCGTTCTTACATTTCTGAGGTAGATGCACTGATTGTTCGTTCAGCGACTCAAGTTGACGCTGAACTCCTGAAGGCTGCGAATAGGTTGCAGGTAGTCGGGCGAGCTGGAGTGGGTCTAGACAACGTCGACACAGCAGCCGCCACAGCAAGTGGAATTTTGGTTTGTAACGCTCCTGAGTCCAACGTGGTGTCAGCGGCGGAACACTCTGTGGGTTTATTGCTGGCCCTTGCTCGCAATGTCGCTCAGGCACACGGCGCTTTGGTAGATGGGCGCTGGGAGCGGAGTGCCTGGACCGGAGTCGAGTTGCTAAATAAGACGGTTGGAATAGTTGGGCTTGGGCGAGTCGGAAGATTGGTGGCTCAGCGTCTCAGCGGTTTTGACGTGCAGATCCTCGCATTCGACCCATTCGTTAGCTCTGAGTCGGCTCGTGAAGTTAATGCAGAAATGGTGGAACTAGATGAGCTGTTGGCTCGGTCGGATTTCGTAACTGTTCACTTACCTAAGAATGAAGAGACGCTGGGTTTGTTTGATGCATCAAGGTTCTCGAAATTTAGGAGGGGCGCGTTTCTGGTGAATGCTGCTCGAGGCGGGGTGATCGTGGAAGAAGACTTAGCCGATGCTTTAAGCAAGGGGCACCTTGCAGGAGCCGCGCTGGATGTTTTCGATACCGAACCTAAGTTGGATTCACCTTTGTTTGGTAGATCTGACGTTTTAGTTACGCCGCATTTAGGCGCCAGCACCAATGAAGCGCAAGACCGCGCTGGTTTAACGATCGCCGAACAAGTAGCCCTGGCCCTTGATGGCGACTTTGTTCCTTTTGCAGTCAATATTGCTGCAGAAGAAGCATCCGACGCGTTGCGTCCGTATCTGGGAATTGCTGAAAGACTGGGCGCTTTCTTCAGTGGGTTGGTGGGGGATCTGCCGACTGATATTGAAGTGAAAGTCGGCGGTGAAATAAGTGGCTATGACACTAAGATCATCGTTCTTTCAGTGCTGCGGGGGATCTTAGATAAGTTCAGCGATGGACCGGTCACATTCGTTAACGCCTTTCAGCGTGCAGATGAATTAGGCGTACTAGTGAGCGATTCGGGATCTCGTGATGCCGGAGAATTTCGAAACCTTGTGGAAGTACGCGGAGGCTCTCATGCGGTAGCGGGAACCCTCGTTCGCTCCGGAAATGAGCCTCGTATCGTGATGATTGACGACCATTCGGTAGAAGTGCCTTTAGCAAAACACATATTGGTTATCCGAAATGATGACCGGCCGGGAATGATCGGAACGGTTGGCACGATTTTGGGTAACGCCGAAGTAAATATTTCTTTCATGGGCTTGGGGCGTGATGGTGTCGGAGACCATGCCTTGATGGCATTAGCGTCGGACCATTCGATAGCTGAGTTAGTTTTGCAAAATCTTCGATCGGAATCGGGCATTCAGTCAGCAACTGTTATTGACCTCGAATAGATTGCCCTACCGAACGCGGTGACCGTTAGGTACTTGGCAGCCAACCTGATCGATTTTTTTCGTAACTGTCGATAGAGCCTTCGCTTCTGAGAGTTATTCCTATGTCGTCTAGCCCTTCAAGGAAACGTTCTCGTGTGGCATCGTCCATAGGGAAGTCTTCCTCTAGCCCGATTGCTGGGACTAGGACCTTTAGATTTTCGACATCAACAGTTACAGCTAGCTCTGGATTTTGATGGAGTGCTTCTCGAAGCGCAGAAGCACCATCTTCGCTTATCTGACATGGGATTAGACCGTTCTTGGTGGCATTGTTTCTGAAAATATCGCCAAAACGAGGAGATATGACGGCCATGAAGCCGTAGTCCATCAAAGCCCAGACAGCGTGCTCTCGAGAGGAACCTGTTCCGAAATTGGATCCTGCAACCAAAATCGATGCACCTGCATAGTCTTGGTCGTTCAGGATGAAATCTCTTTCGTCTCTCCACTCGGAGAATAGCCCTTTACCGAAGCCTGTTCGTTCAACTCGCTTTAACCAGTCGCTGGGAATGATTTGATCTGTGTCGACGTCGCTGCGGTCAAGGGGGACTGCGCGTCCCTCATGTACTCGAACTGCTTGCATATTGGTCCCTCTTTCAGTTCAAATCTTCAGGCGTTACGAATGTTCCGGCGATAGCGCTCGCTGCTGCTACTGCTGGTGAGACAAGGTGTGTTCTTCCCCCACGACCTTGCCGTCCTTCGAAGTTACGGTTGGAAGTTGATGCCGATCTTTCGCCTGGTTCAAGCTTGTCTGGGTTCATTGCCAAACACATCGAGCACCCGGGTTCTCTCCAGTCAAAGCCCGCTTCTATGAATATGCGGTCAAGTCCTTCTGCTTCGGCCTGTGCTTTAACTTCGAATGATCCTGGAACGACGAGTGTCCGGACTCCTTCTTTCACTTTTCTGCCCTGGGCGACCTCTGCCGCTAAACGAAGATCTTCGATTCTAGAGTTGGTGCAAGACCCAATAAACACTGTGTCTAGGGAGACATCACTTAGTTTCTCGCCGGCGGTTAGACCCATATATTCCAGTGCTCGTTCGGCTGTCCCTGCTTCAACTGGATCTGAGTATGAGTCAGGTCCCGGAATTGGGGCGCTAATGGGTATTACGTGTGCGGGGTTGGTACCCCAAGTGACGTGTGGCTCAAGTTCTGTAGCGTCAATGTCTATTGACTTGTCGAATATTGCTTCATCATCAGTAGTCAGGCTGCTCCAGTCAGCGATGGCGTTTTGCCATTCTTTCCCGGTGGGAGCGTGGGGTCTTCCTTCCAGGTATTTAAAGGTCACTTCGTCCGGTGCTATAAGCCCCGCTTTGGCACCTGCTTCGATTGACATATTGCATACAGTCATTCGACCTTCCATAGACAGAGCCTGTATTGCCGAACCGCGGTATTCGATAATGTGGCCTATCCCGCCACCTGTGCCTATTCGACCGATAATGGCTAAAACGATGTCCTTCGCTGTCACTCCGCTTGGCGCGTTACCTTCGACGTTGATGGCCATTGTTCCGGGTCGACTCTGAGGTAGCGTTTGGCTTGCTAAAACATGTTCAACTTCGGATGTTCCGATTCCAAACGCCAAAGCGCCAAATGCTCCATGCGTTGAAGTGTGGCTATCTCCACAAACCACGGTCATACCGGGCAGGGTAAGACCCTTTTCGGGCCCAATGACGTGAACTATACCTTGACCAGGGTGACCCATTGGGTAGAGCTGAATGCCGAATTCTTGGCAGTTTGCCCTCAAGACTTCGACTTGTTTCCTGCTGATTTCGTCGGCAATCGGCAGGTGAATATCTTCTGTAGGAACGTTGTGATCTTCGGTAGCTACCGTTAAGTCTGGCCGGCGGACGCTTCTGCCGTTCAGTCGTAATCCATCGAAAGCTTGAGGCGACGTCACTTCGTGTATGAGGTGGAGATCTATATACAGCAGATCAGGTAAACCATCGCCACTCCGTACTACGTGACGCTCCCAAACTTTGTCGCTAAGAGTCTTACCGGACATTAATATCCTTTTGTTTCGTGCTACTTCGCCACTAAGGCATTACTTCACTGTGTCAGTCTGCGTGACTTCGGTCCAGTTGGATTTTTCGAGGACGTCGTTGATCGCCGATAAAAGTGCTTGTCGAAATAGATGCGGCTGTCCGACGCAAACAGTATGACTTCCCTCAACTTCATGACCGGTTGCTCCCGGGATCACTTCGAGCATTTCTCGTTGCCGTGAGAGTGAGACGACCTCATCATTAGTTGTTACTACCGCTGACACGGGAACATCGATTGTGCGAAGCCACCGTCGACTATCAAAAAGTCCGATTCGATGCCCAGCCTGAATGAGTCTTAGTGGATCATGGCGCCGCAACTCACCAATGGCCCACTGACGCAGATCTTTGCCGGATTTTCCTGTGAGGAGCTGACTACCGATTAGTTGACGCAGTGCCTTAGGAATTACCTTGGCTGCTTGAGCCAAAGTGCCAATCATCGCGAACCGAACATGATCCTGTTTGGTTGTGCTGAATGAGGCAGCTGTGGCGCACAACACAAGGCCTATCACGCGATTCGGGTGCCGCCTCCAGATGAGTTGAGCAATTGGCCCACCCATGGAATATCCGACGGCTATGACATGGTCGATTCCGAGTTCATCGAGAAGAGCTACGGCGTCGTCGGCGCAATCGGTTAAACGGAACGGAGTGCGAGAACGTATACCCCGTCCATGGCCTCTGTGATCAAGTGCCACCAAGCCGTACTTGCCTTCTAAAGCTGAGTAGCTGCTGTACCAATTTAGGTCAGCTGTCGCTGTCCAGCCGTGAAGCAATAGAAGAGTCGGAGCGCCCGGAGGGGCTTCAATTACCCGAGCAAAGGTGCGTCCGCGTCCAGGTAGGTCATAGTGTCGTCCACGAGGCAGGACTAGGCGGTTTTGTTGATCGTCTCGTTGTGACGCTTCTCTCGGAGCAATTGCTGCGTCGCCGCTCATAAGAAATCGCTATACCTCAATTGAGACGATCTCGACAGACAAAGAGCCCGCTCCTGCTTCATAGTCGACGACCTCTCCCACTGTGCCGCCTTCGAGAGCTTGGCCCATAGGTGAACCAGGAGAAATTATCTCCAAGCCATCACGCCGTTCTTCGATAGAACCGAAGAGATATTTTTCTGTCACGTCGTCGCCTTGGAAACGAACTTCTACTATCACCCCAGGAGTAACTGAATCGTTTGACGCCTGTTCAACAATCTCGCAGTTCTCTAAGACCGAAGAAAGATGAAGGATTCGTCCTTCCATTTTCCCCTGTTCTTCTTTAGCTGCGTGGTAGTCGCCGTTTTCCGAAAGGTCGCCGAGCAAGCGAGCTTCTTCGATTTTGTCGGCTATCTCGATGCGGCCGCGAGTAGTTAGATCTTTAAGCTCAGCCGCTAGACGGGCATGAGCTTCGGGAGAAAGGTGTTGCAATTCGGCCACACCTAAATCGTATCGAATTGAAGTTGAGGTAGGAACTGCGGGCAAATTTTCTAGAGGGACTCGAATAATTCAGTTTGACGCGGCGGCTTAAGTTGCGGACAATAGAGGTTGTGAGGGCAAACCTGACCGCCATCATTATTATTTTGTAGCGCACGCGTTTGACGTGTGCGCTTGTTGACCGTCCCCTGGGGGCGGTCTTTGGCTTTATAGGCCTCTAAGAGGTCAGCGCTACAACCTGTGGCTAGAAACTGAACTAGGAGAAATTAAGTGCCTCATAAGATTGCAGTCATCGGAGGAGACGGCATCGGGCCCGAAGTAATCTCGGTAGCGCTTGATGTCATGAGAGCAGCGGGTGCAAAGCTCGACACGACGGAATTTCGGTTGGGAGGTTTTCGTTACCTTGAAGACGGTGTCGTCCTTCCTGATGAAGTGCTTGATGAGCTGCGGGCATACGACGCGATTCTGTTGGGAGCTGTTGGCACTCCTGAGGTCCCACCGGGGGTAATCGAACGAGGACTGCTTTTGAAAGCCCGATTCGAACTCGATCTCTATGTCAATTTAAGGCCGTTTGTTTTACCTAACGGTCACGAATTCGTGGTGATCAGAGAGAACACAGAAGGAACTTATGCTGGGGAGGGAGGTTTCCTTCGTAAAGGGACTCCTCACGAAATCGCCACGCAAGGGTCCGTAAACACTCGAAAAGGGGCTGAGCGTTGTATCCGTTACGGGTTTGAGTTGGCGCGCGGCCGACAACGAAAGCACCTCACACTGGTGCATAAAACAAACGTTCTAACGTTTTCTGGGGATTTATGGGAGCGAACTTTCGCAGAGGTTGCGGAGGAATACCCTGATGTAGAAACCGCTTATAACCATGTAGATGCGGCCTGTATTTACTTTGTTGAAGATCCAACGCGGTATGAAGTAGTGGTGACTGACAATTTGTTTGGAGATATTTTGACTGACCTCGGCGGCGCAGTTGCCGGTGGGATAGGACTGGCTTCTTCAGCGAACCTCAACCCCGACCGATCGGCACCATCGCTGTTCGAACCTGTGCATGGTTCGGCTCCGGATATTGCGGGCGAAGGACTAGCTAATCCGACAGCAGCTGTGTTGTCTGGAGCGATGATGCTCGAGTTTTTGGGTGACGCGAAGACCGCCCAGAGTGTGAGATCGGCTTGTGAAGGAATTCCGAGCACTGGAACTACTGAAGCGATTGCTAGTGCAATTCTTGAAAATGTTTCCCGGTTAGTCCAATGACATACGACAGCCCACAGCCTTCAGTGGACCGCCAAGGCGTTCGTGACTCTGCTTGGCCGAAAACGGTGGAGATTTTTGATACCACGTTGCGTGATGGTGTTCAGTTTGAAGGCATATCGGTTTCTTCCGATGACAAACTTAAGGTGGCTCGTCAGCTTGACTACCTTGGCGTTCAATGGATTGAGGGCGGATGGCCCGGCTCTAACCCTAAAGATGAGGAATTCTTTCAACGCGCTACTGGCGAGTTAGAACTTAAGACTTCTCAACTTGTAGCTTTCGGTTCGACGCGTCGCCCTAGGGGCCGGGTAGACGAAGATCAAACGTTGTCTTCTCTAGTGGAGGCTGGGACAGCGACTGTGTGCATAGTTGGCAAGTCTTGGGACTATCACGTCACCGAAGCCTTGCGACAGCCTTTAGATGAAGGTGTCGCGATGGTTGGCGATTCCGTCCAGTTTTTGAAGTCAGAAGGTCTTCGCGTTTTCTTTGATGCGGAACACTTTTTCGATGGCTACAAACGCAATCCTGAATTTTCTTTGAAGGTTTTGGAAGCTGCGGCCGTTCAAGGGGCTGACTGCCTAGTTCTTTGCGACACGAATGGTGGATCGTTACCCCATGAAGTAGAGAGAATCGTTGCTGATGTTGTGCGTCATTTTGATGGCGTGCAGATTGGGATGCACACTCAAAATGACACAGGTTGTGCAGTAGCCAATGCGGTTGCCGGGGTAGTTGCTGGCGCTACACACGTTCAAGGAACAATCAATGGTTACGGAGAGCGAACAGGGAACTGTGACAACACGGTCCTTGTGCCGAATCTTAGTTTGAAGATGGGGATTGAGACTTTGCCGGAGGGCCGCATAGAAAGACTGACTTCGGTATCTCATCATGTGGCTGAATTAATGAACATGCCCCCACAACATCAACAGCCATACGTCGGTACATCTGCATTTGCTCATAAGGCTGGCCTGCACACCAGTGCAATTGCCCGCCGCCCTGACAGCTATGAGCACGTCGACCCGGTTGAGGTTGGGAACAGCACCAGATTTCTTTTGGGCGACTTGTCGGGTAGGGCATCAGTGGAGCTAAAAGCCGAGCAGTTGGGTATTGAAATCGAAGATAAGCAAATGGTTGAGGTCGTGGAAGAAATGAAACGGCTGGAACATGAGGGTTACCATTTCGAAGTAGCTGATGCTTCGCTGGAGCTGATGATGAGGCGAGCAGCAGGCGAAAAATTTGATTACTTCAACGTGGAGTCGTTTCGCGTGCTGGTTGAACGAGGCCAAGATCGACAATTCGACACCGAAGCGACCTTGCGGATAGACGTTGGCGGTGAGCGGATGATCACGGTTGGAGAGGGTGATGGGCCGGTCAATGCTTTGGATAATGCATTTCGAAATGCGGTTATTGACATTTACCCAGAACTAGGCGAGGTGCACCTTACTGATTACAAAGTGCGCGTCCTTGATACAAACCGTGGAACCGGGGCTGTCACGCGAGTTTTGGTGGATAGCAGCGATTCAGAGGCAACATGGACAACTATCGGGGTTTCCGGAAATATTATTGAAGCTTCGTGGCTCGCTCTTCGAGACGCTCTGATTTATGGGCTCTACCGACACCGCGCGAAGATCGATCGTTCTCTAAACTGATCTTCTATGGCGGCTCCTCGACACGTACCGTTGTCACCAACGGAAGATTCGAACACGTACCAGTCTCCGGATGTCGTTCCATCCAGTTGGGTGAATCGTCGTCCGGGGGATCTTGCATCGTTTCAGCCGAGTGGTGGCTCTATGGGTCATCAAGGACCGGATCAAGGGTACGCGTTGCGGTTGTGTCGTGGCTTCAGAGAGCGGCTACATATCGGCGAAGGCGAACATTTGACTGATGTTGAACGTGGATGCGTTCAAATAGCTCTCAAACGAGCGTCTATGTATGGTCGAGCGCCGGTGGTTCATGACTTGGAAATGGCATATCGGATGTGGGGGTTCTTAGATGCTGATGCTGATGCAGAGCTCATCGCAGAACGTTCTCGCCTTTTCGAAGGTTTAGCCGAGTCGCATCACTATGCGAGCGTTCGTCGGCTTGTTGCGACCGTTCCTGATTCGACGCTCGAGATGTCGCCGCGTGACTTAGAAGAGAGCTACATGGCCGACTGGTCTTCACTTCTGGAGTTGACATGAAGGACTCGACACCGGATCGGGAGTTGCTTCGCCTGCATAGACGTGCCTGCACGGATTTTGCTGCTCGGATGCGGTTACCTGCTTGGGAACATCTTCCGATGCCTTTGATGCCACCGATGAGTGATTTCACGGTCGGCGACCTGTTGTCTCAAATGGCCAATGGAAACATAGCGACTGCGGCGAAACTGGCAGGCCAAGATGTCCCACCCCCGGTTGAACTTGGGAATGACCCAACCGAAGTCGTAGTCGAATCTATTCGTACAGTTTTGACTGTAGCTTCATCATTGGATCACCAGGCTGGTTTCAGCCCCCAAAACCGCGAGCTGTTGTGGCAACGGGTAGTAGAAATCACCTTGCTTGGTTATGACCTTCAGCAAGCCATTAGAGCTGGGACCGGATTAGATGACCTTCTCGTTGATCGAATAACTGCAATAGAGCCTGAGGTGACTGTATGGCCGTTCTTGGGCTCGCTTGAATTTGATATGTCTACGCCGCCAGTCCTGCGGCTTTTAGCTCAACATGGCCGCCCTGTGGGTCTCTGGGTTGACCCTTCAGACCCCTCTTGTGGCACCGGGCAGTGCTAACTGAGCTACCCACCGACGCGGCTTGGCTTCGGATACACCAGCTTGCTGCAGCAGAGGTGGATTATCGAATTCGTCAGATTCTTCCCGAATATTGGGAAGCTTCGACCCCGTGTGATGAGTGGGATGTTTATGACCTCGTAGCTCACTGTGTGGTCGAAAATATGCGTGCATCGCTGATCCTTGAAAGTGCGCCGTTTGAAGATGTCATGTCGATTAGTTCCGAAGTAGTAGTTGAAGACCCGGAGATGGCATGGGAAGTGTCGTGGCGAAACGTTGTGGCGGCTTTTGCCGATACTGATATAGAAGGTCAGGTCGAATTAGGAGCGCAAACGATTCCGACTATCGAATTCCTGCAAATTCGAGCTTGTGATTTGGCAGTGCATGCATGGGATTTGGCTATGGGACTGGGTGTTGATGATCGGATTGATGATGAGGTGGTGGCAGCTGCACTGGTATGGGCGAGAGACCGGCGAGACCAAATGGCTCAAATGCCAGAACTCTTTGACCCTCCCAAGACGTCATCTGTTGATGCAGATGACCAAACTCAACTGCTAGAGATCTTCGGCCGGGAAGTCTGAAGCGGCGGCACACTCTCGTACCATCAAAGGTGTGAGTACTACTCGTCTTCGTTTCGCCCCCGCACCAACAGGTTCTCTTCACCTTGGGTCAGCGCGCACAGCGTTGTTCAACTGGCTAGTGGCCCAAGGCACGGGAGGTGAGCTGATTCTTCGTATCGAAGACACAAATGCTGAACTAACACGCCCGGAATTAGTGGACAACATTCACCGCTCGCTTGACTGGCTTCAGATTGAGTTTGACGGCGATCCAGTAAGGCAAAGTGAACGAACTGATCTGTACAACGACGCTGTTGAAAAGTGGTTGTCGGATGGTTTGGCTTATGTGGACGAGGGAGCGGTGCGTTTTCGGGTTCCGTCTGACGGGAATACATCTTGGGACGATGTCGTGCGAGGCAAAGTTGTTTTCGAAAACAAAAATATTGAGGACTTTGTTGTTAGGAGAGCTGACGGTACAGCGACCTTCTTTACAGCAAACGCCGTTGATGATTTGGACCTAGGAATAACCCATGTTGTGAGAGGAGAAGACCTTGTCAACGTGACTCCTAAGGTGATTATGCTTCGACAAGCTCTTGGTGCTCAGGACCTGCCCACGTTTGCGCACCTGCCTTTGATTGTTAATGAACAACGCAAGAAGCTTTCAAAAAGACGCGACGATGTTGCTTTGGAGAGTTACAGGGACAGAGGCGTGCTCGCTGAAGCAATGATCAATTACCTGGCGTTACTTGGTTGGGGTCCTCCTGATGACATCGAAGTGAGACCCATTAAAGAGATCGCTCAACTCTTCAGATTGGAAGATGTCAATCCTTCGGCAGCAATGTTCGATGTGAAAAAGCTGGAAGCCATTAATGGTGACTACATACGGGCGATGGAACACGAAGAATTTGCAGATGCATTGATTCCTTGGATTGCCGATCAACCTTGGAATTCTTTAGTCAACCGTGATCAGTTATCGCAGGTCGCTCCCTTAGTACAGGAGCGAACTCGCCTACTAGCTGAGGGGCCGCCTCAACTGGATTTCTTCTTTCTTGAGACTCCAGAGATTGAAGAGAGTGCTTGGGAGAAAGCGATGACGACTACGCAGGCTCCATTAATTCTCGAAGCCGCCAAAACGGCATTCCAAAGTGTTGAATGGAATGTTGACGCGTTGCACGAGAGCCTCAGAGCTATAGGCGAGTCACACGACATGAAGCTAGGAAAAGCTCAAGCTCCGGTCCGGGTAGCGATCACAGGCCGACTAGTGGGGCCTCCACTGTTTGAATCCGTCCACGCTTTGGGACGCGAAGTCGTTCTTGAGCGAATCGTCCGAGCGCAAAACATGCTCGAGGGGACATAAAGAAGGAAGAATGATAATCAGCGATACTGGTTGTTTGTTGACCGAAATGATCCCGCTACCCTGACCCTTCTGCTCTCGTGAGCCCGTCCGATCGGGGATGGTGTAATTGGCAACACATCTGGTTCTGGTCCAGTCGTTGGGGGTTCGAGTCCTCCTCCCCGAACAAAATAAAGAAAACTTTAATTTTATTTGAGGGGGGGAATCCTTAAAATAGAGGGCTGTGATTAGCGCTTTTCGTCCGTATTTGGACTAAGAAAGCAGAACTGAAATATTAGAAGTAGGCAAACGAAACTTGCGTGACCGGTTTAGGCTGGTAATTTGCGCATTCGCTAGGCACTAAGCCTTTGCGTTCAAGGAGAGAGGGGGTGCAACGCGTGGCGTTGCTCGAAGTCTCAGACATAACTGTCCGATTCGGCGGAATTGTTGCGCTCGATGACTTGTCATTCACCATGGATGAAGGACAAATTCTCGGGCTCATCGGACCGAACGGTGCAGGAAAGACCACGTTGTTTAATGTGGTGAGTCGGATCTATGACCCGACGACCGGATCAGTTACCTTTGATGGTGAAGATCTAACAGCGATGTCCGCACACGAAATTAGTCGTGTGGGCGTCTATCGAACATTCCAGAACTTGGCGTTGTGGCCAGGCATGACGGTTATCGAAAACGTGATGGTAGGTGATCACACCAATACCAAAGCAAACGTTCTTAGTTCCGCTTTACGGCTTCCTTCGATGCGAAAAGAAGAAGCGGACCTTAGAGATAGAGCTTGGGCTGCTTTAGAGGAACTGAACCTCCAGGATGTTGCCTATAGCCCTGCTGCTGGTTTGCCGTTCGGTACCTTAAAGCGAATTGAACTGGCCAGGGCTCTGATAGCGAACCCAAGGCTGATCATGCTTGATGAGCCAGCGTCGGGACTTACCCACGCCGAAGTGGATTCGCTCGCTCAGGACATTAAGGATCTTCGCGATCGCCATAACCTCACCGTGTTGTTGGTTGAACACCACATGCGAATGGTTTTAGGAATCAGCGAAAAACTTGTTGTACTTAACTTTGGACGGAAAATCGCCGATGGTGACCCGGATGTCGTTCGTAACGACCCGGAAGTTATCGAGGCCTACCTAGGGAGTTCATAATGGTTGATGACGTTTTTGACGAAGTCGGCTTGAAGGTCGAAAACCTCCACGCCTCCTACGGTGCTGTCGAAGTCCTGCGCGGACTGAACTTCGAAGTTGCCGCCAAGGGTGTTTCGGTAATCCTCGGTGCTAATGGCGCTGGTAAGACCACCACTCTTCGAGCGATATGCAACATGTGCTCAACGAGCGGTTCGGTTGTCCTAGGTGAGGACGACATTTCCCGATCTGGCACCGCTGACATTGTTAGAAAAGGCGTTGCGCACGTACCTCAAGGTCGAGGAACTTTCCCGGAGTTGTCTGTATTGGACAACCTAATGATT
>Ga0066845_10000005_pt1 | contig 100300 bp, 97 predicted proteins | sample ETNtaG_31_FD_65488 | JGI IMG/M metagenome (GOLD analysis project Ga0066845, IMG submission 65488) | Marine microbial and viral communities from oxygen minimum zone, Eastern Pacific Ocean - ETNP201310SV78 | ecosystem: Environmental > Aquatic > Marine > Oceanic | place: Pacific Ocean: Eastern...
GCCACTTACTTGGCCGTTTGATGCTTGGCGGCCTTACTCGTCGGGTATCTCTACTCCGAGGTCCGCTAGGCGATCTGACTCCCAATCGGGAAGGACCCATTTCCCGATCTTGACAAGTTCTATGTGCTCCCCATCTTCCTGCCACACGTGACAAGAGTTCATGTTCAACCGCAATCTCCGGTCTATGTCCTCGGGGTCATCTGAATGAATGAGCCTTGATTCGAGAGGTTTATCTAGGTTGACTAGGCTCCAAGAGGCTTGAATAGCAACTGGTCCCATCGCTTGGAGTAATGCCCCCATATGAGAGCATCCATTTGGGCCGCCAAACAGTCTTTTTACCTCCTTGCTGTAGCCACGGGTTATAGAGAGCCCAACGAGGGCCTGGTAGTCGGGAAGAATCATTTCGCAGTTCGAGTATGGCCGCACCATCATCTCGTTTTCGACGGCGACGATAGTAAAGGTCGTGGGGTCTATGAGGAGATCTATGCACATGTCATGGATGACTAGGTCATTTCCGTCAGCTAGGCATAGGCCATGAGGTTTGTTGTCAGTTAGGCGACCTCGAACTCGCATCCGACCGTCGCCTTCGTCGAAAGCTTCGGTTTCGTAACTGCGTTGATGAATGGCTATACGTTCAGGCACCGAAAGATTCTAACGAGCTTTAGAAGATCGCGCCTAGCCACAATAAAACCAACAAAAGAATTACTTGGACTAGTAAACGAATTAAATGACCTGTCACGCTTAAGAGATTCCCGTTGAAGGGGATGTCGTTCAAATACATGTTCAGATTCGCTAACGACATCATGAGAACCAGAGCGACCAGGCAGCGTGCAGACAAGTTTCTCAGCGCAGGAATAGTCAATCCAATACCCAAAATAATTTCCAAGACACCACTCGCGTAGGTCCAGAAATAAGGAGCTCCAAGATAGTTCGGAACAATCTCGTTGAACGCTTTGGGGTTGATGAAGTGGGCAACACCAACCCAAATAAAGGCGATACCAACAACGGCTCCAACGATGTTTCGACTGACGCTCATATAACCATGTCACTGTACGAAACAATTGCGCATTCGGCATCAAGATGCGCCGGAAGGACAAGCTGATGTAGCAATCTCCAGAGCATCTAACGCTCCATTTACCCTTTTGTTGAACTAGCCGTTATGGCGTTAACAAACCAGAAACACCCAAGTAGCGTGACGGAAAACTAACAGTGACCTGGCCGTAACTTGTCAGTGACCTGAGCGAAATATTCCTTCTTTATAGTCCGCTTGACCGTCTCTTACTGAAGGAAAACAATGAAACGCAAACTCTTGATTGCTGCCTGCGGGATCGCTGGTGGCATCATTTTATTCGGCGGCCCTGCGGCCGCAGATGGACATGACGGAGACGCAGCAGCTGCAGCGGTGCAGGCTGTGATGGACAACTTATGGGTATTTATTGCCGGTGTTCTGGTGTTCTTGATGCAGGCAGGGTTCGCCATGTTGGAATCAGGTCTTACCCGCTCCAAGAACGTGGGCAACATAATGGCGAAAAATCTTGCTGATGCGGCAATAGGGATCATGGCATTCTTCCTCGTTGGTTATGGCCTCGCGTATGGCGGTGATTCGGGAAGTGGCGATTTGTTCGGCTGGGGATCCTTTGCTCTTAGCGGTGTAGACCTGTTCGACATCAGTGGAGGGCTTAGCGGGGCAACGGATTTCTTCTTTCAAGCAGTCTTTGCAGCTACTGCGGTAACAATCGCTTCAGGAGGGTTAGCAGAGCGAACCAAGTTCAGTACCTATCTACTTTTCAGTCTCGTCACGACTGCCCTTATTTACCCCATTGTTGTTCACTGGACCTGGGGTGGTGGGTTGATCGCTCAAATAACGATTGGTGACGCTGTCTATAGCGACTTTGCAGGATCCACAATCGTTCACAGTGTCGGCGGTTGGCTAGCTCTGGTCGGAGCGTTCATGGTCGGTCCTCGAATAGGAAAATACGGCCCCGATGGAAGCGTCCGAACCATTCCTGGTCACAACATAACGCTTGCGATACTGGGCGTGTTTATTCTTTGGTTCGGCTGGTTTGGATTCAATCCAGGTTCTGAACTTGCAGCCGACAATTGGGTAATGTTCGTCGCATTGAACACAGCTTTGGCCGCGTGCGCTGGTGTCATAGGCGCGACAGTATTGAACTGGGTACGGACTGGTAAGCCTGATGTTGCTGTAGCTGGCAACGGTGCCTTAGGGGGCTTGGTTGGAATAACCGCAGGCTGCGGAGCCATGACGCCATGGGGCTCTGTTGTTACGGGCTTCATAGCGGGGTTCATCGTTGTGGTGGCAGCCAATTTTGTAGACAGGAAACTGAAGATTGATGACCCGGTAGGGGCATTTGCTGTTCATGGAGCATGCGGGATTTGGGGCACGTTAGCTATTGGATTGTTTGCAAAATACGATGATGCCTTCTTGGGAAGAGACGATGCAGGTCTCTTCTACGGGGGCGGCCTAGACCAACTCGCAATGCAAGCAGTCATGGTTCTAATCGTTGCTGCCTGGACTATTGCGACTGGATTTATTGTCTTCGGTGCTTTGAAGTCTGTAATGGGTCTCAGAGTGTCGGCAGAAGAAGAGACCGCCGGGCTGGATGTTTCCGAACACGGAGGACCCGGTCTAGCGCTTGACGATGTTGTCATAGGGTCGACCCCTAACCCTTGAGGACAGGTGGAAATCGTCAGATAAATCTTCTTCTGGTTCGGGGCCTCCGGTGCATTTCTTCCTTCCGCACCGGAGGCTCTTGACTCTTTCTCACAGCTACGGGGCTTCGGCGGCTTGAGGCTCTGCAGGAGAAACGGAGCTTTCTGTAGCTGTCCGTCACCTACGGACCGAGAAGTTGCTGTGTCATCGGCGGGTAGTCGAGAGTGCATGACCCAAACTCGATTGAATTATCTGCTCGAGTCCGGACAGATTAGTTGAGGCTTGGTCTTATTTGGTCCAACACAGAGAGAGGTAGGGGGATGCAGCGCCATCTCTGACACCTTGTGGCCAAGACTCGTAGTCCTTAAGAGCAAAGGCCCCCATCAGCCCTTTCAGGGTGCAGTTGCAAACCTCTTCGGGTGAACGCGCTGCTTCATCTGCAGTTGCGGCATCTTGAATAAGGACAGTGCAAATATCTCGCCAGGATTCTTGGTAATCATCAGGCCAGCCCAATCCCTTTTCCGTGCTTTTAGATACGTAGGTAATCGCCTCTACGTCAGCGCTGACTTTCTCAACTGCAGCCTTCAACTCAGAAAACTCTTCCGAACTCACAGGGTCTGACCCGCTACATCCGCAACAGGCTGCTATCAGGAGAGCTAGAGAAATGGCAGGAATGCGCATAAACCTGACGCTAGGTCTTGCCAATCTCGACGTCCACTTCTGTCGAGTTCAGGGAGTAGCGGAAATCGCAATGCGTTGCTCCGCTCATGATTGTTTGGTTTCGCTCGAACTTGATATCCGAGTTGAAACCTTCCACCATCGTCCCGTCGCGGTTGCATGATAGTAAGGCGCCCAGTTCTGGAATATCTAAGTTTCGGTACATCTCTGCGTACTGGCAACGTACGACGTCGAAAGCGAAAGTCGTTTCTGACTGTTCTCGGATCTCGATTTGTAGCGCTCCACCCTTGGTCCAATTCTCCATCGAGTCGGCAAACTTTTCCAAGTCGTTGCCTCCCATTGCTTCTGCGAGAACCTTTCCCTGACTTCGAGCGACGTTGACGACGGTTTCGCGGGCGAGTTCCACTACTTTGTCTTCTCCGAATTCCTCTGCGAAGCGTTCAATGAGGGGTGCGACGATGCGAGCTTCTATTTCGCGTCGCTTTAAGACTCCGATGTCATTTAAGGTGTCGGCTGTTGAATTTTCTGGCGTGCTCTCCATACGCAAGAGAGTAGAGCACAATGACAGCTGCTTCTCGTACGTGAAACCTTAGTGTCTCTAGGCAATGACTCCTTGTTCTCGTAGCTGAGCGATTTGCATGGATCCGTAACCGAGTTCTTCTAAGACGCTTTCGGTGTGCTCACCAAAGAGGGGCGCTCCCTCGTTAATCGATTCAGGTGTTCTGCTCATGCGCCATGCCGGTCGCGGGCTTCGGATGGGCCCCATAGGTGTATCTGCATGGGTTGGAATAGAGTTTCTGGCGATGGCTTGAGGGTGCAAGTGAAGTTCCTTGCGAGGGATTACGGGACCTGCTGGAACGTCGTGATCACGAAAAGTGTTTAAGGCGTGTTCGGTTGTCCAGTGAGCGACCTGTTCAGCGATGATGTCTTGAAATTCGTGCAGATTTTGGTTGTTCAAGACAGCGAACCGCCCATCGGAAATTAAGTCAGTGCGATCGATGGCATGACAAATACCGTGTGACGGTGTCATTAAGGGCATGATGACTATCGCGCCATCGATTGTGGGGTAAACCCGGTAGTACTCAGCGGGGTACAGGTCTAGGTCGTCGGCCTCTTCGACAATGCTGTGTTGCATCATCGCATCTGGCCACATAAAGGCAAGGTTGGCTTCGTGCATGCTGACTTCGACGTGCTGTCCGCGCCCTTCAGGATCACGTTCTCGGGCGAATAATGCAGCCAGGATCGCTTCCACAGTTGCGTGAGCGGTGATCTTGTCGGCTGGAAAGTGTCGGGTCAGGTCAACAACGTCAGTAACCGGGTCCCTTTGCGCGTCGACCATTCCGGTCACAGCCTGAATTACATAGTCATATACAGGCTCTCCCGACATAGGGCCATCCCCGCCGTACCCACTGATGGAGGCATAGATAAGAGATGTATTTCTCTGCATACATTCATTAGGGTCGAGACCAATGCCAGAGGCTTTGCCGGGGCGCATATTTTGGATAAGTACATCGGCCTGATCGGCGAGTTGCTGCAAAATTCTGCGTCCAAGATAGTGTCGCCCGTTGACAGCAATAGCCCGTTTTCCTCGGTTGGTGTTGTAGAAGTAGCCGGTCATCTCGTTGCGAACCGCACCGGTTCCCCTAGTGAAATCTGGTGATTCTGGAGGTTCAACTTTGATTACCTCAGCACCCAAGTCAGCTAAGAGCATTGCTGTTAAGGGGCCAGACAAAACGCTTGAGACATCAAGAACTTGAAGCCCTGCTAGGGGAGGGGAACTTGTCATGAGCTGATTAGGTTGGACTCAACACGCGAAGCTAGAGCAAGGAGTTCTTCGTCGCACCAAGAACTGCCAGTTAGCTGAATTCCGATAGGAAGACCAGCAGGCCCCAAACGCACTGGTAAATGAATCGCCGGGACACCAAGAGATGTCCAAACCCGATTAAAAACCGAATCTCCGGTTGTTTTTAACGGCGGCGCTTCGCCAGGTGCGCTCGGAGTCAGTAGGGCATCTAAGTGATTTGCTGCCATGAATTCTTGATGAGCCAGACGGGCTGAAAATAAAAGATCTTGAGCTTCTACATAGTCCTCATGACCAATGCTGGAGGCATTAACAAACATTTTGCTCACCAATTCGCTGATTAAGTCGAGGTGGTAGGAGCGTTCCCAAGCGAACACTCGAACAATGTCGTAATGCAAGATTGTGTTTGCGGCCTCAAATACGGAGGCAAGGTGGGGTAGTGGGTCTAGATCGACTACCTGTGCGCCATTTGCTTCCAGGACAGCACAGGAATAGTCAATAATCTCGAGGGTTTCTGGCGCGGCCGCTTCGGATTGATGGGATAGGTAGCGACCTACCTTGAGAGTGGACTTGCTCTTCGGGGCCCCGGCTCCGGTCATAGCCCGGAACATTGTGGTGGCGTCTGCGACGTCTTTGGTAAACCACCCAATTGTGTCAAAGGTATGGGACAAAGTGGCGACGCCGGCTAGGGGTAGCAATCGACGGCTAGGTTTAAAACCAACGACACCGCAGAACGCCGCCGGTCGGATGACCGATCCGACCGTTTGCGTCCCGAAGGCTGCTCGCACTTGTCGATCTGCTACGGCAGCGGCGGACCCGCTAGAGCTGCCACCGGGGGTGCAAGCTGGATCATGTGGGTTAGTGGTCTTATTCGGTGTGAACAACGCAAATTCTGTTGTCACGGTTTTCCCTGTAACGACAGCCCCAGCTTCACGGGCTACCGCCACGCAACCCGCATCGCTAACAGGCTGATGGCCCTTGTAAATAGGTGAGCCGCGTTCTGTTGGCAAATCAAAGGTGTCGATGACGTCCTTCACTCCGATTGTCCACCCTGATAACAAACCTTCTGGTGCGACCTTGAAAGCTTCGATGATCGTTTCGTCGTCGTGGCGGGCGGTCCATGCGCGCACAATTGAGTCGCGTTCTCTGACGCGGTTGAGCTCGACGGTAAGGTCATCTGTAGCGGGCACAACGCAATCATTGCTTACGGAGCGGGGTCGCTGCTTGTCTTCTAGCTTTGAATGTTCACTATCTTGAACTTAGGGCCATCAGCGGCTGGGGTTTGACGTCGCCTCAGGGGGCTTCGAAATGTTCGTCGGATCCGCTATCAACTGAAGTTAGTTCCGCCGTTTACTTGCAGCGTTTGACCGGTGATATGACGAGATGACTCTGAGCTTAGAAACACTGCTACATCGGCAATTTCTTCCGGGGTTGCCATAGCCCCGAGTGGGACCAGTTCGCTAGCTGCGCGAATTTCTTCTTCAGTCATTCCGTCCCGAGGTTGCGCGGTGTCGACGATGCCGGGCGCGATCGCATTTACTCTGATGCCGTGAGGAGCTAACTCGGTTGAAACAGATCGAGTGAAGCCAACGATCGCCCCCTTGCTGGCTGCGTAGTGGGTTCCACGAGCCGAGTTTCGGAAAAAGGCTACCGAGGAGAGATTCACTGCTGTCCCACGTCTACCACTTTCGATTAGCTCGGCGGCCATCATTTGCAAGCAACGAAACCCTCCAACAACGTTAATGTTTTGGACCTCATTCCAATCATCATCGCTTAGATCCAAAAAGGAACGCCTCGGAAAAATTCCGGCGTTGTTTACTAAAAGGTCTATTCCGCCCAATTTCTGACCGACTTCGAACGCCCTCGCACAATCTGCTCTAACGCCGACATCGCCTTGAACTATTTCTGCTTCGGTACCAAAGGAGTTGACAGCAGAACGAACTTGCTCAGCGGCATCTTCATCATCAAAGTACTGGATGACAACTGACGCCCCTTCTCGCCCAACAGCTTCGGCGATAGCTTGACCTATTCCTTGTTGCGCTCCAGTGACTAGGGCCACTCTTCCTTGAAGTGTCGTCATCTCGCAAGGTTAGTGAGTTATCTTCATCGACGTCTCTTAGGGAGATGTGCTGCTGTTATGCGTTGATAGATGAACGATAATGGATGGCATGGATTTGGTAATAAGACACGGCACCGTTGCAACTGCTAGCGGAGGAGCGGTGTTGAACGTGGGCATAGAGGGCGGCAAAATTGTTCAACTAGGCGGCAATATGTCCGCAGCCCAAGAGATAAACGCCGAAGGAATGTTTGTTCTACCTGGAGGTGTCGACCCCCATGTCCACCTAACCCCACCAAGAACCGGACCCGGCCTGGAAAGTTGGGCTGACAATTTTGAAATCGGTACGAGGGCAGCGTTAGCTGGGGGTGTAACCACCGTGGGCAATATGTCCTTTCCTCGCAAAGGTGAAAAAATGAGCCAAGGGCTTGAGCGAGATGTTGAGGAGAGCAATAAGACTTCTCTTGCGGACTTCTTTCATCACCCAGTGCTTTTAGATCCCGACCCTGAATCCCTTGAAGAGATCTCTGTACTGGCGGGGTCAGGCTTTCCGAGCATAAAAATCTTTCTGTCTTTCAAGCGGTTTGACCGGAATGTCGACGATTTCCTTCGAGCGATGCGTGCTGCCTCTCAAGTAGGTTCGGTCGTTTTGTTGCATTGCGAAGATGCCGCGTTGATGGGTTGCTGTGGCGAACTCGTTCGCGAAGCTGGGCTGACTTCGCACCGACACTACCCGGAGACTCGACCTGTGGTGGCGGAGCGCATTGCTACAGAACGAGCCGTAGGATTCTGTGAAATAAGTGGCGCCGCTACTTACATCGTCCACCTTTCCAGCCAAGCAGCGCTTGAGGTTTGCCGGTCTGGGAGGGCTCGAGGTTTGCCTCTTTATGTCGAAACTCGGCCTATTTATTTGCACCTTGAGAGGTCTCGTTTCGACGAACCAGATGGAGCTAAATATGCGGGAGCTCCGCCCTTGCGAGAACAATATGACCGGAATGCTCTATGGGCTGGCATTGTCGATGGCGCAGTTAGCACAGTGGCCACTGATCATGCGCCCTGGACCTTGGAACAAAAGTTAGACCCAGCATTAGGTCCAGCGGAGCTCCGTCAAGGTATGGCTGAGCTGGAAACAAGCCTGCCCATGTTGTGGTCCCTTGGTGTGGCTACGAAGAAAATCTCGTTAAACCGGTTTGTAGAAGTGACGAGTACCAATCCGGCCAAATTGTTTGGCATGTACCCACAAAAGGGATGCATAGCTCCCGGTTCTGACGCCGATTTACTCGTGCTTGACCCCAATGAAAGACGAACTATCGATGGAGCCACAATGCACTCCGCTGCAGGGTACTCACCCTATGATGGTTGGGAAGTAGTTGGTTGGCCCAAATTTACGCTGAGTAGGGGAGAGGTAGTCGCCGAGGGATCCTCGGTTGATGCGGTTCCAGGCCGAGGCAAACTGGTTCCGAGGCGCCCCTTTGAAAGGCCTTGATAGAACTCAGGCGTTTGATGGGGGCGCGAGGATCGGGTCCTGAAATGTTTGGACTTCGACTAGATCGCCGACTTTGATGGTTGAACCGGCCGGATTAATGCGACAGGCCATACCGAACAATCCGTTGCCTTCCATCATCGCTTTCATATTGCCTTCTAGAGTTGGAGCTTCGCTACACCACCTGTGAGCTCGTAAGGCGACCGCAGGTTCGCGTTGCCTTATGCCTGACTCTTGGTCAATTTGTGGCACCGCGCATCTAGGCCAAGGCACCTCGGCGACTAAATTCGCGGTGCCGATGGTGAGGTCACGCCAGCTATCTTCGATCCAAGCATCGCCGGCATCGACGATGAGGTTTGCTCTGAACCGTTCGATGCCGAAAGGCTCTACAGCCCGTTCTTGAAGCCAGCGCAAGGAAGCAGAGTTAGCCAGCAATACAGGTGCTAAGTCCACAAAAGTAATGTCTTGATCAAAAACGTCTATAGAGGAAGGGGCGCGATGCTTTGAGTCGTCGGTTACAGATGCTAGGCGGTGGCTACCTCCTAGGAAATCAGAGATCCAAGTAGCGGCTTCATCGCCTCCATCGACGCCGTTAACTGGCCGTCTACCCACTAAGGGTAGAACCGTAACTGACTCTGCATCATCGACACTTAAGGTGACTGATCCATAGCCAGCAGCCGACAAAACGACGTCGTCACCATCGAGGGCGGTCTCGACCGTAGCTAGCGAAGGTTGGTTCCTTTGCGTGACGCAGCCACCTTCTGCGTCGACTATTTGCCATTGGCGATCATGAGCCAAACCCGTACTCAGTACGTTTGCTTCATCGACTTCTATCCGTCGACAGGACTTAACGGGATGGATATGGATAGCTTCCAGTCGAATCTCACTCATAGACTGACCGTAGCAGTCGCACCTTCAGCCGTGCTTTCAGATCTTTTCCTCAGATTTTCGAGCGGACACTTGAGACGTCAGATGTTGAGTCCGGTAACTTCGCTGCGCCGTCACCCAGTCAGAAAACGGTCGCCATCGCTCAATAACGCAGAAGTTTTTTTGGCTTAACTTTCTTCGGCGATTCGTTTAACCCGATCACGAAAAGCTTTGACAGAATTCGCAACCAGAAACCCTGCGATAGCAATCGTGGCTAGTTGAGAAAACAACGCCCAACCAGTGCTTCCCCTACCGATAAGCGAACCTAGGCTTCCGATCACCGCTAATAGAGCGATGGCTGCCATTGCGTGCATCAGGTGATGACTGAGCTCTGGTTTCTTCGCAGCCAAAATCCCTAGAACTAGAAGCAACACCCCGACAAACGCGGGAATAAGGGAAGTCACGCTGCCAGAGTCGGAGACCATCGTTACAACAACGCCAAGAGCGATTAATAGTCCACCACAAACTGAGGTTTGGTTAGCCATTCTGAATCCTGTCGATCGGTTCAACTGTGAACCGACGGTAATACCGTTAGACCAAAATGGGAACCTTAAACCGAATCAAACTTTACGGCTTTCAGGATCGAGTTTCTGACCAACTTTGACCACTTTGCACGTCAACGTCGTGCGGGAGTCCCAGCACCCGCTCCGCGACGATGTTTCGTTGGACTTCACTGGTGCCGCCACCAATTGTTAAGGCTGGTGAGAATAAAAATCCGCCGTGCCAGTTTTGCCATCCCTCCACTACAGAATGTGAGGTCGGGAACCGAGGGTCGCTACCTAATGGGCCTGTATCAGTCAACATTCCGTGAGTTCCGGTGAGATCTTTAGCTAATTCCATAACGTTCTGCCCGTGTTCGTCAGCCAAGGCCTTGCGGACTGAAGCCTCAGGACCGGGTTGTCGACCTTGCAGCTGAGCGCTCAAGGTTCTCAAGCGGATTAGCCTTAGCACTTCGCCTTCCATGTGTAGTCGTGCAGCTTTGTCTCTGAGGGTCGGGTCAGAGATCCCTCCACTGTCGCGTACCACATTAAGAAGGTCTGTTGCGCTAGGTCCGCTTCCCCACAATGCGCCTTCACCTGATAGTGAAACTCGCTCGTTTCCTAAGGTGACTTTGGCGAGTCGCCACCCATCGTTCTCATCGCCTATCCGATTTTCGACTGGTAGCTCCATGTCGGTGAAGAAAGTTTGGTTAAACGAATAAGCGGTCGTCATGTCAACTATTGGTTGGAGTTCTAAGCCCGGGGTGTCCATCGGGCAAATAAAGTAAGACACGCCTCGGTGTTTGGGCACATCAGGGTCAGTTCGAGCAATGAGAATTCCCAGCTGGCTTCTGTGGGCGCCTGATGACCAAATCTTGGAGCCATTCACGATGTAACGGTCACCGTCGCGCACGGCCCTCGTAGCGAGATTTGCTAAATCCGACCCGCTATCAGGTTCGCTGAATAGCTGACACCAGATCTCTTGGCCGCTCAGAATCGGCCATAGATAACGCTCTTTCTGTTCAGGAGTCCCACCGAACAGGATCGTTGGACCAGCCCAGCCTAAGCCGATGCCTCCAGCCGCTCGTTTGACGCCCGCTGCGGCTAGTTCTTCGTCGATGATGAGCTGATGGATCGGGTCAGCGTCTAGTCCATAAGGCTTAGGCCAATGAGGGGCGACATAACCTGAACGTGCTAATGCTTCCTGACTGGGGTCTCCGCTATGTTGCCCAAGCCAATCGCGAATCTCTAGACGTCTGGGGTCGTTATCGCCTGGCCAATCAAAGTCCATTGACGGAGAATAGAGCTATAGGGGCTATAAGAGCTATCGAGATCTAACAAATCCTTTAACCATCGCCTTTTCGATACATCGAGCTTGAAGGAACGACATTGAAGTAAGACTGGTGGACTGGATAGATAAACCGTTTGTGGCGCGAGCGTTCCCTTCGGATGCCTAAGGTTATGTGGCGTCTTCAGCCATAGACAAGAAGAGGAATGACCGTGGAGGACTACAGCAACGAAGCAGCCAACTTCAGAGCAAAAATTAAAGACTTTCTAGACAGCAATTTGCCAGCGGAATGGGGTGGCATGGGGGCATTTACGCCCGATGAAAGAAAGTCCTTTGTCTCGGGTTGGCGAAAAACTCTCTCACAAGAACAATTGTTGGCGGTCGCTTGGCCATCCGAGTATGGAGGTGCCGGGCTGAGTCAGATGGAACGAACTGTGCTCGCCGAAGAACTAGCGGCAGTAGGAGTACCGAACGGAACCGATAACGATATTTTCTCAATCGGAATGATCGGCCACACAATTATTGAGTGGGGGACCGATGAACAGAAAAACCATTTCCTGCCACGAATTCTCGATGGAACGGACGTTTGGTGTCAGGGCTACAGCGAACCGAACTCGGGTTCGGATCTTGCCTCGCTAGCGACTCGAGCGGAGCTTGATGGCGATGAGTGGGTTATCAACGGTCAAAAGATATGGACATCTCAAGGGCACAACGCAAACTGGATTTTCGTCCTGTGTCGGACCGAACCTTCAGCTGTAAAACACGCAGGCATTTCATTCTTACTTTGTCCTGTCGACCAACCTGGAGTAGAAGTTCGTCCAATCGTCAACGCGTCAGGTCACCATGACTTCAATGAAGTGTTTTTCAATGAAGCTCGAACGGCCAAAGGGAACGTATTGGGTGGCGTCAACAACGGTTGGGCCGTGGCCAACACACTGTTGGCATACGAACGCGGTGATGACGCAACCACTAACGGTATTAGATATGGCGAGGAGTGGCAGCGACTAGTAGAGGTCGCCCGAAAATATGAAAAATTAAATGATCCAGTGATGCGACAAAGATTTGTAGCTGCGTATACCACAACCCAGATCATGAAATTTATGGGCCTCCAGACAGTCGCCCGTTCAATGCGTGGCTATAGCCAGGGCCCAGAATCATCATTGAACAAAATTTTGTGGTCTGAACATCACCAGCGATTCACTGAGTTGGCAATGGACGTTATAGGAATGGATGCGACCGCTCCTTCTGGTCGCGATGCGGCGACGGGAGTCGGGGTTGATGACGTCGGGTCGCCCTTCTCGTCCCAAGCTTGGGTAACGACCTTTATCGGCGCTCGACCGGGCTCGATCTACTCGGGTAGCAACGAAATTCAACGCAATATTGTTGGTGAGAGAGTTTTAGGTCTGCCCAAAGAGCCACGAGCTGATGTTGGACCGTGGAACGAAACGAAGCGCTCTTGAGCTATTCGAGTGCTTCCGCTCCAGCTAGTTCTGCAATCTTTTCAACGTCGTAACCCAATAGCTCGGATAAGACCTCAAAGGTATGTTCACCTAGAAGCGGGGCCGGGCCTTTAGGGCCATGAGTACTTCGAGATAAAGTAAATCGAGTATTTTCCACAATGCACTGCCTATCGGGATGTTCAAGCCAAACAAAAGTCTCTCGGTGGTTTAGTTGCGGGTCGGCGAGACACTCAGCGCTGCTTTGCACATGATGGGCAGCTATTCCGGCTTCAACTAAGAGGCTCATAACCTGACTTGCCGGCCTATTCGAGGTCCAGTTCGTTACGGCTTGATTAATCAGGATTTCGTTGGCCTTCCGTCCGCTGAGAGATAGCAGTTCGGAGTTGCTTTCGAGGTCTGATCTCTTCATAAGTTGACACAATTGGGTCCACTGTGTGTCGTCTTTGACTGCTATGGCCACCCATTCATCGTCTCCCTGACATGGGAAGCCTCCATGGGGACTCATATCAGGGTCATCGTTGCCCATTGCTGCAGCGACACGGCCTGTAGCGGACGCCTCCATTAGCGCGGGTGCTATGAAATGAAGTGCCGCTTCAGTTTGGGCGAGGTCGATGTACTCACCTAACCCCGTTCGCCGTTGCTTGTCTAACGCCGCCAATAGTGTCGCCAAAATGAAATGGGTGGATGTGTAGTCGGTGTAGGCGCCGAATGGACCGGAGGGAGCGCGATCAGACCAACCAGCCAAACCGTAAAAACCCGATAGCGCAGCTCCTAAATTGCCGTACCCCGCAAAACTCGCCGTCGGGCCAAATTGCCCGGTCAGACAAGTAGAAAGCATTATGAGTCTTGGGTTTATCTTTTGGACGTTGTCCCAGCCCAAACCCCAAGAGTCCATTTTTCCGGGCGAGAAGGAATCGCAGAGAACGTCGGCCCATTCGATGAGGTCATATAAGACCTCTAAAGCTTTAGGGCTATTCATGTTGAGGCCAAGTGAGAGCTTGCCAGCATTAGCTGTGTCGAAAAGAGCCGACCGTTCGAGGCCAGGCTCGTTGTCCCAAACCGGTAAGAAACCCCGCGCTGCATCCGGCTTATGTATTGACTCGATTTTCACCACCGTTGCACCTAAGTCGCTCAAAGTTCGAGTAGCGAATGGCCCAGCAAGAGACCACATAAAGTCCACAACTTTCACGCCTTCGAGAGGCGCCGAAGGGGCGATGTCGTCTACCGAAGATAAAGAGATAGTTCTAGCGGTAGATAAGACCTCTTCAGTGTTTGCTCCTAGCTCAATTACCTGGCTAGCGGCCTCTAGCGGTGTTTGTTTGGCGAGGGCAAACCTGCCGGGCGCACTAATTTCTTGATCGCCCAGCTGAAGGCGATCGAAATAAGAACGATGACTGAGTTGGTCGCTGCCGAGAACCTCGCTTACATCGGCAATAGGGGCCATGAGAAGTCTGCGGTCCATAGCTACGTTTAATAGCTCAGCCTTGGTTTTAGACGAAGTGCACCTTGCCACTGAATCTTTCGCCGCCTCCCACTGCTCTACGGTGACTTCTCCTGACTCCAGCATTGTTGCGAAATTCACCCAGTCCAGATTCGCGATGTCAGGTGTGACGAACCCTTCTTCTAAAACCCAGTCCATTAACTCAGCAGTTACCGGACCAATAGCATCACCGAATACGTGCGTGATCGAAACAAACCCGTCTTTGGCTGGGTAGACAAGCCGTAAATCGATCGGCCCAACTTTGGTGCCACCACCGCTTCTTGTAGGTGTCGGAAAGTTGCAGGCCTCGGCTAACACTCCGCCTTGTGTGGCCATGGGTATGACTTGCTGTGCTGCGACGTCAACAACTTGGCCGAGACCGGAGCGTCCACGTTCAAAAAGTGCTGCGATCACCCCGCCTGCGAGGACAGCGGCACCAAAATGAAACGCTTGCGGCACAGACACCCGTAGAGGGGAACGGTCAGCGTCTCCTGTGAAGGCCATGGTGCAAGCAGAAGCCATAAGGGTCAGGTCTGTCGCTGGCCAATGGGCTTTGGGCCCATCGTGTCCGAAAGCAGTCAACGTTCCGAATACGAGTGCCGGGTTACGGCCCAGCAAAGTTTCAGCGCTTATCCCTAAACTTTTAAACACGCCGGCGCCCTGCGATTCGATAAGACAGTCGGCGCCCTCAGCCAAGTCAAGTAACAGGTCTTTACCTTCAGAGGATTGGAGATCTAAGACAACGGACTTCTTGCCGCGGTCATAGGCAGCGTGGGTTAAAGAATTGCCTTCCCTGTCAAACGGCCCGATCGATCGAGTAACGACACCTCCAGGCGGTTCTATCTTTATAACTTCAGCTCCCAACATGGAAAGCATCAGCCCAGTCAAATGACCTCTTTGGTCTGTTACATCCAGAACCCGGTATGCAGAAAGCATTACTCGGTTACCCCCGTTCCTCTTTCACAGTCTGCCCTGTAATAGATGGTTAGGTCCATGCAGGATTAACCACTGGCGTTAAAAGCACTCCGGAATACGAACTAGCGCTATTTCCTCACCTTGATTTCCACCGATAACGAAGGTGTGGCCAATCCTGCATGGTGCTAGTCCGATTCCAAAATGCGACGAAAACCAGAGGAAATAGAACTCCCGAATTATCGAAGAATCGAAAAGTTGAGGAGTGTTAATCCTTAGCGGCAGCAAAGCCTTTTTCTAGGTCTTCAATGATGTCGTCAAGAGTTTCCAGGCCTACCGACAAGCGAATCAAACCAGGCGTGACTCCCGCATTGCTCTGTTCTGACTCTGTCAATTGCGAGTGAGTTGTTGAAGCGGGATGTATAGCCAAACTGCGAACGTCGCCAATATTGGCGACATGGCTATGGAGCTCTAGCCCGTCAATAAATTTGCTTCCCGCTTCGGACCCTCCACTAATTGTGAACGCCGGAACCGAACCGTAACCACGGCCTTTTCCAAGTTCTTTTAGGCGATGATGCCAAGCGCTTGATTCCAGTCCTGCGTATTGGACACTCTCCACTTGAGGGTGCTCTTCCAGATACTCGGCGACGCTCTGCGCGTTAGCGAAATGGCGTTCCATCCTCAAACTGAGAGTCTCAAGCCCTTGAAGAAAATAGAAAGCGTTTTGAGGCGAGACAGCCGCTCCAAGATCTCGGAGTAACTGGACACGTGCTTTTATGATGTAAGACCCAGATCCCAATGCTGGCCAATAAGCCAGGCCGTGGTAACTCGGGTCGGGGTCGGTGAAATTTGGGAAACGGCCGCTTGCGCCGAAGTCAAAGTTGCCGCCGTCGATAATCACTCCACCTACAGAGTTGCCATGGCCTCCAATGAATTTCGTCATGGAATGAACCACAATGTCGGCACCGAGATCCAAGGGGTTGATTAGGTAGGGAGTGGCGACCGTGTTGTCGACTACAAGCGGAATTTGAGACTCGTGTGCGACTTGTGCCACTCCCGCAATGTCGAGGCAGTCATTACGTGGATTGCCGATCGTTTCACCGTAGAAGAGTTTTGTGTTGGGCTGAATAGCTGCTTCCCAAGCCTCTAGGTCGTCTGGGCGGTCTACGAAGGTAGTCGTGATGCCCATTTTGGGAAGTGTGTAATGCAACAGGTTGTAGGTTCCGCCATAGAGAGAAGCCGACGCGACGATATGATCGCCGGCTTCAGCCAAGTTAAATATGGCGAGCGCTTCTGCGGCTTGTCCCGATGCAACAGCTAACGCGCCAGGAATTCCAATAGCGGTATCTGTCCCACTCTCCAAAGCTTGAAGTCGAGCTTCGAGCACCATCTGGGTTGGGTTCATGATCCGGGTGTAAATGTTCCCTACTTCGGCCAGGGCAAATAGGTCAGCGGCGTGGTTTGTGTCTCTGAATACATATGACGTGGTCTGGTAAATCGGTACTGCGCGACTCCCGGTGGCAGGGTCAGGATCCTGACCAGCGTGAATTTGTTTGGTGTCAAATCCCCAATTTGCGTTCATTTTGATCTCCTTTTGTGCTGGATTGCCATAGGGGCGGACAAAAGGGGCTTTCATTGCCGTGAGAAGAAAAAGTTATCTTCTCGGACACTTTGTTGCTTCGGTTATAAACCTCAGCCTTATCCCTACAAAGTAGGAAAGCACCTTGGGTGTCCACCCCAGGTTGCTGGGCGCACAGCAGTGCGCCGCTCTTGATAACGGCACCATCTCAGCACCTTTGCGGCAGAACCGCAAATAGTTAGAACAATTCGTAGCGAATATTGCAGCATTGAGTGTCGAGCTCTCTGACACACTGAAGTTATGGCGAGATTTCAGCGGGTGAACGAAACCGATGGGGATGGCATTTCGCGTTTAGTCAGCCTCGAGGTCACCGATGAAGCCGTGTACCGAACCTCGAAAGCCCAAATGTGGGAAGCTCGCCTTCCTCTAGCTGCAGTGATTAGTGCTCATATCTCTCGTAACGGGTCTTCCGACCTAGTGACGGTGGAAACGAAACATGGACAAATCCAATGGGCTCTCAAAAATGGTCAAAGTCTGATTGATGTCATTGAAAGGTCGCAAGACTGAGGTGTTGTCTGAGCTTCCAGTCGGATGAACTTCTAATTGGCGCTGAGGTTGATTCAGCGCAAGGTGGGTGAGAGCGCTTAGGCTCAGAAGTGCGAGATAGGACTTCTAAATGATTACTTCGATGCCCCGTATAGCCATCGCTGTCAACAATTTTGAACAAGCGTTGATGACCTTCAAAGACGAAATGGGTATGCACGTACTAGATTTTTCTCCCGAGACTGTGCCCTCTCTCGGAGCGCATGTTGGGATGTGTCAGCCGGTTGGAGGGAGCAATATTGAGCTTATGGCACCGTCGAACCCCGACGAACCGTTAAGCCAAGCGCTACAGAAATTCCTCGACCGGCGAGGTGAGGGGATTTACGCAATGATGCTCGAGTCTCCCGACCCCAACGACGAAGCAGAAACACTTTTGAAAAGGGGCATCAAAGTGCTTCCGCTAATGAGAGGTGCCGGTGGACGTGACATCCATCCCAGCTCTACTCACGGTGTGTTGATCAGGATTTATCCCAACGATTCAGTTGCCCAACCAGACCAACCCTTGAGTGCGTCACCTCATTACACAGGTATTCAGAAAGTAGTTATTGCTACGCGCGATGCAAGCCTGGCTGGAGATGTTTATTCGCAAGGGTTAGGGCTTGTCTCCGACCCGGCACAAATTGATACCGAAAACGGTGTCGTTAGCTGCATCGTGCGTCCGCCCAAAGGTGGTCTGATCGAACTTGTTTCGCCAATAGATGCCTCGAAGCGGGCGGCTCGGGAAGTCGAATCTTTCCTGCAAAGCAAAGGCGAAGGGATATGCGGTCTCCAACTTGGCGCTAGAGATGATGTACTTCAGCGCGACTTTGAACTTTTCGGAACCCATTTTTCGATCTCTTAGCAACATAAGAGAATTTTCTCGGTACTCGATCAGGCAAGGCAAACGCCAATCCTCGTATCATTAAGAACGTCGCGAAAGTGCAAGGAAATTTAGATATGACGAACAACATTGAATCGGATTATGAAGTAATCGTCGTGGGAGCCGGCGTCGCTGGCATATATCAAATCAAGAGACTCACAGACATGGGAGTTAAAGCGACTGTATTGGAAGCCGATCCTGACTTAGGCGGCACTTGGTATAACAATCGTTACCCCGGAGCCCGGTTCGACTCGGAAAGCTACACCTACGGCTACTCGTTTTCTCAAGAGGTTCTCGACGAATGGCATTGGAAAGAAATGTTTTCCGGGCAACCCGAAAATCTGAAATACCTCAATTTCGTCGCCGACAAATTCGACCTTAGAAAACACATGCAATTTAATTGCCGGGTCCAATCAGCCATCTTTGATGAGGCAAGTGAATTATGGAAGCTCCACGTATCCGATGGGCGCGATCTCACGTGTCGAATTCTGATACTTGCGCTGGGGCTACTCTCCCAGCCGACTATGCCGCGCGTTGAAGGTGTGGAGGACTTTAAGGGACGCTCCTGGCATACCTACGGATGGCCGCACGAAGAAGTCGACTTGAGTGACCAGCGAGTGGGCATCGTCGGCACTGGTGCAACGGCTATTCAGGTCATCGGAGAGATTGCTGACAAAGTCGGGGAACTAACAGTCTTCCAGCGACGACCGAACTGGGTTGCTCCACTCAACAACAGCGAAATCAGTGTTGAGCAGATGAATGATATTCGAGAACGTTACGACGAAATCTTTGAGACTTGCGCCCGCACGCCAGGTGGATTTGAACACGAACCGGACAGAAGAGGCTTTTACGAAGTCAGTCAAGAAGAACGGTTCGAACTGTGGGATCGTCTGTATGAAGAACCTGGGTTCAGTATCTGGCTGAAGAATTTCAGGGAGATCTTTACCGATGAAGAAGCCAATGCCGAAATCTCTTCCTACATGGCCGAACGGATACGAAGCCGCGTTGATGACCCAGTTGTTGCAGAGAAACTGATTCCTAAGGATCACGGCTTTGGTGTTCAGCGGGTTCCCATGGAGACTGGCTACCTAGAGGCATACAACCAGGAGAATGTGCGCCTTGTCGATATCAGTGAGACTCCATTGGAACGAATCACTGAAAAAGGCATTCGCACCACCGAAGAAGAATTCGAATTCGACATAATCGTTTACGCCACTGGGTTTGATGCGATTACCGGTTCGTTCGATCACATCGATATCCAAGGTCGGAATGGTCTTACTCTTAGGGAGAAATGGTTTGATAATCCCACCACGTTCCTTGGGATGATGGTTTCAGGTTTCCCGAATCTATTGATGCCTTCTGGTCCCCAGAGTGGTTCCGCTTCAACGAACTACCCACGGGGAATCGAAAACGGGGTTGACTGGTGCACAGAACTTTTGGAGTACATGTGGGAACGAGACCTGACTTATCTCGAAGCAACCGAAGATGCTGAGCAACGTTGGACCGATCATGTGATCAAGATGTATTCGGTGATGCTTATGCGTAAAGCACAGTCGTGGTTCACCGGCTACAACAGCAACGTTGAAGGTCACGAAGCCGGGAAAGTTCGTTACATGGTTTATAACGGCGGGACCCCTAAGTACGTCGCTTCTATTAACGAAGTTGCAGCTAAAGACTATGAAGGAATCAGTTTCTCAGCTGACGCTGCAGATCGTAGCGAACTGTTAGCTGCCGACTGAGACGACCATTAGCGTTGTGATCTAAACGGTTCGACGATTAGCCCCGCTATTCGTTTCTGAGTTCTCGGATGTTTCGAACACAATCCGAGCATAGATGTCGCCGATCGTAAACACTTTCGTTGCGGAGCCGACCAAATCGATCTGCCCATTTTTCATTCCATAAAACAGCATCGGTGTGATTGTTTTCGGGAAATAACGAAAAGGTCACCCCACACAGCTGGCAAATGACGAGGCCCAACTGATGCAGCAGTGTCACGCGGCTGCGTGATTGCGGGTTGTTCGACGGAGCAGGCACTACTCGATGGCAACTGTTCTCGCTGCCTATTCGGAGTAACCCTATGCCTAGATGGAGCGCAGCCGCTATTTGATCCTCGTCGAAATCGTCATCTGGCAAATAGCAAGCCAAATATGATCGGTCTGCTTGAATCGAATGGGCCTTAGCTTCACCGCATGCAGAAACAAAACGTTTAATGGAAGGTCGGATTGTTACCGAGACCAATTCGAAGTCTCCACTTAGTTGACCACCGACGTGACAGATGCCAACTGCATCTGGTCGCGGATCCGATACAGACTTTGGAACCTCTGGAGTTAGCAGGCATTGGAGACCTGAGGAGCTAAATAGCCAAGATGCTACGGCGCCCCTTAAATCCTCTTCCGGCATTTTATTAGTTGAGGGCTTAGACACGTTGAAGGGAAACCTGGCTGGTTTGTCGCACTTGAATCATCACCTTTGTCGCGACTCTCGTTGCTCTTTGGATTTTCCATTAAACCACTAGAACGGATGGTTAGTCCTCTGTAGCCGCACGTAGCAGTTGGTGTCTTCGCTGCTGTCCTAAAGTCATGTCATGAAATTCAGCTCTCGGACGAAGGTAAATACCAAAAAACTACAAAGTTTTGTAGATCTGGCTAGTTCTCGTCGAAGCGTCAGGAGCTTCGACCCTGGCGAACAGGTTCCTAAAGCAACGTTAGAGAAAATTGCTGATGCGGGCCGTTGGGCTCCCTCGGGAGCGAATTCGCAGCCGTGGGAAATATGTGTAGTTGAAGATCCTGAACGAGTGCGAGAAGTTGCATCGGTGATGGCCAGCCAAGCAGACCGACTAAACGAACATTGCAAAGGGTTCCCACATGTTCATAAGAAACACTGGGTCCACGACTCGATCGCTTTGATCGCTGTGTTCGTTGACCCACGTTGGGCAGCAACGTATCCGGTAGCGCTTGATTCAGAGCTAGATCGGGCTGAATATGAAACAAATCGGTCAAATATCTTGCTCGTTTCGGTTGGGGCGGCGATTCAGAATTTGCAGCTGGCTACTACCGCAGCAGGACTAACGAGCGCGTGGTTGTCAGGCGGAGGTGAACCTCAAACGGCTCGCGACTTGCAAGCGTTACTTGGATTTCCTTCTACCCATATTCCATACGGCATAGTTCCTGTCGGGTGGCCTCGTCGAAAAGCTGAGAGTAGGTGGAGGCGTCCGATTAGTGAGGCAGTCCATTGGAACAGGGCAGTGGAAGCAAATTTACGAAGTCAGTTTGATATCGACCACTACCTCGCTAAAGAACGGCGACATTCGATCTACAAAGATGCAACAGCTCGCGACGAACATCTAGGGAAAAGTTCTACCGACGGAGAAATCGACGCAGTTGACGACGGAAATCTCTAAATGTCTGATCACGGTTGAGGTCGCGCTCCCGTAAGTCTGCCAATGATCCGCAACCACAGTCATCGATTTCAGGGTCACCTAGATGACGGTGAGGGCATCCAAGGTCGTGGTCAAGGAACACAACGCACTCATAGGCGTTGTCATCGGCGTCCCGTCGGATATAGCGCTGAGCGCCACCGGCGAAACGTCGATCGAATCTCATGAATTGAGATTAGCCGCCGGTCAATCGTTTCCAGAGGAGGGACGCGATGTGCACCTCGAAAGAAGTCACCTTGATTCTTACGAGACCAACGATTTGACTGGGTTCCATTCAAGGGAAAGGAATCGCAATGATATCTGTTGTAACTCGTTGGGAAGGCACTCCGGAAGCGATGCGTGCGGTAGAGGCGGGCTCTCGAGCTGCCAAGGCTCAACACGAGTCCTGGGGTGCGAAAAACCCACGTCTGATGAGGCCTGTTACTGGTACCGGAGGTATGGAAGTGGCCCTGTATGTCACTGATTTTGACACCATGGAAGACTATGGGCGTTTCTGGGACCAAGTTTCAGCGAGTGACTGGTTTGCGCAGCTTCAGACCGATGTGGCAGCAGCGTTTCCTGCTTTGCGGATGGCTGACAGCACCGTCATGTATGACGCCATAGCCGATTAAGGGTTTAACCAAACGATCGGCGGGCATTAAGTTTGGGTCGCCTCGCAGTTTGGGGCGGCCCAAACGTCTAGCTCGAAGCGCTGCGGTTTGCGCTATACGGCTCTCACATTTTGGGCCTCGTCGCCCTTGCGGCCTTCACCAATCTCAAATTCGACCACTTGGCCTTCTTCTAAAGAACGGTATCCCGATCCTTCGATATTTGAATAGTGAACGAAAACATCGTCCCCGTCTTCACGGGATATGAACCCGAAGCCCTTCTGTGCGTTGAAGAATTTCACTGTTCCCTGTGGCATCGCTTGCCCTCAATTTCTTTCTACACGAGTGCGGAATACTTCTACACTTCTTGACCCTACAGAACGCCATGGGGATCGCCAAGAAGAAGTTGGACTTTCGATAGCGCTAAGGAGAGCCACGTGAGCCCCAAGAGTTTGAGGGCTAAATCCTCTGTCGGAGTTAGTGGGCGGCGGTCCTAGGTGCGCAGATCTTGACCCTTTTGATGCATCTTCCTATCGGTCTCTTCGGGCAAGAAAGGCAGCAAGATAAGTCGTAATAGGTAGAGCGGCTACAAGTCCGATTGATCCGCACAAAGTACGAACCAGTTCCATTGCAATCAGCTCAGAGTTCGCTACATCGGTAAGGGATTGTTCAGAAACAGCGAACAACAAAAGCAGAGGGATGCTGGAACCGACGTAGGCCAATAGAAGGGTGTTGACAGTGGATGCGATGTGCTCCCTACCAATGCGTAGCCCCGATATCGCAAGTTGACTGGCGGATAAGCTGCTATTTCGCGCTCGCAACTCCAGAACAGTAGCAGTTTGGGTGATCGTTACATCATCTAGGGCTCCTAGGGCCGCGATAATTGTGCCGCCAAGAAGGAGGCCCCGAACGTCGAGACTTTCCGCTAGAAAGGGAAGTACAAATGCTTCTTCGCTGGAGTAACCAGAAAACTTCGCCAATTCAAAAAACGCTGAGGAAATACCCAATGTAAGTCCCAAGGCCGCCAAAGTTCCTGTGAGGGCAACGGTGGTCATGAGATTGAAACCATGCGTGAGATACAAGCTGAAGTAGGCGATTGCGGCGGCAGCTACGACACACACCAGAACAGGATCATTTCCATCTAGTACTGATGGTGCAACGAATTTGACCAGCACCAGAACAGTCCCGCCCATAGCAAATAACGCCAACACACCGCGGGCCCTAGCGAGCAAGATCACGGTCGCTCCGAACAGAAGGATCAACCACCAAAGAGAGCTCATTCGATCTCGATCTTGGTAATAGTAAGAGTTGGTAGGAGCATCGAAGCCGAGAATGACGCTGTCGCCAGCGGCTAATTGCGGGAAAGATGGATCGAACGAGGTGTTCACCTGCGGCAAGATGACTAAAGAACCGCTTTCCGGGCCCTCGTGCAGTAGGACCGTCACGTTTCGGCAAATTTCCACTTCGGAGGATATTGAATAGCCACAAATGTCTTCAGTGGCCTCTTGAACCGTGGCTTTCAGCAGTTCGGAAGTCAGAGCTATTTGTTCGGCGTTTTGTCGTACCTCTGGGGACCTCTCTTGGTTTGGCCAAAGAGCGATAAGGCCGACGACAGTGATTGCTGCGACCATAGCTACGGTGGCAACAATAAGGCGCAACATTAGAGACTGTGAAACGTCGCCTAGTCCGAAATTTAGATGGGGTGAGTGACTGTGACTATGTGGAACGTTCAGATCTTCATGCTCTTCTTCGTTCATTCGGTCTTCCAGATAACGCCGGGGGGCTTAGCGTAATTCTAATAAACAGGGTGAAGTGCAGCAGTACAACGCAGCCAAAGAACTGGTCTGCTGGAAGGACGCAATAGCCACAAAAACGGGCGTTCGGATGGAGCTTTCTGCTCTTAGGGTCTAGGTCCCCAAGGGGCCGCCTGCAGTAGCTGTATCTCTTGTTTCTGCAGCAGCGGCCTTAGCTGTACTGCGAAGGCCATAAAGTCGTTGTCGTTGAACAAGTTCTTCCAAAACTCTCGTCTCTCAGCGTCATCGCTGAACCGCCACAGATGGATTAGCTGGTGCAGAGGCCCAGTATCAGAGACAAAGTAACCCACAAGAAATCTAGAGTGACCCCCAGCTTCGAGAGCTGGCCACCCTTCGTTGGAGTACAGCTCAAGGACCGTACCCATTTGACCCACTTGCACATCGTAAGTTCGGCGCTCGTAAAGCTCTAGTTCAGCCATGCCCAACCCTAGCGTGCGCGATCCAACACAATTTAAGGTTGTCTGGTTAATGGTCTTTGTTTTTCTAATCAGTGAGGTCTTTAGCGAACCCACTCGTGGTGAGCATCGAGATTTCGGTAGGTCACATTGGAGGCAGCTTGCTCTTTAGCGGCGCCTTCCTGCGTAGCTTCGAGATCGTTGTTATCAGAAGCCGTGTCCCACGATTCGAACTCGACGATACTTAAGATCTTGCCGGGAATATCGCGGTCAGTGCATAAGGTGAGCTTCTTTACTTTCGTGTCATCTCCTGCGCTTTCGAAGTAGCCTTCAATTTCAGAACGTGCTTCTTCTATATCGCCGCTTTGTTCTACGATTTGAATAAATTTCATTAGTCCACCTTGTTTGAAGCCATCACAGCCTGCTTTGAGTGCCTTTGTTCTAGCAGGGGCTCGGTTTCTCTTCCAAGTGGTCTTGGACCCTGGGACGAGATGCACAATCAAATTGTCGGCGCCAAACCAGAAGAGAGAGCCTGTGTGATTTTCCGCAGAAGCAGAAACGGGCTCATTAGACCCACCGTCCCAGGCTCGAGATAGGAGAACTAACTAAATGTCCCCTGAAATTAACGATTTGGAACGGCTCATAGCCTTGCGGGAAGCGGGTGAAATCGACGAAGAAGAGTTCGCTGTATTAAAGGGGCGGATATTCGCACCCGAAGCAGCCGAGCAACCGAATATTGAAGAACGGAAGCAACTCATAGGCGTCACTGTTGTGATCACACTGCTCGTATGTGGAGCAATTTTCGGTATCTACAAAGCAGTCTCTGGTTCGGATGAAGAGAGGTCGGCACAGGAACAAGTTTTTGTTGACCGGTTTGTGGCGACTGGAGCGGCAACGGATTTTGGTGGACTGGGCGAAATTGGCTTCGAATCTTCAGATGCCCGGTGTGTCGGCGGTGGTCTCGTTGATCGTGTCGGGATCGAGACTTTAAATGTCACTGGTGTTGATTGGCTTAGCTCCGATGGGATCCCACCTCAATTCGCTGGTCCATTTCTTGAATCGATGAGCGACTGTGTCGACCTCAAAGAACTCGCTGCAATTGGCATGGCTGATGGGGCTGAAATGGATGTCGCTTTGTTTGCATGCGCGTTGCGAGATTTGACTGAGATGGAATTGATCGAGCTCTTGTTAGCCGCAGACGATGAGCTAGCTCTTGATGACGATGCTGCAGCTCGAATCCTGCTTCCGGTTATTGGAAGATTGTTTGATTGCGCCTCGGAGTTACCGGGTGTCGACCTCGATGCACTTATGGATTTCGACTGGTAGAACCCATCTGTCGACCGACATATGAGCCATAGAAGTGTATAGCGGCCGCAATGATGCATGCCCATGCGCCCCATCCCAAGAACGATGTCTCAAGGATGAGCTTGAGCAAAAGAGCTCCCATCATGACTGCGCAAATAAGAAACAGCACTTCTTCCCAGCTTTTTCCTTGGGGGCTGTCTGGCAATTTGTCGCTTCCCAAAGCCTGCGCAAAAGAGATGAGTGTGGATATAGCCACTGCTAGGAGGGCAATAACCCCTAGTAAGGCATTTGGGGCTTGAATCGAAGATTGGGAGAATCCCCAAGGCCCTTCTCCGAATTGGTGCCAGGGAGCGAAGATCAAAAAGAGTATAAGAATTGGTGCGGTAGGCAGCATGAGCTGGAAGCGACGCTCAAGTTTCTGAAAATCCATGTTCACTCCATGGCTTGGAAAAGAAGTATTTATGAAGGCGACTAAGTAAAGATAGTAAAGGGTCGAATGCACCTTGAACGTTCAATTAGCGGCCTTCTAACCTTTGAGCTTCTCAATCAGCAATGGTCTAAAGTTGTCGCGTGTCAGACGAAATAAATGCGGAAACAATCAATCTATTCGTCGCCGGTTGCTACCCCGAGTTAGGTAGCCGGTGTCTCGATATCGATGAACACTTCGCTCTAGCTGAGTATGACCTGAGGGGTGTCGCTCGACGCCCCGGGGGCTACATATCTGGACCCGATCAGTTCCGCTTAGCTGATGGCGCCCTCTGGTTCTTGGCCTTAGGTACTACTGGTCAGCTTCAAGAAATGACTGTGACGACCGAGCTTTCGATTCGATACCTGCGACCCGCCCTTGGAGAGAAGCTCTTTGCGCGCGCCGAACTTGACTCCAAAAGTAGGCGAAGTGTCGTTGGGTCGGTGTCGCTGTGGTGCGACACCGAAGACAAGAAAGTTTCTGTCGCACAAGGAACCTACTCACTACCGCTGACGTAGGTGCAGCGAACTTAGATAGCGTTCCCACCACATCGATATAAATTGGTCTGATGGTTTGGTGAATAGATGGGGGTGCTGGATGCTGGAACGTTTTCGAATTCTCGACCTAACTGATGATAGAGGTCATTTCTGCGGCATGGTCTTGGCACAGCTAGGGGCTGAAGTAGTAGCTGTCGAACCGCCCGAGGGGCAGCGGTCGCGGTATCAGGGGCCCTTTGCCGGAGAAGCACACGACATCGAGAAGTCGTTAACTCATTGGGCCTATAACCGCGGTAAACAGTCCATGGTGTTGGATCTTGAGCAGCCCCAAGATCTTCAGACTTTCGAGGATTTGGCTGCAACGGCAGACGCTGTGGTTATTTCGGATACGAAAACAGCAGACTTAAAATCGCTGCGCGACAGGCACCCACACTTAGTGACAGCCTGTATCTCAGGCTTTGGTGAGACAGGCCCAAAATCTGACTGGGCGGCGAGCGATATCGTGAACACTGCTGCCAGCGGAACTATGGGCATTACCGGAGACCGAGATCGAGCTCCGGTAAGACTGTCGCTCCCACAAACGTGGCATTTTGCGGCCTCTGATGCCCTTTGCGGAATCTTGCTGGCATTGAGAGAACGCGAATCTTCAGGGATGGGCCAGCATGTTGATGTAGCCGCTCAACATAGCTACCTGATTGCGTCCCAGTACCAGATGCTCTATCCGTTCGCTGGTGCCCCTAGTACGCGCAGGATTTCAGGAGGCTATGAGTTAGGGCCCATCACACTGAAATTGGTATATGAAGCAGCGGATGGTCATGTGTCAATTGTTTTCTTGGTCGGTCCGACAGTCGGCCCATACAACACACGGCTTTTCGAATGGATGGAACAAGAAGGGATGTGTCCGGCAGAATTCCGAGGCGTGGATTGGGTTGGGTTTGGAGCTCAACTGCTCTCAAACCCAGATGCCCCCGAGCTCTTAAATCGAGGAGCCGAAGTCATCAATAAATTTACAAAAACAAAAACTAAGGCAGAACTGTTGGCCGGAGCCCTGGAGAGAAATCTCTTGATTGGTCCCATCACAACTACCCGGGAACTCTTAGAACTAGAACACGCAGCTGAAAGGGATTTCTGGAGATCTATAGATGGAGTTAGGTTCACAGGACCGATTGCGCGTCTTTCCGATGCGTCTCTAGCGACAGAGCTGCCGCCCCCTAAACTCAATCAACACAGCCTGCAGCGACGACAGGCTCCAAATTTTTCGGCTGCTGTGAATCCGGTTAGTGGCGGCGACCCACTGAGCGGCGTAAAAGTTTTGGACATGACGTGGGCGATAGCAGGTCCATACACATCTCGCATTATGGGTGATTTCGGTGCAGACGTGCTGCGTATCGAATCGGAACTAAAGCCTTGCATCATGCGTGGGGCCGGCCCCTTCGTAGACAATGAAGCAGGAGCAGACAATTCCCTTAGCTATCTCACCATTAACGCATCAAAACGTTCTCTCGCTGTCGATCTTCGCGATCCGCGATCGATTGAAATTATGAAGGAGCTTGTCGAATGGGCTGATGTGTTGATCGAGTCTTACTCGGTCGGAGTAATCGGACGGATGGGTCTCGGGTACGAGGAAATAGAAAAAATCAATCCAAGAGTGATCATGGTTTCAACATCACTTATGGGGCAAACAGGTCCCATAAAAGATATCTCTGGGTTTGGAAATATAGGAGCAGCCGTCGCTGGATTCTTCCCCTTCGGGGGATGGCCTGACAGGCAGCCATGCGGACCTTTCGGTGCGTACTCTGACTACATATCTCCGCGCCTCACGCTCGCCCTCATACTCGCAGCTCTAGATCAACGAGAACGATCAGGCCGTGGTCAACACATCGACTACTCCCAGATGGAAGCAGCTTCGCAACTGTTGAGCCCCGCGTTCTTGCACGATGAAATCAATGGAATTCAAGGCGACCGAATCGGCAATCAAGATTCTAATTTCTGTCCACATGGCGCTTACCCGGTAGCCGGGGAGGATCGGTGGATCGCTATCGCATGCGAAACCCAAGCCCAATGGGAGGCATTCAGCGAATTAATAGGGGCGCCGCACCTAGCTGCACTGACCTATGAAGAACGGCGAGAACGTAACCAAGAAATCGAGACCCTGATTTCTCGATGGACCAGCGAACAAGAGGGGGTGGAAGCAGAATCGATGCTGCAGCAACGACAGGTGCCGGCTCACAGAGTTCTGTATGCCCCCGAAGTCGCTGAGGACCCACAGCTTCGGCATCGGAAAGCATTTAGCCAAGTAAGCCACCCTCACCATGGGCAGGTGTGGGTCGAAGACTCAGCAATACACCTGTCGAGAACTCCAGGAGCTGCTCGGTGGGCAGCGCCCCCTGCTGGGGAGCACCTCTATGAAGTCCTCACTGACATGCTTGGGTACGACCCGAACCAAGCAGCAGATCTCATAGCAACTGGTATCTTCACTTGAGTTTTTCTCGGGTGCTTTAAGGAGCGAACAATTGACCCCTGACTTCTATAGAGGCTTTTTTAAACAATCCACTTACCGGATCGCTGAGCTCGCCGGTGAGGACCTTCAAGCGGATATTCCACATATCAGAAGCTGGAACGCAGCTGACGCATTAGTTCACGTCGGCCTGGTCTTTTCCTTCGTGAGTCAATCAATCCGCCAGGGCGCACCTATTGGTGAGCAAGGCGTAGCTCCGTGGGCTAACGACCCAGCCAACCAGCCCGACAGATCCGACCTTGGGAAGTGGTTTGTGACCGTAGCTGAAACGCTGGACGAGACAATCTGGAGCTATCAAGGAGACGATGAGGTCTGGACCTCAAGCAAAAAAATAGATACAGCCAAGTTTTGGATGCGACGAATGACCCAAGAAGCCGAAATGCACCGCTGGGACATCGAAGCTGCCTACGGGCATAGTCAAACCATTAACCCAGAGCTCGCAGTAGACGGGGTAAATGAGTTCTATGACTTCTTCGTCGCAGAGCGTTTACCTGAAGCTTTCTCAGGCGAAGGGTCTGTGCACCTGCATGCAACCGATGCTGAAGGGGAGTGGATGATCACGCGAAACGAGACAGGGGTTATCGTAGAAAACAATCACGGTAAAGGTGACGTTGCTGCACGAGGCCCAGCTAGCGACTTACTTCTTTTCGTGTGGAACCGACAACCCCATTCAACGCTAGAAACATTCGGAAATACAGAACTATTAGATGAACACCAACGGCTTTTGCAGATCTAAGAGTCGATCTTGTGCTCAACTAGAAGCGGAGGAATAAATCATGGAAGCAACCTCAATGGCGGAATTGCTATGTCAGCAACTCGACGAAGCTGAATTTGGCAAGACAGGACGCCGGTCGTTCTTTGAATATCGCGACACTGGTTTAAGCGACCTCACCAATGGTGACTATCGTGCACAGGTCATGAGAGCGACAGACGTTATGGAAACGACTGGATGGCACTACCACCAGTGCGACCTGCAATTCGTATATATCTTAAAAGGTTGGGTGGATCTTGAGTTCGAAGGCGGACGCTCTGAACGGGTAGCTGCTGGAGCAGCGTTATCGATACCGCCAGGAATGGTTCATAACGAGATCAGTTGTTCGCCCGACTTCGAAGCCCTCGAAGTTGTGGCACCTGCGCAAATGGAAACTATCCCTTGCGAACCGCCCGAGTAGTTTGCTTTAACGCAAGCGTGTAACGACAGCATCGATTGCTTGACGAGTTGTGGAGACCATTTGGTCGAGGTGGCTTTCTTCAACGGTGAATGGGGGACCGAACATAACGGCGTCGTCGAACACCCCTGAACCAGATGGATAAATCCAAACTCCATTATCAAGTGCTGCACTCGCCACGGAATCGGCAAAGGCTGATGATCGCGGAAACGGCTCGCCGGTTTCCCGATCAGCTACAAGGCCGAGTCCCTGCAACAAGCCACGACCTCGAATGTCCTCGACGTGGGGGTGATCTCGGAATTCTTCTTCGAGCCGTATTCGCAGTGCTTCACCCATAACAGCCACCCTGTTCAACAGGTTTTCTGTTCTCACTATCTCAAGGACTTTAGTTGCCACGGAACAGCAGAGGTCCTGGCCCGCGAACGTATAAAACATTAACGCGAGATCGGTGTTGGCTATTGGTTCAACGACATCGGGACGGCAGTAGACACCTCCTATCGGGACGTAACCACCTCCAAGCCCTTTGCCCGCAGCGATGAGGTCAGGTGTAAACCCAAGCGCTTCATGTCCCATTCTTTTGCCAAGTCGACCAAATCCAGTCATCACTTCGTCGGCGATGACAAGAATGTCGTGTTGAGCGCATATTTCCGAGATGCGTGTCCAGTAATCATCAGGTGGCACATAGGCACCTGCTGCCGCTCCGATAACGGGTTCACCTATGAACGCGCTGATGGTCTCGGCTCCTTCTAACTCGATTACCTTCTCTAGCTGGTCGGGGTCGTGATGGCTAGTTTTAGGCATAGGCGGAAGTAGCTGCTCTAATCCCTTACGTCTCCGATCATGAGAGCCGACTGCTAAGGCGCCCATCGTTGCCCCGTGATAAGACACATCACGCCCAATGACTTTGTGTCTTTCAGGTCTGCCGCACGCAACATGATGTAATTGAGCGACCCGAATCGCTGCATCTACCGACTCAGAACCACCGCTTACAAACACGCAGCGCCAAGAAGGGTCTGGTAGCCAATGGTCACTTACCTCTTCAACTAGCGCTATACGCGCCTCAGTGGCAAAGACAGGTACTACATAATCCAACTTCGCCAACGCCTCAGCGGCGACCTGAGCTATCTCTGGTCGCCCGTGACCAATGTTTGTGACTATCGCTCCACCGCCAGCATCAAGTATCTGACGGCCGTCCGACGTGTGGAACCACACACCCTCATTGTGGGTCACCAACGTTGGAGATGAGCCCGGCACAAGCGGAAAACGAGAAACGTCCATAGCTAAACACTAGTTCCATCCCCAATTTAGGGTGCTCGTCATGGTTCACTAAAAGTGTGCGTTACCTAACTCGACCCATTGTTGCGGCGCTAGTTGCCCTTTTCGTATTAGCTAATGGCGGAGGCGTCGTAGAGCTCGTCGTAGCAGCGGTTTTGTTCGCTCTAATAGATCTCGGCTCGCGTTATGTTGTGAAACGCGTTGGTCGGACATAAAGATCAAAGGGACTAGGGGCATCAAGTGACACTCGACCAGATTGCCAATTGGGCACAAATATTAGAAGCCGTCATTCTTTCGTTGTCGATTGTATTTATTGGTGCTGAAGCCCGCCAGACATTGCAACACAGCCGAACACAGTTCGGTCATGGTTTAACGGATCGACTTTACGACCGATATTTTGCCATCTCCCGAGACCCAAGCTTCAGCCAGTTTTTAATCAAGGATTGGTCTGGTGATGAACTAGAGGGCGAAGAATACTTTCGTGCCCTGAACTTATTAGGCGCCGACCTTATAGACCTGTTTGATACCTATGACGCTTGGAAAGAGGGTCTAGTTGGGCGCATGCACGTCGATATGCGTATGCAGCTAATTCGATTGGGTGCTTTCCTTTCTCCAGTAGGGAGAGCAACTTGGAATCATTGGAAAATGACACGAGACCAGGAGTTCCGTGACTGGTTTGAAACCGAAGTCTACGGAGGCACCCTTTCGGAGTAGAACGAAAGCGCAGTTGCCTTCAAGACGTTGCTTTGAAGGCGCATGTCTTTTCGTAGCGTTGATCTGCGCCTAGCTACTAAGTTGAGTTGTTATGCGAGCAGTCTTATGCAATCAGTTCGGACCACCAGAAGATTTGGTGGTGAGTGACATACCCAACCCAACGCCAGGGCCTGGTGAGATTCTTATAGAGGTGAAGGCGGCACCAGTAACGTTTCCTGACACATTGATGTTGGAGGATAAATACCAGTTCAAAGCTGACTTACCATACGTCCCCGGCTCCGAAGTGGCTGGAGTGGTCGCTGCCCTAGGTGAAGGGGTGGATGATATTGAAACAGGTACTCGAGTTGTTTGTGGTTTAGGAGCAGTTGGAGGTTACGCAGAATTTGCAGTAGCTAAGGCATCCGCGGCACGAGTCTTGCCTGATGGGGTTAGCTTTGCCGATTCGACAGGTCTGCTTTATGCCCACGGAACTACCTATTACGGATTGAAACAACGCGGGAACCTGCAAAAGGGAGAAACGTTGCTGGTCCTAGGAGCCGGTGGACACGTCGGATTATCGGCGGTCGAAATCGGAAAGTTGATGGGAGCGAGAGTCATAGCTGCTGCTTCGACTGAGGAAAAACTTGATCTCTGCAGAGAACGCGGTGCCGACGAGACAATCAACTATGGGCAAGAGAGTCTGAAAGACAAAGCAAAAGAACTAACAGGCGGCGCTGGGGTAGACGTTGTTTACGACGTCGTTGGTGGCGATTACGCAGAACAAGCTCTCCGTGCAATTGCATGGGAAGGGCGTTTCTTGGTGATTGGCTTCACTGCAGGAATACCGTCAATACCACTGAATTTGACGCTACTGAAAAGTTGTCAAATAGTGGGCGTTTTCTACGGGGCCATGACAGCGCGTGACCCAGAACTAGCCAACGAGATAGCTGAAGATCTCTTGAAATGGGTAGACAGTGGTGACCTTAGGCCGCACATCTCGGCGACTTACGGGTTAGACGGAGCCCCTCAGGCTTTAAGAAGTCTGATCGATCGAAAATCTATTGGCAAGATTGTCATTGAGCCGTAGACGCTCGGAGACGAGTAACTGAAATTTCGGTCAGCCACCAACTATAAACCGTTGGTGCGTGCCCTCAGATACCAGCACTTGGCCGTGGGTTACCTTGATATTAAAGACAAGCCGTTTGCGGTCAATTTCTGTGAGTTCGGCCGCCACGGTAACTTCTTCGCCCGAAGCAACTGCTGCGGAATGGCTTACGCAAACATGAATCCCAACTGTTGTTTGGTCGTTGCCTAGATAACTCTGCACACCAAATAGACATGTGCCTTCTATCAACCGGACCATGTCTGGAGTGGAAAGGACTTTATTCGGCAGATGGGGCGGCGACATGTCGTCTGTTACTTCGACGTTGTCACTAAATAATTGACCGATCTGGAGTTCACTCATGCAAAAGAGGCTAGTACATCAATATTTTGGCATTTGATAACCCGATTAGGGCTCTCTGTCTGCGTCTCTGTCGCCTCGACACACGTATTGTCCCGGTATTGGCTATCTCAAACTTGAACAAATTCGTGGAGCGGTGAAGACGGTTTAGGTAATTCCGGTTGGCGTCTCACTAGCGGGGCTGCCGGTAAGTAGTTTCAGGTGATGCTGTTTAATTTCGGGCGTTTGGCCTTGAACCAAAAGAAATAAGGCTTCTCTTGCGAGTCGTTGAGCTTGCTGTTCAACAAACAAAGCCGAGCCTCCGACTGTAGCCACTAGCGCCGAGGTAGCGCGAACACACAAATCGCCCAGAATGGCCCGAGCTTCTGGCAGCTCTTCCGTCTTGGCCGAGTTGATTCTGCTGCGGGCGTCGCCTAATTGTTGATCGAAAGGGCTTGGTCCAAGCAGACTTGTTGCCCTCGAGGTCACGCCAAGCGGATTGGAGCCGTTAGAGCGCAGCCCGTGGCGATACTTCTCAGCCCAGTCGGAGAAAGCTTCGACCGTAGTTACTGACTTCTCGGACACTGGATGATTATCCAAACTGAGCTCAACAGTGACTGCTGAGTCGATAGCAGCTAACGCCAAACGGCGACTTGTGAGTGTCTCGGATTCCTTAGCATCCAGCATCGCCCACACAATAGATTCGCCATGGCGAGCTGCTGTGAGAACCACGTCTATGTGGCCCCACCCAGTGACGAATGGCGCGGTTCCAGAAAACAGCCATCCGTTCCCTTGCGGTTCAGCGCGTAGTGTGGGAATTCCGGGCCTATTCAGATGAGCAAATGCCACACCGCCTTTAGATTCACCGCTGGCGAGCGCCTCAGCCCACCGAGCCTTCATGGGTCCGTTAGTTTCTGCTGCTGCCTTGCAGGGTCCCGCGTGTTGAGCCCATACGAAACTTGTTGTTAAACAACCACCTGATATTGCTTCGTGAACAGCCCATTGAGTCTCGGGTGAAGCTCCCAGTCCACCAAACTCAGGCGGTGCGAACAGGCCATGGAAGCCAGCTTCACAAAGTAAATCCAATTGGGTAACCGGCACTGTCCCTTCGGCATCAACTTCCAGTGCTTTGGGGAAAAGCTGTTCGTCGGCCAGCGCCGCAGCTCTATCGACAAGTTCATTATCTATTTGATTCATCTTCATCGAATAATTCGTAGACAACTGGAGAATAAAGGTGTCCTAAACCTCGTTCTACTATCTCACTGAACCTGTCTCGAACCAAACGAGCGCCAGCCGCGTCTACGGAAACCTGGTCAGCGAGAGCCAACGCGTAGTCGAGGTCCTTTACGGAGTAGGTGGTAGGAAAGCGATCGGCGGGGTAGTCGCCTGTTGTCATGAAAGAACCGTGACGTCGCAGAGCGAAGCTGTCAGCCGACCCCTGCCCAAGTAAGTCAAGTACTCGACTTCGGTCGACACCAGCTCTTGTCGCAATTGCCATTGCCTCAGCTAGGGCTGACACATTCTCGAAGAGCACCATGTTGTTCATCAGCTTCACGACTGTTCCTGTGCCTACTGGCCCACAATGTGCGATATCTGAGCCCATGTGTTGAAGCCAGGGAGCAATTGTGCTGAAGGTTGCGTCGTCGGCACCGACGGTGATCGACAAAGTGCCGTCAATCGCGTTTGGAACTCCTCGAGCCACTGGTGCATCAGCAAAATGAGCTTCACGAGACCGCAAAGTCTCGGCTACCTCAAGGTTGACCGCCACGGTTGCTGTTGTGCAGTCCACCACTATTTGTCCAGGTCGAGCACGATCACATATGCCGCCAGGGCCCAAACATACATCACGCGTCTCCGCTTCCCCGGGGACGCAAACAAAAACAATGTCAGCTTCAGTTGTCGACGCCAAATTCTTTGCTCTGACTGCTCCGGCGTTTACCGCCGAGGCCACCGCCTCATCATTTAGATCGTAAGCAATCAATGGGACAGAAGACTTTGAGGCCAGATTGGCGCACATTGGTCCCCCCATCGCTCCTAGACCAACAAAGGAAATCAGATCTATCGAGGTATCTGCCATAAGAGGATTCTGTCGCACAGCGAGACCCTGATGACGGCATCTAGAGTGAAAATAGAGGGGGTACTCTATGAGCAGTAATCAACAGCAGCGAGAGTGGGACGTTTCAAAATTCAGAACGTATTGTTCTGAAGGTGAAAGAAGGGCACTCGATCTTGACAATCGAGGACCAATACGGTTTACCTCCGACGGATTTCTAGAACCGGACATCTTGGAGGCATACGAGAAATTCGGCTTCTATGTTTTTGAGAACGTTATAGATGAAATTGAACTAGAAGAATGCCGAGTCGAAGTAGACGAGCTCTTAGCGCGAGCCCCCTGGCCTCACCGAGACTCCAAAATGGACCGCAACGGCAAACCAGCATTAGGGCCGGAGCTCGCAATTAACCCATGGGTGATGACTAAACCTCTCAGCGATCCGTTAGGTGGAACACGGGAGAACAACGGAAGACACCCAGTCAAGATGTTCGAGCCAGAACCCGAAGTAGATGCCCCCGCTCATGTGCCGTATCTAGTTGCAGGCTGCCTGCAGCTGCTGCCGTCCTTCCTGCGAATCTTCGGTCACCCGCATATCCTTAGGGTGGCCGAGGCCATAAATGGACCAGATTTTACGCCGTTTACGGAAGTGCTTTTCGTCAAAGAACCTGAAATAGGCCCCTCTGTCTCTTGGCATCAAGATGGACAAATACATTGGGATCACCCTCAATGGGACTCCAATATTCATGGCTACAACGTCCAGGTTCAGTTGTATGGAAGCACACCAGCGAATGGTGTTTGGGTACTACCGGGAACTCACCGAGAAGGCAAGGTGGACATAGCTGATCGAGTGTCACAAAACGGTGACTCAGATTGGTTCGCTGACGCTGTTCCATTGGTCTGTAAGCCCGGAGACGCGTTTATTACAAATCGACAGACTGTTCATGGCTCATTCCCGAACACTTCCCAAGACCGACGAATTACCGTGAATTTTGGTTTCCATCGGTACTCGTCAGTTATCGGTCAGACCGGAAAATTAAGCGGAGATGGCAACCAATACACCGAGGAGTACATATGGGAGAGGTGCAAAACTATTCCCCTTGCCATAGACGCTCGTGCCCAGCGCTTTCCGAACGAGGAACGCTATTCCTACAAACCCTTCGAAGGTTTAGAGGAGCAATATCGCTATGCCCCGGACACGATTCAAGATATCTTGACTGATTACAACCTTCGAGACCTTGGTATTTGACGATGACACTTAGCACAGATGAACAAACCTTTTCCGATGCAATTGAGGTGGCGAATATTCCTACATTGCTCATGGTTTTGGTTCAACTCACCGGCGAGCTTCATTGGTTGGAAGAGCCTTACCTCCCTAAACGCCAACCAGGGTTAGGGGACAATGACACTGGGGGCCTTGAACCCCGACATCAGCAAGAAGTCCGGGAAGCGGCACTCGAGGCGATAATGGCATGGCGCGACGGTCGCGCTGTAGCTCTCCCGGAACCGGACTACGACCTAATAGTTCGAATGCTGAGCGTTTCCATGGCCGAGCCTGTCCCCAGCGAGTACGGCCAATTCACAGCCGCTCAACTAGGTCAAGATAAATTTCTCGATCATCAAAGCATTAGTTCTCCATCTGATTTCAATGTTTTAATCATTGGAGCGGGAGTGTCAGGCCTTTGTGCTGCAATCAATTTGCAAATGCTCAACATCAACTTTCAAGTCGTTGAGCGAAACTCGACAGTGGGTGGCGTGTGGCTGGAGAACCGTTATCCCGGAGCTGGAGTGGACACACCAAACCATCTCTATTCTTATTCGTTCGCCCCGTACGACTGGCAAAAGTACTTTTGTCTACGCGATGAATTACATGACTACCTTGAGCACGTATGCGACAGCTTTGAGGTGCGCGACGCTATCCGGTTTGAAACAACCGTTGAAGAAATCGAGTACCAAGAAGAGAAACAGAATTGGCTCGTAACTTTGCACTTGCCAGATGGCAGCAAAGAGGTAACAGAAGCGAACGTGGTGATCAGCGCCGCGGGAATTTTTAATCCACCGGTATCACCAGATATTGATGGTCTTCAAGACTGGCAAGGGGAGAAGTGGCATACAGCGCGCTGGCCTGAAGCAGCTGAACTCGAAGGTAAGAACGTAGCAATCATCGGTAATGGTGCTAGTTGCATGCAGATCGGTCCTGAAATTCAGGACGAAGTTGCATCGTTAACAATTTTCCAAAAGTCCGTTCACTGGGCGGCACCGTTTGAACAATTCAGGAAGGAAGTGCCTGACGCGCTTCGTTTTCTCTTACGTGAAGTTCCGCTTTATCGAAACTGGTACCGGGTTCGACTTGGCTGGACGTTTAACGACCGCATTCATTCGGCTCTTCATAAGGACCCAGATTGGGAACACCCCGAACGATCCCTGAATGCCCAAAACGATGGACATAGGAAGTACTTCACTGACTATGTCATCAACGAGCTAGGGGATGACGCACCGGAATTACTGGAACGTGTTCTGCCGAGCTACCCGCCCTTTGGTAAAAGAATGTTGATGGACAATGGGTGGTACCAGATGTTACGAAACCCTAAAGTCCAGCTGGTTGACGAGCGCGTAAGCAAAATTAACCCAACCTCTCTTGAGACAGAAGATGGTGGAGAATATGAGGCTGATGTGCTTGTCCTGGCAACAGGCTTCGACGTTCTGAACTTTATAACCACTTATGAAGCGAAGGGACGCTCAGGGGCCTCCTTGACGTCTCAATGGGAAAGTGACAATGCCAAGGCGTACCTCGGAACAGTCGTACCCAACTTCCCGAACTTTTTCACGCTGTATGGCCCCAACCTCCAACCGGGTCACGGTGGGAGTTTGATCTTTGTCGTGGAAATGCAGGTTCGGTACATCATGGACGTAATCCAAAAGATGCTTGGACAGAACATCGGAGCAGTTGAAATACGTCAAGACATCCATGACAGCTACAACGCGGATGTCGATGAAGCCCATACACAGATGGTTTGGACGCACCCAGGTATGGAATCCTATTACCGCAACGAACGAGGACGAATTGTGGTTAATTCACCCTGGCGTAATGTCGATTTTTACTCCATGACAAAGGAAGCGGACCTCAACGAATATTTGACGGAACCAATTCCTGAACTAGTCGCCGACTAATCCTGCAATTCCTGTGCCATTGAACTGATGACAGTCTCGACGTCGCTCGAACTAACATCCAAGTGAAGAACCAATCTGCTTTTCGTGCCTGACCACCTGGTTATGATTCCTTGGGCTAGTAGACGTTTTTCGAGGTCGTTGCTCTCTCTTAGAGTCCGAACAAAGACCATGTTCGTGTTTTGAGCTTCGACCTCTAGGCCGTCAATATCGGCGAGACCCAGTGCCAGAGCCTCCGCGTTGCGATGATCCTCTTCCAAACGTCCAAGGTGGTGATCTACAGCATGTTGCCCTGCCGCGGCAATGAGGCCCACCTGTCGCATGGCTCCACCGAGCATTTTCCGCCACTTTCGAGCCTCGGTAATCAGTTCCTGGGAACCACAAAGAACTGAGCCGACTGGTGCCCCTAGTCCTTTAGAAAGACAGACTGAGACGGTGTCGAACGGCGCAGCAACATCGCCAGGGTGCACCCCGAGCGCTACGGAAGCATTCCAGAGACGGGCACCATCTAGGTGGTAACCGAGACCGTACTCATCGACAAGTTCGCGACCCGACTGTAACTGTTGAAGATTAAGGACTTTGCCATTAGTCGTGTTCTCAAGACATAAAAGACGAGTCCGGGCGAAGTGCGCATCATCAGGTTTAATTGAGGCACGCGCTGCTTGGAGATCAAGCATGCCTGAATCCAACATTGGCACGGTCTGAGGTTGAATGCTGCCAAGCACTGCACCTCCACCGCCCTCATACATGTAAGTGTGAGCGTGATGTCCGACTAGATACTCGTCTCCCCGTTGGCAGTGAGCCATCAACGCGCACAGATTTGATTGCGTACCCGACGAAACGAAAACCGCTGTTTCCTTTCCCAATAAATCTGCGACACGTTCTTCTAGGTGCCGCACCGTGGGGTCATCACCGAAGACGTCATCTCCCACTTCGGCTTCAGCCATTGCCCTGCGCATTGCTTCGGTGGGTCGAGAAACTGTGTCAGATCTTAAGTCGATCACCCCAGTAATTTGCCACGTAAACAGGCCATACACATAGTCTGACTGCATGAATGCAGTTACTGTCACTCCAGTTACCCCCAGAATCGGGGCAGAAATTCATGGAGTTGACCTACGCGAAGAACTTTCCTCTGAGACTGTCAGGTTGATTCGCGACGCGTGGCTAAAGCATCAAGTCATATTTTTTCGAGACCAAGATCTCACCCATCAACAACACATAGAATTTGCCGCTCGGTTCGGGGAGCCGCATATTCACCCCACCGTTCAACACCACCCGGAACACCCGGAAGTGCTGGTCATTCACGCAGACGCGAATTCTCGTCAGGTAGCAGGAGATGGATGGCATAGTGATGTGTCCTTCGAAAAGAACCCACCAATGGGAAGCATTTTGCGACTGACGGAAATTCCACCTAACGGCGGTGGCGCTACTCTGTTCAGCTCTATGTACTCAGCGTATGAGGCGCTGTCTCCAGCATTTCAGGAGTTTCTCGAAAACCATGTTGCTCTTCACCGCCTAGGGCAACTTCCCGGACATCGACAAGACGCCACTCCTCCTTCTGCTCAACACCCAGTTATCTTGACGCATCCGGAGACAGGACGAAAAGGCATCTTTGTCAATCAAGGTTTCACCAAAAGAATCGAAGACTTAAGCCGAGATGAGAGCCGTGTAATTCTCGAGTACCTCTACCGGCATATTGAAAATCCTAATTTTCAAGTGCGGTTTCACTGGACAAAGAATTCAATAGCGATGTGGGATAACCGCTGCGTGCAACACTTGGCAACATGGGACTACTACCCGGCTACACGCCATGGCTACAGGGTTACTTTGTCAGAGGCTCCAAAAACCTAAGGCCGAACTGCGCGTTTAGGACGCTGAGCTAACTCTCGTAATTTCGGCTGTGCAAGATTTACGAATCGGCAGGCTAACGCTCGCGTCTCTCTAGGGTCGATGAGGTCAACGACGTCTCCTCGATGAGCTGCTTTGAACGGAGAACGAAGCCGGAGGAGTCGCTCTTCGATTGCAGCGCGGTGTGCGTCTGGGTCGTCTGCTTCCTCTATTTCTCTTCTGTACGCTGCGGCGACTCCGCCTTCTATGGGGATTCCACCCCATTCACCCGAAGGCCAACCAAAACGCAGATTTATGCTTTCCGGCAATCCAATTGAGTTCGGGGCATCAGCTGCAACTCCGTAGCTTTTGCGGACCATGAATTCAATCTTTGGAACTTCGCATTCCGCTGATGCGATTAGAGCTCGAGCGCCTCGGCGCATGGTAGCGATCCTCTCAGCATGCGAGCCCAACATGAAACCGGGCATATCTAGAAAGATGAGCAATGGCAGATTGAATGTGTCGCAGAGGTCGACAAAGTGGGTGTATTTGTCTGCAGCGTTACCGTCCATTGCCCCTGCTTTACTCATGGGATCGCTGCCAATTACTCCCACAGACCAGCCATCCAGGCGAGCAAACCCGGTAATCAGCCCACTTGCGTATAACTCTCGCATCTCAAAAAAATCACCGTTGTCGACAACGTGACGGATGAGCGCTCGAGCGTCATAACCCTGCCTTCGATTGGTGGGAATGAAATCTAAGAGTTCCTGCGGCCGACGTTCAGGGTCGTCACCGGTTTGAACCCTAGGAGCAACCTCTCGGACCGTGTTCGGCAAATAGGAGAGGAAATCTCGGATCTGTTGAAAAGCGTCATCCTCATCGTCTGCGACGTTGTCTACTTGCCCACTTTCGACCACATGCATTTTCCAACCACCGAGGTCTTCTTTCGAAAGTTTTTCGCCGATGGCTCTTTCGACGACTGGAGGCCCGGACGGAAAGATTTGAGATTTTTCTTTAATCATGACGCTGAAATGAGACAGCAAGGCGGCGGCGGCTGGCCAGCCTGCAACTGACCCAAGTATCGCCGAGGCAACGGGGACATTTCGCAGAAGCTCAACGCCCTCATGCCAGAGGTCACCTTGGGGCAATCCCATGTGACCGTCTTGCTCGTCTTGTTTGGATGAATGTCCAACCCCCTCACGCAACTGGATGTACGGAATGCCGTACTGAAGTGCGAGAGGTTGGGCAAAGTGATGTGGGAATTTTTGCACATCATGAGGGCTGCCTCCGGACAAAGTGAAATCATCGCCCCCAACTGAAACTGGCCGTCCCGAAATCTCGCCTAGGCCCATCACATAGCCACCTGGAGAGAATCCAGTTAAGTTCCCGTCCGAGTCGTATTCAGCTGCTCCTATGAGATGACCCATCTCAAGAAAGGAACCTGGGTCGCAGAACTTCTCCATCCGTTCGCGAACCGTGTACCTACCGCCGTCGTGTTGACGTTGCACTCGCTCGGCTCCGCCCATCTCATTGGCTAAACCTTTGACATATTCAATGTCTTCGACAGCCTTAGCCCAAGGCATGCCGGGTTTCCAAAATTCACGATTTGGGTCTACAGGCACTCGTTAACCTTTACCTTGACGAAGCAATTTTCCTGGGAGCGCAGAGTTAGGCGAAACCGTATCTTCCCCGTCGTGTCTGATGACACTGCCGTTCACCACGACTGCATCGATCCCCTTTGCGTCCGAGATCAACCGGTCAGCTCCCGCTGGAAGATCGTAGACACGACGCTTTCCATCGTGTCCGACGTGCTCCATGTCAAACACAACGACATCAGCCCAGCCACCTTCACTGAGGGTGCCTCGATCTTCAATACCAAAGATCTGTGCTGGGCGTTGAGTCAACATATGAACTGCTTCTTCGACCTCGAAACTTTGCCGTTCTCGCACAAAGGTTGAGAGAAACTCTGTCGAATATTTAGCATCACATAGCTGACTAGCGTGAGCTCCCGCATCTGAAAGGCCGATGACGGTCGTTGGATCGTGTAGGAGTTCGTCTATCTCATCTCGATCGTGGTTGAGGACATCTTGAAGTATCCGCATATCAAGATCAGCATCTAACGCCATATCCAGCATCAGATCTATCGGGTCCTCGCCGCGCTCGTCAGCTAGTTGTTGGACGTTGCGTCCTTCAAGATTAGGGTCAGGCGGGAACCAAGTGATTTCGGTGCGGGACCATCGGTCACCTACTTTCCCACCATTTCCAGCTTTCTCTTTGAACTTTTCTCGCCATTCCGGATCTGCGTAATAGGTCTTTCGGCCTTCATGGTCGCTTTGAGCTACAGGCTGAAACAGGCGCATTCCCTCGTAGATGAAGGGCGCTTTCCAACTCATTTCGAATTGGACCGGTTGAACAGCGACCTGAGGGTAGACAGCAATGCCTCGGTCAGCGAGCTCGTGAGCTTGTTCTACGTCTTTTAAATGGCTACCCGGTCCCACAGCACTAGCGAGAAGGGCGGTCCAGCTAACGTTCGCCCCCGTAGTTTCAGCTACACGCGCGAATTGCTCGTGGCTAAGGCCTCGACCTTGAGTTGCCTGCATAATTCCGCCCACATCCCCGAGCGCTTGAGCTATCTCGATGATCTCCTCGGGTGTCGCCAGACGGCTAGGAACTGGACGTCCTTCATAGCCAACGTGAGTATTTGCTCGGCTTGTCGCAAACCCTAAAGCGCCCGCTTCCAGAGCTTCGGTGACAAGCTTCCGCTGAAGGGCAATTTCTGCATCGGTGGCTTCTCTTTCGGTTGCTTCTTCGCCCATCACATACATGCGCAGCGCGGTGTGACCGATCATCGCGGCCATATTGACAGCGCAACCGTTGTTGTCGAGGGCATCAAGGTATTCAGGGAAAGTTTCAAATCCCCAGTCTCCAAGCCCCGACCGAAGAGCCTCGACGCTCATACCCTCCACGTTCTCCAGGGTGCGCATAATCAAATCACGATGCTCAGGTCGTGTTGGTGCTACCGAAAAACCGCAATTGCCCATGACAATTGTGGTCACCCCATGCCACGGCGAACAACTAACCAACGGATCCCAAAGTACTTGTGCGTCATAGTGTGTGTGTATGTCGACGAATCCTGGTGCAACAATCCTGCCGGTAGCGTCAATGGTTTTGTCGGCTTCGGCTGGGGCGTTGCCCATGGCTACGATTTTCTGATCCTTGATTCCTAGATCACCAGAAAATCGCGCAGATCCTGTGCCATCTACGATGGTGCCGCCGGTGATCTTAAGGTCATAAGACATTTTGGTTCCCCTTGTAGTGGAATAACTCCAAAATAGTTGGATTCCAAGACGCTTGCTGATTTCTTGGCGCGTTAAGTTGCTCCGATAGACTATTGAGAGAGCTATTGAAGGGAAATTGGTTTGCCGAAACAGAAGGACGACGCCATCCTCCTCGAGGGTAAGACGGTTGAAGCGCTTAAGGGCGGTCATTTCCGCATCGAGTTGGATAACGGCCACGAAGTTCTTGGTCATCTAAGCGGCAAAATGCGAAAGCACCACATTCGCATTCTTCCTGGAGACCGCGTCCAAGTCGAAGTATCTGCCTACGACCTCACCCGAGGGCGGATCACCTATCGGTATAAGTAGAACTAACTCAGAGAGATCTAACTGTTAGTTGGCGATTGGTTCCGCCGACCATCGACAGGGGGTTAGCACCTGGAGCCATTCGTAGCTTTGCAACCTGACCTCCACGCTATCCTTGCCTGATCCTGTTTCAGTCGGACTGACAGTTCGCTCAAACAGATCGCTATCGGCCTCCCTAATGGACAGAGTCGGCGTGTGAGAGCAAGCCTCAGCGAATTCGAACACCCAGATAGTGGGATCCCCGGTGCAAGGTGAATGACACGCGTTGTAAACGCTCAAGTCACCAATGCCACGAGTCATCGGATTTTCTGTAGAGCCAACAAAATTGAGGCCAGTCGACGAAAAAATCATGAATTCACCAGGGAGCGGAAGATGCCCTGAATCGATTTGTTGATTCCAGAGGAATGCTTCAGGAAGGAGATCGATCTCCCAATCAGCGATCGCTGTTATGGCGATCTCGGCGACGTCTTGTGTGACTTCATTTAGAAAACGAAGACCTTCAACTGGAGCGTTCCAGTCTGAGTGGCCTAGGGAAAAAATTGGGGTTTGCTCATTGTTGCGTAGTTCGATAAGCAGTTCGGTTCCCGGGTTGCTACTTCTGTAGATGATGGTTCGGTAGTCGGACCATCTACCAACCATGTCTACAACGTTGGACCCGTAACCGGTAATTCGGGTGGCACCATCAGCGATCGGATTGAAAGACACCGGTCTTGGGCTCAGGACAGAGGTGGGGGGGAGCCAGGGAATGGTAGTGACCGTTGTTTCTGCGCTGGAAGCGGGCTTGGGAGAGGTAGAGGCCTTGTTTGAAGTTGAAGATGGCTGGTCGTTCAATGAAGACGATGACACCGTTCCATCTTCAACTAGATCTGAGGAGTCACCGCCAACAACTTGAGCCAATGCAGCTATGGCCAGAAGAAGTCCAAGGGTGAATACGAGAAGTCTCGAACGGTTTGGCGCCACCAAACCCAGAGTAAAGATAAGACGCTCTCAAACAGTGGCATGCCGAGCGGTTTATTCAAGGTTTCCTGACATCCACAGCAGCTTGGCATCTACGCTCAAAAGGTGAACCAAGCTGAGCAAACACATCAACCCGGAGTTACCCCGTATCTGGAAGGTGTCACGGTATTAGATTTCACTCAATACCTTGCTGGACCTTCATGTACAAGGCTGTTAGTGGAGATGGGCGCCGACGTCATTAAAGTCGAATACCCACCGTACGGTGATCCGGTTCGACCAAGTCCACCGAGACGAAACGGCCGTTCTGCTTATCACGTTCAACAAAATCGCGGAAAACGAAGCCTGTCCGTTGACTTGACCAGACCCGAAGGCATCTCGCTTGTCGAAGACCTCATTCCGAAAGTAGATATCGTCGTCGAGAACTACAGTCCTGGAGTCATGGAACGACGTGGTCTCGGCTACTCCAGACTGAGAGAGTTGAATCCGCAGATCATTATGGCGTCGATCTCTGGTTTCGGCCAGACCGGCCCATTGTCTGAGAAAACTGCTTTCGACTTTATCGCTCAGGCTTATTCGGGCTTAATGCATATGACGGGTGAGCCAGATGGGCCGCCGATGTTGATAGGTGCGGGAATCGCAGATACTTCAACAGGTGTTCACGCGTTCGCTGCTTTGGGATATGCCCTGTATCGACGCGACAGGACAGGCGAAGGATCTCACCTGGATATCGGAATGGTGGATTCGATGTACCACATGCAGGAGAGCGCAGTGTCGGGACCGTCTATGTCGGATGGTGAGGCAGTCGGGATGCGCACTGGCCGTCACTATGCGCCCGCTAGCCCAGCCGGAATATTCAAGGGCCCAGAGGGGTGGATTGTTGTTTTCGCGCTGGAGAATCAAATAGCGAACCTATGGTCGGCGCTAGGTAGGCCAGAGCTCGCAGACGATTCAAGATTTCGAAACAACCGAACTCGACTGGAACACCGCGATGACCTCACCGAAATTATTGAAGATTGGATGACTTCGTTCGAAAGCGATAGTGACGTGATAGCGGTTCTTGAACAACATAGAGTCCCGTGCGGTCCGGTCGTAGAGCCAGTCAAACTGGCAGATACTCATCCTCACTTCCTTGAAAGGGGAACGGTCCGAGAAGTAACTGACCCCGTAGCTGGGTCAATGCTGATACCGGGGTTCCCGCTTCGTTTCTCGGATGCGCCTGAGCTACCAGAACTTGTCGCAGCTGAAGTAGGTGAACATAACAATGCTGTGCTTGGGGACCTACTCGGAATGGACTCAGAGGTAGTTTCGGCACTAGAGGAAGACGGGGTGTTGTATAGACGACCTCCCCGAGATTGACCTAGTTTTAGACCATGACTGAATCAACGATGCCCAACGGGGTAGTCCAGTACCGCGAAGACCAAGGTGTCGCAACGATCACCTTGGATCGACCCGAGAGTCTTAATTCAATGAACAACGAGTTGATGCAAGACATCAGTAGCGCGCTTGCTGTTGTTCAAGGAGACGAAACCGTCCGTGTCGTGGTGATAACAGGCTCAGGTCGCGGATTTTGTTCCGGCGCTGACCTCAACAGCGCGAGTGAAGATTTTGGCCCGACTGACCCAACAGCTTCCATGGGAGACTTTTTTAATCCTGCATTAGCCGCATTGCATAACTGTCCAGTTCCGACAGTTGCCCGGGTAAACGGAGTGGCTGCGGGTGGAGGCCTAGGTCTCGCGTTGGCATGCGATATAACCATTGCTGCCGAGTCGGCATTCTTCGTCGCCACATTCGGCCCTCGATTGGGAATAGTCCCTGACCTAGGTTCAACATGGAGCCTCCCAAGGCGCGCTGGAAGATCGAGAGCTTTAGGGATGGCAATGTTAGGTGATCGAATCACTGCAGCAGAAGCGGCTGAGTGGGGAATGATTTGGAAATGCGTGGGTGACGCCGAGCTTGATGATGAAGTCGCGAGAGCTACTGACATATTGAAACGAACGAGTCCCGAGACCATGGTGAGAATCCGGCAGTCGATCGATGGTGCTTCCTCAACTGGGTTTGTTGATCAACTTGCGGTCGAAATGGAGCACCAAGCAGTTCTTATCCCAAAGAACATGGCAGCGGCTGCGCAAGCTTTTTTGGAAAAGCGTGACCCAGAATTTGATGGGCAAAGGAACTAGGAATTGATTTTTTCTAATTCCGAGACCGCTCGGCTTGTCCTAACCATGCTTCGTTAGCAAGACTGTCCATATGTCAGATATTGCCGCTACAACTACCAACCCAGAAGAAGCACAAGTCGTTGCCGCCATCGATTCGTTGCTGTCTGCCAATAACCCCAAAGAAATGAGTTACGAAGATTTTCGTGGCGCACAGTTTGACCACGGTCTTGCTTGGGTCTATTTCGACGAAGGGCATGGTGGTCTTGGTGTGAATCCCGGTTTGCAAAAGCAGGTTGAGGTTCGACTGCGTGAAGCCGGGGCTTCGCCAATGAAGCCGGCGATGTTCTTCATGCATCTTGCCGGTCCTACGATCCACACTCACGGGAGCGATGAGTCGAAGAGTCGGTTCTTGCGTCCGATGTTCACCGGTGAGGAAAGGTGGTGTCAACTATTCAGCGAACCTGGAGCCGGCAGTGACTTTGCGGGCCTAGCGACGCGTGCCATCGAAGATGGCGACTCTTGGATCGTGAACGGGCAAAAAGTATGGAACACGATGGCGCATTTAGGCGACTGGGGAATGTTGGTGACGCGAACCGATCCAGATATGCCGAAGCATCGCGGAATGACCTATTTCGCCGTAGACATGAAAAGCCCTGGAGTTGACGTCCAACCGCTGAGGCAAATCACCGGTGAAGCAGAGTTCAACGAAGTCTTTCTAACTGATGTCCAGATCCCAGATTCCGACCGCATTGGAGACGTAGGGGACGGGTGGCGCGTGTCGCTCACAACGTTGATGAACGAGCGAAATGCAATTGGCGCCGGCAGTGGTGGACCTCCCAAGGCAGGGTCTGGGCCTGTGTCTATCTTGACGAAGCTTTGGCAAGACACCCCTGAAGCTATGCGTAACAGCGTTGACCTAGATCGCATCATGCACCTTTACGTGCGCGCAGAAACACAGCGGTTAACGAATATTCGGGCGGGACAGAATCGCCGAAAGGGAAACCCCGGACCGGAAATGTCGATAGCGAAGCTTGCCTTTGCTGAATTGAATCAAGACATCCTGACAGCAGCCGTAGACATGATGGGAATGGAAGGGCAAATCAACTACGACTACACCTTTCGTCGACCCGAAGATTTGTCGGTTGATGGCTCCGAAAATGGGGTTCAACATGGCTTTTTGAGGGTGAGAGCTAACTCGATTGAAGGCGGAACGTCGGAGATTATGAGGAACATACTTGGGGAACAAGTTCTTGGTCTTCCTGGAGAACCACGGATAGACAAAGATGTGCCGTGGATTGAGGTCCCTCGAAGCTGATGTAGCTTGTTGCTAACTTTTGGAACTTACCTGAAGTAGATCCCTGATTTTCGGTGCCCAAGTTAAGGTACTCGGTTGATCGGTTCGTATGGAGGCGCCCAGAGTCTGTGCTGCAGGATGTCCGCCCGAAACTATCGCCACTTGTTGGGTACATCGGGGACTTCCATGGTTTCCCTTAGCTAATGGAGCGCCGCGGCCAAACATGCGATGAGGTTCAGTCCAGGTTAGATAAACGTTGGGGGCTGCCCAGATGCCACCTTCGACGCCATCCATCTTTAAAATTTCTCGTTGGAGTTGAGCAAACTCTTGCTGCGAAGTTCCGTCTGTAGCTATGACAATTGCCCCTGTCCCATCGTTCCTTATCTGGACTGGCCACCCGGCGTCTTTTGAGCGGCCTCTAAGGTCGACGCACTCGGGGTGGTCGGTTGGTTCTTGGCAATGGTCGCTGACTGTAATGAGGACGGTGTCGTGCCATAGAGGTCGTAAGAGTTCAACAAGTGCACCGTAAGAAGCGTCACTGTCGCGATATTGGGTGAGCGCCTCTACGGAGTCTGGTCCGTGCATGTGCATAGACGTGTCAGGCTCGTTTAGGTGAAGAAGTATGAAGTCTGCGTCTAAGTCAACCCTTTCTGCTGCTTCAATTACCGCTTCATCCTTTGGGTAGCCGTAGGCATCTAGAGGCGTTCCATTTGGGGGAGTTCCTGCCGGCGGCCATGAGATATCGGCTTCCAAGGCTCCCATGGTTGCCAGCAACTTGTGGTCTCCGACCACAGCAACAGATTTTAGGTCCGCTGTTTTGCAGTCGTCGAACAACGTCCGACCCTGAGGTCCGCTGTCGTATGTTTTCGTGAATTTGTTGTCAACCCATGCCCAATTTCCCCAATGTCCGGTTTCTGTGGGTGGAAGGCCGGTCATAAAAGCAGCATGATTTGAGTAAGTGACGGAAAGCATTAGTGACTCGCCGCCATTTGGTGGCATTGTTCCCATCGTTGCCTGTTCCCACAAATTTGGGGTCACGTCGGCGTTAATAGTTGAATGAGGGAAAGCGTCAAGAATGGCGAAAACAACGCGCATATCTTCACCGTATGCGACGCGACTGCCATAGTCGGTCTACCTTGAAGGAATGAGCGAATACATCACACTCGAACAACATGGACATGTGAGCGTCCTCACTTTAAATAATGGTGAGAATCGGTGGACTACCAGCATGGTGAGAGAAATGAATGTGGCGCTAGACGAGGTCGAACAAACCGAGGGCCCTCAGGCACTTGTCACGGCTTCTTCGGATCCAAAATTTTTCTCGAATGGTCTCGATCTTGAATGGATTACAAGTAAGGGTGATCACCAAGGAGGAGACCGAAAGGTCTTTGGTGATGAAGCAATGAAGTTATTTGCTCGTCTGATTACTTTTCCGATGCCAACTATCGCTGCAGTCAACGGTCATGCTTTTGGGGCAGGATTCATGTGGGCGTTGTGTCACGATCAGCGAGTGATGCGTCAAGACAGAGGAATGATGTGTGCTAACGAAGTCGAAATTGGTATGGCCATTCCCGAACCGGAGTTAGCACTTTTCCATCACAAGCTTCCGCGTCACGCCTTCTACGAGACTGTGCAGTTCGCAAAACGTTGGACAGGAGAGGAAGCGTTCTCTGCTGGATTCGTTCAAGAACTAGCTCGAGATGATGAAGTTACTGATAAGGCAATTAAACGGGGCGAGGAACTGTCCCGGTTTGGGGACAATAGAGAAGTCTTCGGGTGGATGAAAGAACATATTTGGGGTCCAGAGGCAGCCATCAACAAGATAGATGGACCAGCGCACATGCTTGCTAACAATGACAGATACCCTCACCCTCCACGGTTTGGTTAGAAGGTTCCTGGTGGTCCCAAGCTGTTAGTGATCTGTCTCGAGTCGATAGCTGTCACCGTCAACATGCATAGTTCCGGCAGTGGGTGTGCCGAAGTGGGTTCCGATAATTAGAGTTTCGCCATCAGCCCAACGAGCAAAGGCCTCTTGTCGGGTCTCTCGAGCTAAATCGGGATCCGTGTCAAAACTAGAGCTTAACTCTGGCCTTGCTATTTGGATGGGGCTGTGAGCCATGTCGCCCGTGATGACAGCCTTCTTGCCTTCGGACTCGACTCTCACACTGACGTGGCCAGGTGTATGGCCGGGGGTTGACTCGAAGCGCACAAATTTGCCAATAGCGTGATCGGGTTGCACGAGGTTGGCTAAGCCCGAATCTTGGATAGGCGCTACCGAGTCTTCGAATACGGGGTCACCAAAAAGATCTTCGGTGGTGGACCAGTGGTCAAACTCGGTGCCCACGAATAAGTACTCCGCATTTGGAAATGTCGGCACCCATTGACCCTCAACGAGTCGCGTGTTCCACCCAACGTGGTCGACATGTAGATGTGTGCAGATGACATGGGTAATCGACTCTGTGGAATAGCCGGAGTCAGCGAGTAGCTGCAGAAATGGTCCCTGTTGTTCGTGCCAAAGAGGGTTGCCTCGCTCTTTGTCGTTGCCGACGCAGGTGTCGACCGCAATGCGTTCTTCGCCTGTGTCAATCACGCAGCAGTGAATCTTCTGTAGCAGGTGCCCTTTTTCTCCGACAAACGGGGCTAGCCAAGGAGACTTGCTGCGTAGTTCCAATACCCCGTCTTTGTCTATGGATGAGAACATGAACTTTGGAGAAGTGGGATCTGATGATTCCGGAATAGAAGTAATGGTGACATCCCCAATTTGCCACCTTAAAATTTCGTCGTGCATACAGCGACCATAGCGCTGAATGTAAATACTTTCCGAAGCGATGCGAGCAACGACATCGGCGTGACTTCAAACCGAGCATATGTATGCACTAGTGAGTGACGTCTAGTGGAGACCAGTCCAAGTCAACTGTTCACGATATGGGGTGGCATCGAAACCAAACGCGCCATATCTTGCTTCGACAGCATCGACCTTTCGGTGGTCCCAATATGAGTCACCTGGTGGGGGAAAGCCAAGAACCGAACGCTGTTCTGGGCTTAGCGTTGCTATCAGACGTTCCATTTGTTGGTCTGGTTTGTACATTGCCCAACTCCACCCGGGGTGAAGTGTGCTGATCCAAGACGCTTCGGCCATGCGAAAAGTTAAATTTTGGGCGAAACGCACCTTGTTTTTGCTTAGAGGTGTGCCCCTATGCCAAACGTCCTGGCGGTAGAAAAGGACTGAGCCCTTCCGATATCGGGTGTATTTCTCCCGTCGGTATAGACGCCCCCTGAGTTCGGCCACCTCGGGTTTGTTTCGGTGGAACCACTCTTCAGCCTGTAACCGGTCGTTGATCCAAGGAATATCTCCGATACCAGGAGAATGAATCAGGGGTGGCTTGTACGCCTCATCGTCCAACCCGACTCGGGGAACTATGGCTGTCGAGCCGCCGACCTCTGTTTGGTTGGCGAGATACAAGATTATCTCTACTGCCTCGGGCTCTTCCCACGGGGAGGGGTGAGTGAGAGTGTGATTCGGGTAGTCCATGTGCATACGTTGGTCTTGGTTGTCGAAAGCATCCTGGTTGTTCGCGCTGCTGTATTTCGGCCAAAGATCAGATTGGGTGAGTCTGAGAGCTGTGATGGGAGCGTTCAGTAACTGAGATGAAGCTTCTAGAATTCGCGGGTGCAGAGTCAAGTCGTTGAAGTATTCGCTTTGGCTAGGGAATGTCATTCCTTCGCCAAAGTCTCTAATGACAGTGGCTTCGTCGGAGCCGACTTTAGGAAATATTTCCACAGCATCCGTGAGTAGCTGGTCGACAAGGTCGTCTGGAACAAGGCCGTCCACCAGGGTGAACCCTTCGTTGCGCCACTGTTGGATTTGGTATTCAGTTAGCGGTGGGTTGTCGACCTCGGCATCAGATGGTTCGAGGAGGCGTTCTTTGGGTATCTCTGATGCCGATTCTGTCAACGCGGGTCTCGTCCTATGAGAGCCAGAAATTTTTCTGATGCACTCGCGTCTTCAGATATTTCGACCTCATCGGCGATTAACCCCCACTTGTGGAGAGTTTCGCGCATCCCTGAAATCACTTCGTGACTAATCAAAGCTAAATCGTCGGGAATGTGGGATTCGATTCCTGCGGCTTCCGATATGTCCCATGCATGAGTGAGCGGGTCCCACTGAACTACCTGAACCCATTGGTCCACCGACATTGGGCCAAACCAGAACTTACCTTCGCGATCCAGGATTGCTGGCTCGTCTAGTTCGGCCAAAATGCGGTCGCGCGTTTCTGTCCAGACCGCAACTGGATTTTCTGCTGAATCTATTGGTTGGGGCGGCACTGTTTCCCCGCTTTGTAGAGTTGCTGCCATCGCTTGAAGAACTCCACATTGGTGACGAAGTACGTCCCTGGCGGTCCATTCATCGCAGGGTGACTGATTGTCCCAGTTGTCGTTGGGTACTCGATGCACAACGGCATCAAAAACGTATATTGCGCGGGTGAAATTTCGCTTGGTAAGACTCATCGGCTCTCGATCATTTTGCGTGCTTGTAATAACTTAGGGCGAAATCAATCTCGGAGGTACACCCGCAGTCCCCCTAATGACACTTGATCATCGTTCACGATGCAATCCCGTTGTGCGGCACCTTCGAGAACGGCACCTCTGTCATTGCACATTAGGTCAATACCGCCGAGGCCGTCACCCCTGCCATCGGTAGCTTCGACGAATCGTATCGTGGCGTTGTCAAACTCAATTGCGGGGTTCCCGGATTTATCTGCGACTACATCGAGCTGGGCTATTTGTGCCCAACGAGCAGCAAGCTTTTCGGGTTCCGCGGACTGAAGCTCCGCAGCGGAAATACCGGAAACCCGCTCAGTTCGAGAGAAAGCTGACCACCCGGACCCTGCCGGCCACCACGAACCGTTCAGCTCTTCAGCATCAGTGGTTTTCATTTGGTCCATTTCGAAGAAGCTCCCGCCGGTGTCGGCAGGATGAAGTTGTAGTCCTTCGAAATTGGCTTTGTTGTACTCCATGTGATTAGCAACTCTTACTCCGATCGCATCGACGTGGGCCTTGCGGGCGGCTACATCATCGACTTGGTTTATGACCATGTAACCGGTATCACCGCCGCGCCGGTGCATGTAGCGACCACCGGCGGTCTCGTCTTCGACCGGTGTCACGCATTCAAGAAATTGGTTTCCAATCGGCCAAAGCGTATTTTTCAACCCGAACACACCGACACCCGGATCGGTATGGCAGGCTTCCACTCCTAGAACCGTTTGAACGTCAAGCGACGTCTCTAACAGGTCGGAAGCAACAACGGCAATTTGTCTTAAGCGAATCCACATGGGGCGAGCCTACGACGTTCGCGGGAAGCGATGCCGACGCTTATGGCCAGTTGTTTGAAGTCTAAATAGCCACTTGCAGGCCACCGGTCTACCATTTAAGTATGGCCCTCCACCCAAACGGCGTTAACCACCTGGCAATCGCAACTCGCGATATGAAGGCCCAACTTACGTTCTTCGCTGAGGTTCTTGGGTGTCCCACCAAAGCTCTCTATTGGATGCATGGTGTCGAAGGTTGCTATCACGGTTTCGCCGAGTTGTCTGAAAGTTCTTATATTGCTTTCGTTCAACACCCCGAAAATGCCGAAGAAATAGAGTGGGGAGTTACGCACGCAGGTAACGGAGGGGAACCAGTAACTAGGGGCGCTATGCAACACGTCGCGTTTAACGTTGACAATCTCGACGAACTCTTGCAGCTCAGGGACCGGATCCGAGCTCACGGCGTTCAGGTGCTGGGTCCGTTAGACCATGGATTCATTCAGTCCATGTACTTCGCTGGACCCGAGGGTCTTAGTCTCGAGATATGCGTTGGTAGCGACATCAATGCTTTAGCTTGGATAGACCCCGAAGTGAGAGATCTTTGTGGCATTGACGAAGTCGAGATGGAATCGCTTAAAGAGCCAGATGAATTTCACTCTGACGGTGACCCGTTACCGAACCCAGCTTATGACGCAGCTAAGCCCCACATGAAATACCCACCAGGAGTGCTGGAGAAAATGATGGCTGTGCCGGACGAAGTCGTATGGGAAAAGTTCAGCGAAACCACTCCGCCAGTTGACGTCGACTGACCATCAGGCGAAGGCGAACAATTAATGCACGAAGAACGTCGCCCCTTAGTTTTTGCTGTCAATCAAAAAGTGGCATCGGCTAGTGCGGAGCGCGTCCAAGAGCGCCTGTTGACACCTCAATTTGGTGTCCTCTGCCTTTCGGCGCTGTTTTCAGCATTAGGTTTTTCTTCTGTTATTCCAACAGTCGCCCGTTTCGTTGCGACGGACCTTAAGGGTGGAGACCTTGAGGTAGGGGTAGCTCTAGGGGTGTTCTCCTTTTCGGCAGTGTTAGCCCGACCTTGGATCGGACGGCTGGGAGATAGAAGGGGTCGTCGTGTGCTCATTGCGGGTGGGTCGCTCGTAACTTCGATAGTGCTCGCTGCGCATGCATTCGCCGACACCTACTTAGCTCTCTTGTTTGCTCGCTTGGTGATGGGTGCGGTCCAAGGAGCGTTCTTCGTTGGAACAGTCACTCTGACCACGGACCTTGCACCCGAGCACCGTAGAGGGGAGGCAGCGAGCTATTTCTCAGTCGCGATATATGGGGGAATGGCATTTGGTCCGTGGTTAGGTGAGTGGGCTGTCGGTCGTTGGGGGTTTGACGGGGGTTTTCTGTTGGGCGGGCTATGTATGGGCATAGCAGCGATTGTTGCATTCTGGTTGCCGGACTTTGTAGGTGGTCAGGAGCCGAACGCAGGAAGCGACGAAACAGCGGGACGTAGAGCCCTCTTGTACCGGACAGCGATCTGGCCGGGTGTTGTCATGGCGTTGGGAATAATGATTTTCCCGGCTTTGCATGGTTTCATGCCGAAGTTGATGGACGAGCGTGCTCTAGGTGACGCTGGGCCGATATACGCCTTATACGGTTTGCTGGTTCTAGCTTTGCGGCTTATCTGTAGCCGCCTACCAGACGCTCTGGGTACTGGTAAGACTGCAGCTGTTGCGCTTATGGGTTCATCAGTTGGAATGTTGATAATGGGCAGCTTTGTGTCAAGGCCGGGGATGTTCGTGGGGGCAGCAGTATTGGCGATAGGTGGATCACTCCTGTACCCGGCGCTCATGGTTGCTGCGGTTGACGGCGTGCCTGCAAATGAACGGGCGCAAGCTATGAGCACGTTCACTATGTTCTTTGAGTTGTCCGGTGGAATAGGCGCCCCCATTTTAGGTGTGGTGGCTTGGTTGAGTGGCACCACAGTGGCAGCGTTTTATGGAGCTTCAGTTCTGGCGGCCATCGGCCTCCCGGTTCTGTTCACCTGGAGGCGGAGAAATCCATCAATTACATGACGGTGGCAGCAGATCCGTAACTTACTTCAAGTCTCGATTAGGAACTGGGGTGATGCCTAGCTAGAAATTCGGCGACAGCATCAGTGAAGGCGTCATTGTCGTCGCCGGCGACCATGTGTCCAGTGCCTGCGACGTCAACGAACTCAGCTTCGGGTACTAATCGCTGGAACTCTCTAACCGACGCTGAAGTGACAAGCTCTGATTGTCCGCCCCGGACGAGAAGTATGGGGGCGGTGGTAGCGAGCATGCCCTCGGTCATAGTTTGACTGACCCTTTCCATGTGGCTTGCTAAAGCAGACTCGTCACCGGCTTTGAAACCCGGCTTAGACGTAACGTACGCAGGATCCCATTTCCAAGTCCATCTCCCATCAGATCGTTGCTGTAACACCCGAGTCAAACCAGAAGGGTCGGCAGGTCTTTCGCGGTGGGGGTTGTAAGCCGAGATCACATCAGCAGCCTCGTCAAGGCTTGCGAATCCATCTGGATTACCAGACATGAAGCCAATAACTTTTCGGGCGCCTTTCTCATCAAAGTGGGGAGTGATATCCACAAGTATTAGGGCCGCATACAGCTGATTTTCGCAAGCACGCTGAGCGGCGAGGCTTGCCATTCCTCCCATCGACGCGCCCACTACGGCAGGAGGGGAGGTGAACCTTTGGAGAACCGCCTCTATGTCTCTTCCTATGTCATCGGCGTCGTATCTGTGGTCAGGAGACCAATCGCTATCACCATGGCCTCGGGCATCCAGGGTTACGACGAACCATCCGCGTTTAGATAAAATCTCTGCCGAAGTTTTCCATGCGTAACGATTCTGTCCTGCACCATGACACATCAAAACTGCTGGTTGTGATGGGTCGCCCCATTCGTCTGCTGCGAGCAGAAGGCCATCTGCTCCTTCTATTTTCACGGTACGCACGACTTGCAATATTAGGGCGCTCCAAGGTTTCTCGCTCGGTTACCAAGGATGGACAGAACCATCCCACCTTAAGAACGACCCTGTGTCGGCAAGTTCAAAAGTTTGCATTGTCGAAAGTATTCCTTGAGCTGACTCTTCAACGCTGAGATCAGCGCCCGCTCCACCCATGTCTGTTCTAACCCAGCCAGGGTGAAAAGCGACTACTGATATACCGGCATCTTTCAGCTGATTCGCCAGTTGTACGGTGACCATGTTCATCACCGCTTTCGAGGCTGCATACGGCAAATCATTGAAGTTTGCTCCAACGACCATTGACCCAATTTGGCTAGTGATATTTACCACTTGGCTACCAGCTTTTAAACATCCCAAAAGGTTTCTTGTCATCGCAGCGGCGCTAAGACCATTAATCCGTATCAAGTCAAGCGTCAGGTCAATCGGGGCATCCATTACTCCAGTCCGGTCACGAGTCAAACCCAAATTAGAAGCGCTGGTGCCCGCATTATTGATCAACAGATCTATGGGTCTCTCTATGGACCGAGCGAAAGAAGCAATAGATGCCTCATCTCCGACATCAAGTTCGAGAATTTTTTCAGGCCCTAATCCCATGAGCTCGTGGGCATCGCTAGGGGAGCGACATCCGGCGATTACCGTGTCGCCTCGTTCTAGGCACTGGCTTACTAGCTCAAGTCCAATTCCCCTATTTGCGCCTGTAACAATGGTGGTTGGCATTTTTGAGCCTGCCTTGAGTCGCCCGAAGTTGTAGGCATTCTAATGTGGGATAGCGCCCTGAAGGGCTTACCCAGCAGCCAGATAAACCATCGCGGCAACGTAGATTCCAAGAAGTATCAGGGCATCAGACTTACCAATCCGCTTCTTTAATGCCCCGCGAGCGTATGCCCAAACAACTGCGCCCAGCATCGCTAATAAAGCGCCAGTAGTTAGTTTTGCATCACCTATTTGTCCTGCGTTAGCAAGCCCCATGGCTGCTCCGCCTGCAAGTCCATTGAACAGATTCGAACCGAACAAATTGCCGACGATGAGCCCAGCTTCATTTTTTCGAGCGGCCGCAACTGCTGTGACTAGTTCCGGTAGTGACGTGCCCAAAGCGACAAGAGAGAAGCCAATGAACCCGCCGCTTAAGCCCCAGCTTTCAGCGAGTTTCGTCGCTCCGGAAACGGCAAGTTGAGCGCCGAGTAGCACGCCAGCAAGCCCTAAAAGAGACATCAGGAGGCTTCGAGTGGTGCTCTTGTCAGAATTTGTTTCGGATACAGCTACCTCATCTGGAGTTTTAATCAGGATGACCATCGCTCCGATCAAAAGAACCAAAAGGATTGCTCCCTCTAGTCGGTTGAGTTCTCCGTCCGATACGACCAGAGCAAAAGCAGCTACAGCGGCTATTGAAAGGGGGGCTTGCCGTCTAATGACCGAAGCGCTAAGAGCAATGGGAGTAACCAGAGCTGCGACTCCTAGGACTAAGGAAAGATTGGCAACGTTAGAACCAACAATGTTGCCAACACCCAAGGCCGCATTGCCTCGCGCTGCGGCGATCGTGGAAACCACAAGTTCAGGTGCTGATGTACCAAACCCTAGAACTATCGCGCCAATAACTACGGAGCTGACTTTGAGAGATCGCGCGAGTTGAGCGGCTGCTTCAACAAAGACGTCTCCAGCTTTAACAAGAACGCTTAAGCCAACTAAAAGTGAAATGACAGCTAAGAGCACGTGACCTCTAATGGTTATTTCTTGGGGGACCAAACCTACGAGCTGTGTCTTGGTATTTCACTGCAGGTTTTAACACCATTCCCTCATCGAACTGTCCGACCATACCGCGTTGAATCTCCTGCCAAGGAGTATGGCTTTCGGGAAAATGAAAACCTCCAGCCTCCTCAAGGGCACGGCGGCGCTTCTCTATTTCCTCGTCGGAGATCAGCATGTTGGCGGTGCCAAGCTTCAAATCGATTCGTATCTGGTCACCCGTTTTCAAGATAGCTAAACCGCCGCCCGCCGCAGCTTCTGGGGAAGCATTCAAGATTGAAGGTGAACCTGAGGTTCCTGATTGTCGACCATCGCCAATGCAAGGAAGAGCATGGACGCCTCTCACCAACAAAGCTGATGGTGGTTGCATGTTCACTACTTCAGCTCCACCCGGGTATCCGATCGGTCCGGCTCCTCGAATGACCAACATTGAGTTTTCGTCGATTTCCAGCGAGGGGTCATCAATTCTGTCGTGGTAATCCTCCGGTCCTTCGAACACCACAGCCTTACCTTCGAAAGCATCGGGGTCAGCAGGATTGGAGAGATAGCGGTTTCGGAATTCATCACTGATGACACTGGTTTTCATTATGGCGCTTTCAAATAGATTTCCTGAAAGGTGTACGAAACCAGCATTAGGGAGTAGAGGCTCGTCAACATCCCAAATGACAGTTGTGTCGAGGACCTCGGCCTGATCGCAATTGCTGCCGATCGTTGAACCATTAACAGTCATTGCATCTGGGTGAGGTAACAGATTTGCGTTCATTAGCTGTTTGATGACAGCAGGAACCCCGCCAGCATGGAAGTAGTCCTCACCTAGATATTCTCCGGCGGGTTGCATGTTCACTATCAAAGGAACTTCTAATCCCAAGTTTTGCCAGTCATCATTGTCGAGTGGAACTGAAAGGTGTCGAGCGATGGCATTGAGATGGATAGGAGCATTTGTTGAGCCCCCGATTGCGGAGTTCACGACGATGGCGTTTTCGAATGCCTCTCGGGTCATTATGTCTGACGGTCGGAGATCCTCTTTGACGAGCTCGACGATGCGTAGACCTGTCCGGTAGGCGATTTGTGCTCTTTCCCGATAAGGAGCTGGGATAGCTGCGGCTCCGGGTAGCTGCATTCCAAGAGCTTCCGCCAACGAATTCATAGTTGTAGCAGTCCCCATCGTTGAGCAATACCCAGTGGATGTGGCAGACGAAGCAACTAGATCCGCGAATTCACCGTCGTTGATCTCACCTGCTGCGTGCATTTCGCGGGCCTTCCACACAATGGTTCCGGACCCAGTTCGTTGGCCTTGATGCCGCCCATTCAGCATCGGCCCGACTGACAAAGCTATTGACGGAATGTTGACTGTTGCGGCAGCCATAAGACATGCGGGAGTAGTTTTGTCGCAGCCAATGGTGAGCACTACACCATCTAATGGGTAGCCCTGCAGGATCTCGACCAATCCTAGGTAGGCCAAGTTTCTGTCTAAGGAAGCGGTGGGCCTTTTGCCTGTTTCTTGAATTGGGTGCACTGGAAACTCAAAACAAATTCCACCAGCTTCTCGAATTCCTTCCCTCACTCTTTTAGCAAGTTCTAGGTGATGTCTATTGCAAGGGGAGAGGTCCGAACCTGTCTGAGCGATGCCAATTATGGGTTTGCCGGACTGAAGTTCCTCTCTGGTCAGTCCAAAGTTGACGTAGCGCTCCAGGTAGAGAGCGGTCATCAAAGGGTCGCCCGGAATGTCGAACCACGCCGCGGACCTAAGTTTTATTTCTTCGTTGCTTTGCACCGCGCCCTCCAGTGTGCAGTCTGACCTCGGTTCTAGCAGCCCAGGACGAAACCACTAGCGTTCGGCCCCTAGAGGGTTAAATATCGCTAGAACAAACCTCGCTATGAGTTTACAACGCTCAAAGTCCTAGTTTTGGCCGTCATGCCAGTTCTGGTGGTTCTGCTGCCACTGATCCATGCGGGTCGTTTAGTCGTCGAAGATGATTGCGGTACGGACCCCAGCGCCAAATCAGATCATTTCCATCTCGATACCGGGTAACCATTAGTCGTTTGTTGTTGAGGTACAGATTCAACCGCCCACTCTCGTAATGGGCAGCCACGTTAATTCCTGCTCCCCCTACTCCTTCGTCGGTCATCGGTGCGCCGTCAGCGGTGAGGTCGTGGATGATGCCTCCAGCGGTGATCACCACTCGCGCGCCTGCCTGCTCTACACGTTCTATGTGTCCCTTCAGAGGACCCTTGTACACCTGCCAGACGCCTCGTAAGTCTGGTGCTCCTTCAACTAGAGGCTCGTCGCACCCGGCCAGCACCAGAGGCGGCCATTTTGTCCACCGGCCTTGCGATGTTCTTGCGACTGGGAGATCGTTTGCTTGGGTTGCCGCTAGGTCTTTGGTTGCTGCCAACGTCGGAATCACGTAGTGGATGGAGTCATCCGGAGCTTCAGGTGGATATCGGCGGATTCGTAAAGGCGCGAGGAGCATCGCTCCAAAAGCTTTAGCTATGTGTCTTGGCTTCACCAGGATCCTCATCAGGCCATACTCACCTTTTGAGTATTTCATCCAGGTGTTACCGCCAAGCGGCAATCCTGCGAATGGCTTAGACGGCTTCTGGTGCGGAGGTTTTTCACCAATCGTTGAACAAATCGGTCAAACCCAACGCTTAAGAGGGTATGACCAACCCAGCGGTTCAAACCATCAAGCGTGGCGGTTCACGCTTTTACGTTCACCCAGAGACAAACGCAAAGGCTCCAGGTGTTACAAGCATCACTGGAAACCTGCCAAAACCGTTTCTCCAATATTGGGGTCAGAAACTCGTAGCTGAAGAAGCCGTCGACAATCTTGGTTCCATCACCCAACTCATGGTCGCTGGGAAGCGCTCGTGCCGACCTTTTCAGTGAACTCAGCGACCACTTCAAATTCTTCAAGAATTTTCTCAATATCAGCCATTTGACGGGTGAAACTTCGATTATCGCCCGCCCTTGGGTCAACGCTCGACTTTCTTAGATATACCGCTGCTCGTCCCTTGTACTTCTTTGTGTTCATTTCCATAACCCTTTAAACGTTGATTTCTCAGGGTTTGTTCAAATAATCCTTTAAGGGACGAAACAACCTGGAAAAGGCCTGAAAATTTCCATTCACGGTAATGGTCGGCCCGCTAAGGCAATGGCTGCGCTTAGTCTTTGGGGTCTCGGCCGCGAAGCAAAACAGATATAGCGGTCAGGAACGGTCACGGAATGAGGTCATCGATGAGTGAGGAGCCCATAACGCTATTCATAGCTAAGAAAATTGTGACGATGGATCCGGCCACTCCGGCTGCAACTGCGATAGCGGTTCAAGGTGACCGCATCGTGGGAATTGGTGACAGTGAAGATCCTGACCTGAAGAAGGCGACACAGATCGATAACCGCTTTAGTCAGCATGTCTTGCTACCGGGATTTGTGGAAGCTCATGCCCATGTCATGTCGGGCGGTTTGTGGGAATTTCCGTATGTTGGCTTTTATGAACGAGCAGACCCAACAGGGCGTTCTTGGAAAGGATGTGGCGATATTGACTCAGTAGTCGAGCGACTCGTCGAATACGACGAGCAAATGGAAGATCCCGCTCGAACGCTAATTGCCTGGGGCTTAGATCCGATATTCCTAAAAGGGGACCGACTTTCCTCGACACACCTCGATCGGGTGTCGAGGACACGTCCAATATTTGTACTTCATGCCAGTGGGCACCTGGCCACAGTGAACTCCGAAATGATGCGTAAATCGAGCATTGATAGGCATAGCCCCACGCCAGGAGTAGCTCGAGATGTTGATGGTGAACCAACTGGTGAGCTCCAAGAACCAGCGGCGATGTCGTTGGCCTTGGAGGGACTTTCCACTATCGGGAAAGCCATGATGTCATCGGAAGCTAAGTGGAACTTTGGTCTCGAGGCTCGCAACTGCGGGGTCACAACCGTCGCCGACCTAGGAACAACACGTTTGGCTCGAGAAGGGCAACTGGAAGCATGGCGAGAAGTAACGGATGCAAGAAACTATCCAGCTCGTGTAGTTGTTGCATTCGGTCATTACGACTTGGGTGCAGGTCCGACAGACATCGATGACCTTGCAGGTATAGCCGCTCGACTCAGCAACGAAGAGGAGACGACAAAACTGCGCTTCGGGATCGTCAAGCTAATACTCGATGGCTCGATTCAAGGTTTCACTGCGCGTCTCTCGCCACCACATTATTTTGACCCACCCCCAGGACATCCAGGAAATGGACTTTGGCTCATACCACCAGAGCAGATGTCGAAAATCGTAGCCTCGTACCATAAAGCTGGATTAACGGTGCATTGTCATTGCAACGGAGATGAGGCCTCACAAGTGTTCATAGACGCAGTAGAAGAGGCCCTCACCGTCCACCCCAGGGATGATCATCGTCACACGGTTCAACACTCACAACTGACGACCGCAAAGCAGTACAGAAAGATGGCTTCGTTAGGAATGAATGCCAATATTTTCAGTAACCACATTTTCTACTGGGGCGACCAGCATGCTGAGATAACACTTGGGGCACAGAGGGCCGCAGCTATGGACGCGTGTGCGACTGCTGAACGAGAAAACGTCAGATTCTCAATTCATAGTGATGCGCCAATTACTCCAATGAGTCAGCTCCACACCATCTGGTGTGCAGTCAATCGAAAGACTGCCTCTGGAAAGACCCTTGGTCCTAATGAACGGATCGATGTACACAAAGCCATAGAAGCGTGCACTATTGATGCTGCCCACCAACTTCGACTTGATAACGAAATTGGCTCTCTTCAAGTCGGAAAATTCGCTGACTTTACCGTCCTTGAGTCTGACCCCTACGAAGTGGAACCAGAGAAATTGAAAGATATTCCAGTATGGGGCACCGTCGTCGGAGGAGTTGTTCACGAAGCTGCATCAGAGTGAAGAGCTGGGTGACTCTTTCCCAGACGGCAATCGAAGTGACCGTAGTTGGCGGTTACCTAGGCGCGGGCAAGACGACCCTGATGAATCACATACTCACAGCGTCCAAAGAGCCAGTGGCGGTGCTGATTAATGACTTTGGCGACATTAATATCGACAGCGAACTGGTCCAATCAGTTGACGGCAACAGCATTGCGTTGACTAATGGCTGTATTTGTTGCTCTCTGGTCGACGGATATGTCAGTGCGTTGGAAGAACTTAGACTCAGAGAACCACCGCCCGAACGGATCATCATTGAGGCCAGTGGAGTTGCAGATCCAGCTTCCGTTGCGGCTTATGGTCATGCTCCTGGCCTTTACCTCAATGCTGTTGTGGTGATGGTCGACGGAGCTAACGTCATGGAGCAACTCAGCGATTCGTTGGTCGCACAAACCGTTGCTGCCCAGATAGCTGCAGCAGATCTCCTCGTTGTAAACAAAAAAGATCTTCTAAATGATTTGGGTACAGTCCGAAATCAATTGAAGAAATTAAACGCTGGAGCCTTAATCACGGACTGCACTAACTCTCAGATTGACTTAGACCTGCTTTTCGGGTCTGAAGTGGTATCGAAGGCGGTAGTGCCCGCTGAGATGAATCAGTTTGATTCGCGAAGCCACAGGTCAGAAGATCCGATTTCAAGACAAGCTTTGGCTGAGTGGGTTGAGCGGTTGCCTGACGAAGTGCAACGAGCGAAGGGAGTCCTCCGTCTCGACGAGGAACCACAAATTCCTATGGTGTTTCAACTTGTTGGGAGAAGGTGGAACTTGCGAGCGCTCGCCGAACGCAAAAACCCTCCCCTTGGAAACCAAATTGTTGTCGTTGGCCCTAAAGGGTTAGTGCCCGAAGATTGGGATGTAGGGCTTCGGTAACGCAGTAGATAGGGGTTAACCCTCCAATCTAAAAATCGCGACCTAAGACAGATTCATGATCTGGGCTAAAGCCGCAACGCCCTTTCGGATTGCTTCCTTAGATGGATTGCCAAAGCAGAGACGCATTTTGTTTGCGCCCCATTTCGGGTCTACAGACCACCCGGCTCCAGCGTTGAATTCGATACCGTTTTGAGCAGCTTCTGCGGTGAACGCAGCCGTGTCGATGTTCTCGGCGAAAGTTAGCCACATAAAAATTCCGCCTTGAGGCATATGGAAGTTGACTGCGTCTCCGAAAGCCTCTTTGACCGCCTCCGACATCGCCTGAGCCTTGTCGTGCAGGACTGAGGTCAGCTGCTCTGCGTGGTCATCAAAATGAGAAGCGGCGTACTCAGCTACAACCATCTGTTCCAAGGCACCAGAACCGGCATCTGTCTTCAAAGAAAGTATCTGTTGAAGTATTGGGGAATCAGCAACGAGGTACCCCACTCGAAGGGCAGGGGCGATGGACTTTGAGAAGGAACCACAATAAATGACCCTCGTATCGGACTCGTCTAACTCCCATAAGGTGGGAGGTCGAGGGCAGCCCCACAACAGATCGGCGTAGCAGTCATCTTCAAAAATGGCTGTCTGATATCCGTTCATCGCCTGCAGAATGTCAAGGCGACGCTCTAAAGGCATGCAGGTGCCAGTCGGGTTTTGAACGGTTGGTATTGTGTATAGATATTTCGCCGGCCGACCTTGGTTGGCGCACTGCTCTAATAGTTCACCTAGATGGTCAGGACGCACGCCGTGCTCATCTAGATGAACACCGTGAACTATGACGCCCAGTCGGTTCAATCGGCTAATCATCCCGCCGTAGGTGGCTTCCTCGACGATGACGTTGTCACCTGGTTCCAACAAAAGATCGTTAACTAAATCAAGACCTTGGAGTGAGCCGGAGGTAATTAAAACCTCATCGGGATGCACTTTTGTCGATGCTCGAATATCAAGTTTACGACAGATGAAATTGCGTAACTCTTCGTGACCTAAGGGACTTCCGCCCAAGTTGTACACGGCAAGTTTGCGACCTTCCCGTTGAAACACGCGAGTCGCTGCTTCTGAAAGGCCAGCAACAGGGACATTCGCCTCGTCGTTGTTGCCTCCAACGAAGCTGAAGGATGGGATACCTAGCCACTTTCCTTCTGGAGCAGGGAGATCATCCCGATACAAATTGTTGATGTCGAAAGTCACTTGTCCCCCTCAAACTTTGCCTGCCGCATCGTAGAGCCGAAAATGTGTATAGCGCGGCAAGTAGCTTGTTGCAGGGCCGCGCGATCTAGGAGAAAGAGAGTTCAGTGTCCAACTACGAAGTTCATGCGATTAAATACGCCGAGCGAGAGGCAGTGCGCGCTGAACATTTCATCGGCGGAGACCCTCATGACAACACTCCAATGCCAATGGATTACTTCGTGTGGCTAATCCGAAATGAGGAAGGCAGAGAGTGGGTTGTTGATACGGGATTTGAACAAGATGACGCGCTCGCCAGAGGAAGAACGCTGCTCCGAACAGCCAGCGAAGGGCTAGGGCTCCTAGGAGTCGAACCTGGTTCAGTCACAGACGTAATCATGACTCACTTTCATTACGACCACGCAGGAGGGGTTAACCAATTTCCTAACGCAACATTTCATGCCCAAGACCAGGAGATGTTTTTCGCTACCGGACGCGACATGACCAGGAAGGTCTTCAATCACGCCTTTAATGTAAGGCACGTCCAGGACCTCGTAGGGCGAGTCTTCGCCGATTGCGTCGCGTTTCATGACGGAGACACCCTGCTTGCACCGGGCTTGAGTCTTCATCTGATTGGTGGACATACACGCGGCCTGCAAGTCGTACGAATCGAAACCGGAAATGGGGTCGTCGTGCTTGCTTCGGACGCCAGCCACTATTGGGCGAATATGAACGAAGGCCGTCCATTCCCAATCGTTGATGACTTGTCGAAAATGATTGAAGGGTGGGAAACCTTGAAAGAACTTGCTGGTCCTGAAGGAGTTATCGTGCCAGGGCATGACCCGCTGGTATTTGATCGCTTTCCAGCGTCGACTCCCGACCTAGAAGGGATAGCAGTCCGTCTTGGTTGACGGAACCGAAGTGCGGAAGTGAACTTAAAAAGCTGGGTCCCCGGCGTCTAGGCCCAGTAGTACTCGACCGGCGGTGTCTATCTGGTAGGACCCAACCATGAAGTGTCCCGCAACAGCGCGGACATCGTCTAATAAGGCCATAAGTCCAGAACCTTCTAAATTGGCTGTGCTTCCTGCCGCATCCACTAAGTGCTGAACAGCAGAGATAGCGCTTTGCACAGACCACGAGCACGCTAAGCGAACCTGGGCATGCACCTGGTCACTCACTTCGTCACCCCGCTCAGATGCAGCCCAGATGGTTTCGAGCTGTTCGAATACCCATGCTTGCCCCGATCCGACTAGCGCTTCAGCCTTTGCGATCGATGCGGCAGCGTCAGGTCGGTCTCGAAGGCTCCTTTTTGAAGTAAGCGGTGTCTTGCTTGTAGCAAGCTCCTTAAAATCTGCGATGGCGCGACTTGCCAGACCAGCCGCCACTCCAGTTTTAGGGAATGGAAACCTGAGAGCGGAGGGCAGCCGATAGAAAGGTAAATCCGGTATCGGAAGCGAGTTGTTTGCTACAACACCGCACCAATCATCAGGTACAAAGAAGTCTTCTAGAACGACGTCATGAGAACCCGTGCCCCTCAGACCTACGGTGTGCCAGGTGTCTTCTATGAAATCTGCGTTTGCTTCGATCACGGCAAAACATAATTGGATCGGTGAACTGTCCTCCACCACGCTGTTAAACACCCATTTGTCAGCAGCGGTGCAGCCGCTTACGAAATTCCATCTGCCTGTAATACGCCAACCGTCTTTCGTGCGCCGAGCCTTTCCTTTGGCGACTCCAGAACCGGCAAAAACAATGGAGGGGTTCTCAGTCCATAAGTCGCGACAAGTGTCAGGTGGCAAATAGGCGGATACGAGTTCAGCTTCTTCGTTGCACGTCATAGCGACCCATGCCGTAGAACCATGAATTTGAGCTAACTGTGCGCTGAAATCAATTAACTGTTTCGGGTGTACTTCGTGCCCACCGTATTCTTCTGGGACAAGAAGCCTCATAAGCCCCAACTTCCCGAGAGACTCAATGACTTCTGGGTCAGGTTGCCTCAGTCGGTCTGCCTCCTTGGCGCGACCTAATATCAAATTCTCGACACTAGAAACGAGCTGTTCTAGAGGTAAAGAGGCCGCGGTCATGAACGCAAACTATCGTCTGTGATTGAAAGAGGAGAAAGTAAGCAGTGAATTCACTTCAGCCTGGCATCAGCGACGAGGCCCATAACAGCGAAAGTCGACCGCTTGAAGGGATGCGAGTTATCGATCTTACAGATCACCGAGGTGACGTTGGGCCGTGGATGTTGGGCGAGTTAGGCGCCGATGTCATAAAAGTTGAACCCCCGGCCGGCTGCTCAACGCGTGAGATGCACCCCATTCGGAAAGACGACACTTCTGACCTGCGGAGCCTGCATTTCGCTGCATACGCATCCAATAAACGTTCGATCATGCTGGACTTGGAAGATCCCAAAGATCGAGCAACGTTTTTTGAATTGATTGAGAGTGCCGACTTTCTCTACGAGTCAGGCCTTCCGACTTTCTTGTCCGAAATGGGGATTGATAGAAGTGCGATTAGAGCCGTCAACCAAGAGATAGTCCACGTGGTCGTAACGCCCTTTGGGGCAGACGGGCCTCGGTCTAATGACCCCCATAGCGAATTGTCCATAGCGTCACTCGGGGGTTCACCTAATTTGCAAGGAACTCCGGATCGGCCACCGGTGAAAGCTTCGATTCCTCAGGTCTGGCGACACGCTGGAGCTGAGTCAGCAGTGGCGGGTCTCGTTGCGCACTCTCGAATGTTGACCACGGGCTTAGATCAACGCGTCGTTGTGTCGGCGCAGTCGTGCATTACTTGGACATTGTTGAACGCAATGGAAGCTCATGCGATTCAAGGAGCTGATATTCATCGAACTGGAACCGAAATTCTGACTGACCCTCCGCTGCAAATACGGGTGCAGGCCGCAGATGGGTGGTTGATTGGCGTGAGCAGAGGGGATCTCGCTGAGGCGCTGGCTCCCTGGCTAATCGAAGAAGGCATAGTTGACGCAAGTTGGTTAAGCGAAGATTGGTCTACTTTCGACCATCGAGCTATCAGCGGAGAGGGCACCCTCTACTCATTTGCCGATATTTATGAAGCCCTGAGTGCTTTGTGTATCCGTTACCCGCGCGATGTCTTGATGAGGCGGGGTCTTGAGCTTGGAGCAACTCTCGCGCCAATCAATGATGTTCAGGATCTGCTTGAATTTGATCATCTTGACTTAAGAAGTTTTTGGCGAACAGCAGCTGAGAACAGAGGCTTTAGCGACGAACGAATCCCAGGCGGGTTTCTGTCGTTTGGTGGTAGTCGGCTCTCCGCCCGACGGCAACCACCGCATTTAGATGAACACAGACAGGAAATTGTTGAAGACCTAGAGACGTCAGTCGGGGAGAGTGAAACGAGCGTCATCAAAGCGTCACCCTTGCCGTTAGCAGGGCTAAAGGTCGCAGACTTTTCATGGGTAGGTGTCGGGCCCATCACTGCCAAGGCATTAGCTGACCATGGAGCAACGGTCGTCAGGGTTGAATCTGGCGGAAGGCTTGATCCTTTGCGGCTGAACGGCCCCTTCAAAGATCAAACATTCGGAGAAAACATGTCACAGTTTTTCGGCACGTTTAATACCTCCAAACTAAGTATCGACATCGACTTAAAGAATGAGACTGGTATTGCGATTGCCCGTCACTTGATTTCATGGGCCGACGTTATTATCGAAGCTTGGAGCCCGGGAGCGTTCGCTCGAACCGGGTTCACCGATGATCTAATACGGTCTTTGAACCCCTCGGCCATCATCGTTCACACATCTCTGCTTGCCAGTGGAGGTCCTTTGTCGCCACTAGCCGGTTACGGCTACCACGCAGCAGCGATTGCCGGGTACTACGAGGTAGTGGGTTGGCCAGACGCACCGCCAGACGGTCCATATCTTGCGTACACCGACACTATCGCTCCAAGATTCTTGACCTCCGCGGTTTTGGCAGCTATCGATCATCGAAGACGGACTGGGTCAGGTCACACGATCGAAGCGGCGCAATTGGAATGTGGGCTCCAACTGATGACCCCAGAACTCCTCAACTTTCAGACTAATGGCGTTAAAGCAACGCGGATTGGGAACCGAGATCTTGAGATAGCTCCACAAGGGATCTACCCAGTCCGCGGAGATGACCGGTGGATAGGTATAACGATCGCAAGTAACGAAAATTGGCTTGCTTTGCGAGCCATTATGGGACAACCCGAATGGGCTATAAACGAACGATATGAAACCGTTGCCGGCCGAATGCAAGCTGCAGATTTCTTAGATCAACAAATAGCGGAGTGGACCTATGACCTTGAGGGTCCAGCCTTGGAGAAAGTCCTGTTGACGGGTGGGATCCCAGCGGGCCTCGTCGCGCGCAGCAGCGACCTTCTCTCGGATCCCCAATATGAGCATCTCGGTTTCTATCGATGGCATGAACACGGAGCTATGGGAAACATCCCATACGCCGGGCACCAGTACTCGATAGACGAATACGATCACGGACCGCGATCAGCTTCTCCACTCTTAGGAGAACACACCTTCGAAGTTTTGAGTGAGCTACTAGAAATCGACCCCGATGAAATCGCCGAGATCGCCATCAGTGGCGCACTTGGATGAGCTCTATGACCTTCGAAAACGTAATCGAAGTCGCTGGTCAAGTAGCCGAGGCCCTACGAAAGACCAGATCATCTATAGCCGTTTCTGAATCAGCAGCGGGGGGTCTCATCAGCGCTGCTCTGGTGGCGATACCTGGAGCTAGTGATTTCTATAAGGGCGGGATGGTGGTCTATACCGGCGCCGGCCGCGATATCTTGTGCGGTTCTGAACCGTTGCCGAGGAACTTAAGAGGGGCAACGGAAGAGTTTGCGAAGGTCCAAGCAGACGGTGCTAGGCGTCTCTATGGAGCAGACTGGGGAATAGGTGAAACCGGAGCGACTGGGCCATCGGGTAACCCCTATGGAGATCCTCCCGGTCACGGCTGGGTTGCTTGCAGCGGAGCAGTCAAATCAACCGTGGAACTGAATACGGGAATCGGACAACGGGAGGCAAACATGTATGCATTTGCAATTGCGGCGTTAGAACTCGCGGTTGGGGTAATAAGGGCGTAGATTTTGACTGTGGAACAGATACCCCTGTCGGTCCTAGACCTTGCAACCGTTTCAAGTAACTCAACGAGCGCCCAGGCATTATCCGAAGCGACAGAGCTGGCTATTAAATCGGAAGAGTTTGGCTACTCACGGTTTTGGGTAGCGGAACATCACAATATGAATACGGTCGCGAGCACTTCACCGGCGGTGCTGATAGCGCACGTGGCAGCTGCCACCGAAACCATCAAAGTAGGGTCGGGTGGCGTCATGCTGCCCAATCACGCGCCGCTGGTGATTGCAGAACAGTTTGCTCTTTTAGAAGCGCTGCATCCAGGTCGTATCGATTTAGGGATTGGTCGCGCTCCCGGAAGTGATCGACAAACAATGGCAGTAATTAGAGGTTCTGCTGCTGCGCTGTCAGTCGAGGATTTTCCGCGCGACCTGATCGATGTCATGGGCTTGTTGGGTGATGTCAGGACTGACCATGGGTTGTGGAACAAATTCTCAGCTACCCCAGCTGCTACCTCTTCTCCTGAAGTCATCCTTTTAGGGTCTAGCGGATTTAGCGCCCAACTAGCTGGTGTGCTTGGACTTCCATTTACTTTCGCTAATCATTTCGATACGGGTGGCACACTCGAAGCAGCCGCAATCTATCGACAATCGTTTAGGCCTTCGCCGGCTCTAGATGAGCCATACACCATAGTTTCAGCATCGGTAATGGCAGCAAACGAAAGCGAAGCTGCAGAAAAGTTAGCTGCGCCAAGTCGCCTGAGGAAATATGGAATGCGCACCGGTCGATTCTGGTCGCTGGTGTCACCAGAGGAAGCCCAAGCCCACCCCGAATGGGCTAAAGCGGAGTCGATGCCGAGTAATGCAATCAACGGCACTCCCGACGAGGTCGCGGAAGGCCTTCGAGATTTAGCTGAGCAAACCGAAGCTAATGAACTGTTCTTGCATTGTTCAAGTTTCGGTCTAGATGAACGAGTGCAGAGCCTTGGGTTGATCGCTGAGCAGTGGGGGACTCAGTTCGGTCAAAAATTAAAACTGGAAGCGCTTCCTCGTTAGTCATGAATAAATTCACTTCTCTCGGGACTCACTTTGGCCCATATCGAATCGAAAGCCGAGACAACGAAATTGTTAAGGTTCACGGTCATGAACTTGACCCATCGCCCTCAGATATTGGTCAGGCCTACCTCCACCGATCAGAACTTCGTGTTCTCCGTCCAGCGGTCAGACGTTCATGGTTGCAAGGGGGTCCAGGCAGTAGAGGTGACCTGCGAGGCAAAGAGCCGTTTGTGGAAGTCGAATGGGACCACGCAATTGCTTTGGCCGGAGACGAGCTGAAGCGAATTCGGACAAGCTATGGATCTGAATCCCTCTTCGCCGGCTCCTATGGCTGGGGGTCTTCTGGAAGGGTTCATGCTCCAGGAGCCCTTCTGTTCCGGTTGCTCAGAATGTATGGAGGCTTCACCGATGTGTGGGGGACATATTCTTCTTCGGCCGCTGAGGCAATCGTTCCTTACTTTTTAGGAATGCGGTATCACGCGGCTATTGGTCGCGGAACAAGTTGGTCAGTGATCGCAGAACACACTGATCTCTTCGTCTCCTTTGGCGGTCTGCGGCTTTCTAACACTGAAGTTACTTTCGGAGGTCAGGGCACTCATCACACGGAACAGTGGATGAAAAAGGCGCAATCTAAAGGAACCGAGTTTCTTAATGTAGGTCCACTTCGCGACGATATTGACGCCCAGATCAGTCCTCGTTGGCAGCCGATTCGGCCCGGCACTGATGTGGCGCTTATTCTTGCTTGCATACACACGCTCATCGTGCGGGACCTGGTGGATCAGCAGTTTGTCGACACCTATGTTCACGGATGGCAGAAATTTTCAGCATATGTGACTGGAGAATTCGACCAACAGCCCAAGTCATCAACTTGGGCCGCAAACATCACCGGAATAGACGCGAGCACTATTGAGGGGCTCGCCCTAGAGATGTCGAACAAGCGGACTCTTATTAACGTGGGGCTGTCTGTTCAGCGAGCCGACCACGGAGAGCAGGCTTATTGGGCTGCTACGGCTTTGGCCTGCGCTTTAGGTCAAATTGGTATACCCGGAGGCGGAATAGCCTTTCCATTTGGAGCGCAAGGCAATGTGGGGGCGGGCCAAGTTCGAAAACGAGTGCCTGGGATGCCTGTGCCGCCTAGACCCACTGGCCCTCCGGTTATCTCGGTATCCCGTTTTCGAGAATTGTTAGATAACCCGGGAAAGAGCTACGACTTTAATGGGGAGTCAGGAGAATTTCCGGACATCAAAATGGTTTGGTGGGCTGGCGGGAACCCGTTTCATCATCATCAAAATTTGACTGAACTGGCGGCGGCTTGGGAACGTCCGGAAACCATCGTGGTTCAGGAACCCTTCTGGACGCCCACAGCAAGAAGAGCCGACATCGTGTTTCCATCTTCGACACCTCTGGAACGGAACGATATTGGCGGGGCCGAAAACTTGCTGATCTGCCACGAACGCGCTGTTGATCCTCCTGGAGAAGCACGAGACGACTATGAAATCATGGCCATGGTGGCTGAACGGCTTGAAATAAAGGAGAAGTTCACGGAAGGGCGGAGCGGAGATGAGTGGGTCGAAGTTCTGTACGATTTGTTCAGAGCCGAGAATGAATGGGCGCCAGACTTCGAGGAGTTCCGCGAAGTCGGTTACCTCCGTTACCCTGACGTAGGCGAGATGGGGGAGGCCTACCAGGTTTTCCTCAGCGAGTTCCGGGAGGACCCCAGTGTCCACAAGCTAGGAACTCCAAGTGGTCGAATTGAGCTGTGGTCTGAAACGATCGCAGAATTTGAGTACCAAGACTGCCCGCCACACCCAGCATGGATGGAGCCCTACGAACGATTAGGAGGGGAAAAATCCGATAGATGGCCTCTGCACTTAGTTTCAAACCAACCGAGAGTTCGTATACACAGCCAATACGATCACACAGAGCCAAGCAAGGGAACCAAAGTTGGGGGCAGAGAACCCATTCGTATCCACCCTGAAACAGCTAGAGAGCGGGGTATCGCAAGCGGCGATGTTGTCCGAGTCTTTAACGATCGAGGTAGCTGCCTTGCCGGTGCCGTGATTGACGATGCTTTAATGCCTGAGGTGGTCCAGTTGTCAACTGGAGCCTGGTATGACCCTGACTCCGATGGAATGTGTCGTGCCGGCAACCCGAATGTATTGACCAGAGACCGTGGAACTTCCAAGTTGGCACAGGGCCCATCGGCCCATACTTGCTTAGTGGAGATCGAACGATTCGAAAGGGTCGCGCCTCGTGTGGAGTCCTACGATCAACCTGAATTTATTGAACAATTGTAAAAGAGAAGGAAAAGATGTCAGACGGTAACCCTTCGGCGCAGGAATGGCTTTCGGGGCTAGCTACTGAAATGGGCTTGCCATCACCAAGTGCAGAAGACATTGAAAATCTTCTAAATCTTGCTGGAATAGCCGCTCATAGTTCTGAACGAATCGCTGCACCAATAGCTTGCTGGATGGTGGGTTTAGCCAAAATTGACCCTAGTGACGCATTATCTCGCGTTCAAAAATATGAGAACGAACGCATTAGCTAGAGCTTTATCTACAATCGATGGTTGTGAACGATAGAAATTGGGGATTTAGAACTAGAGCGCTTCATGCCGGTGGCAGACCTGACCCCACCACCGGATCTAGGGCCGTTCCTATCTATCAATCGACAAGCTTTGTATTTGAAGACACCACCGACGCAGCAGACAAATTTGCCCTCCAAAAATATGGGTCGATCTACACCCGAATCTCCAATCCGACTATCAACGCGTTCGAAGAGAGAATGGCCAGCCTTGAAGGTGGTATCGGATCAGTTGCGACGGCCTCAGGCATGTCGGCTGAATTTTTGACTGCAGCAGCACTCGCTGGTCAAGGCGACAATCTTGTTTCTTCGTCGGCATTGTACGGAGGTACTCACACCCTCTTTGACGTAACTCTTAAGCGATTCGGAATAACGACTCGATTTGTCGATGGTGATGACCCTAAAGCTTTCGCCAAGAACATTGATGAGGACACGAAGTTTCTGTACACAGAGATTGTGGGAAACCCATCCGGGTCAATTCCTGATCTAGCAGCGATTGCTGAAGTTGCAGATGCACATGACCTGCCACTGGTCGTAGATGGAACCTTTGCCACTCCATACCTTTGCCAGCCGCTGAACCATGGCGCAGATATAGTCCTGCATTCGGCTACGAAGTTCATCGGCGGTCATGGAAATTCGATCGGTGGAATCGTTACCGAATCAGGCAAGTTTGACTGGGGTAGCGGGCGTTTTCCGCAAATGACCGAGCCGGTGGAAAGCTATAACGGCTTGAAGTTTTGGGAAAACTTTGGTGAATATGCGTTTTGTACCAAGCTGCGGGCGGAACAACTACGCGATATCGGAGCCTCGATGGCTCCAATCAATGCATTTCTGCTACTTCAGGGTCTAGAAACGCTGCCATTTAGAATGGACGCGCATGTCGATAATGCCCAAGCTGTCGCCCAACACCTAAACCAACACCCGAGCGTAAGCTGGGTGAGCTACGCAGGTCTTGCTGACTCGCAGTACTACGATCTTGCGAAGCGCTATTTACCTAAGGGCCCTGGCGCGATCTTTACCTTTGGGGTTAAAGGGGGAAGAGAAGCAGGGGCGAAGTTCATCGAGTCGTTGCAAGTAATTAGTCACTTAGCAAATGTTGGAGACGCTCGGACTCTTGTAATCCACCCGGCCTCGACCACGCATCAACAACTTTCAGATGAAGCATTAGCTACGAGTGGGGTGACTGAAGATATGGTCAGAATCTCTGTTGGCCTAGAAGACCTTGAAGACATTATTTGGGACCTCGATCAAGCCTTATTGAAAGCGATTCAAATATGACAGTCACTCATGAACCAGTTGAAGGCTGGGTCGAACCCAGTGCATCTGAACGTTTGGAGCTACTAAAGAAAACAAAAACCATTGCTATGGTCGGCGTATCGGCAAACAGTTCCCGACCAAGCAATTTCGTAGCAACGTACCTCCTTAGCTCGAGTGCTGACTATGAAATTCACTTCGTTAATCCGACCATTGACGAGATACTCGGCCAACACTGCTATTCCTCTCTCGAAGACCTGCCACTCGCGCCTGACATGGTTAACGTATTCCGACGCTCCGAAGATTTGCCGGAAGTAGCAGAACAGGCGGCTGCTATTGGCGCTCAATCATTCTGGGCACAACTAGGACTTTGGAATGTCGAAGCAGCGACGATTGCGGTTCAAGCAGGTTTAGATGTGGTGATGGACCGTTGTCTAAAAGTTGAGCACGCTAGGTTTCACGGAGGATTACATCTTGCCGGCTTCGATACCGGAGTTATCGACTCACGGCTAGATAAATAAAGTTCGTTTTTGTGAGCAGGGGACAGGCAAACTGGTTCTGTCGTGTCTAACAAATCCCTCATCGCAACGGCGCTAGCGCTAGCCCTATTGGCTTTCGCATGCGCCTCTCCCGATGACGACCATGCAAACGGCGAAGATGGCCTTTCTGATAGTTCAGCAGAGGGAACAGAAGTAATCCCCACGTCGCAGCAACATGGGAATGAGCTGGATTTTACCTACGCAGGTGAAATCGCTGCTCCGGATATTCCCAATGGGCTGGATTGGTTCAACGTGGAGCGGCCACTCTCTTTAGTTTCTGACCTTAGAGGTAAAATAGTCATTCTCGACTTCTGGACCCAGGGCTGCGTTAACTGCCTACATGTCATACCTGATTTGCATCGACTGGAACAGGAGTACCCAGACTCCCTAGTCGTTATAGGTGTGCATTGGGCTAAATTTGACCATGAGAAGACCACCCAAGCCGTGAGACAAGCCGTGCAACGTTTGGAGGTCCGTCACCCAGTGGTCAATGATGACTACGAATATCTCCGTCAGTCGTATCGAGTGAGGGCTTGGCCGACGTTGGTGCTCATCGACCCATTGGGGCGCGTCGTAGGAAGTCACGCCGGAGAAGGCGTTTACCCACTATTTCAGCCAGTCATAGATCAAATGGTTCGCGAATACGGAGCCGCTGGTCTAATAGATGTTCGTCCCGTAGATACAATTACGGCAGGCGCCGAACCAATACCAACTGTCCTGAGCTTTCCAGGCAAGGTCTTGGCTGACCCACAATCAAGCCGGCTCTTCATAGCTGACTCAGGGCATCATCGGGTTCTGGTCACTGACCTCAACGGAGAGATATCAGCCGTCATTGGAAATGGGAGTTCTGGCTATATCGATGGGGCCTGGATTGACGCGCAGTTCGAGCAACCACAAGGTTTGGCGCTTTCCTCCAGCGGCCGGTACCTCTATGTTGCGGACCGAGGTAATCACTCGATCAGGGTTGTTGACTTGGTTCGCCGAACTGTACGAACCCTGGCAGGCACAGGTAAATCAACGCACCGAATTGTTCCTGGTCCGCCACTGTCCACGCCGCTAGCCTCGCCTTGGGATGTCCAACGAATTGGGCAACAGTTATTTGTTGCCGGCGCGGGGCGCCACCAAATATGGGTTATCGACCTAGCAGATAATGAAAAAACTGGAAGTTGGCTTGATGTTTTCGCCGGTTCAGGAGCGGAAGGCCTCGAAGATGGGTACCGGACGTCCGCTACGCTGTCGCAACCCTCTGGCCTCGCGGTAGGTAACGGAACCCTGTGGTTCACGGACCCTGAAGCTAGCGCAATCCGTTCGATCGACTTGGGCGAGAGCGGGGATTTGAAAACTCTTGTAGGGAACGGATTGTTTTCTTGGGGAGATGCAACTGGGGATTCACTGACCACACAGCTGCAGCACGCTGTAGGTATTGAGTATTTCGATGGTGATTTATATGTAGCCGATACCTACAACCACCGAATAAAGCGGATTCAGAGCCAAACCGGTGATTCTGTGTTAGTCGCAGGAAACGGTGCTCCTGGTTTGAAGGACGGATTTGGTGGTGGCTCTCAGTTAGCTGAGCCCAGCGGCCTAAGTGCTGCCGGGTCCTTGATCTATGTTGCCGACACCAATAATCATCAGATTCGGATTCTGGATACCCAAACATCAGAACTCACAACGCTTGAGTTGAGTAACCAACAAGCTGCGATTTTGTTGGATCGAACGGCTGCGAATGAGAAGGTTACGTTTCCGCAAATAACGGTTCCTCGAGGAAGAGTTGAAGTGATAGTCGACCTCGTGTTGCCTCCGGGATACGAATTCAACCAAGAAGGCACCTCAGTTCTTGAGCTAGAGGTCAAGAATGCGGATGTGTCCCGTGTGGTGGGAAGAGACTCTTACAAAGCGCAGGGACCTCAGATGCCCCAAGCGTTCGAACTCCTTATTGAAGATGAGCAGGGCCTTCGCGTTGTGGTCAACGCAACCATATTTTATTGTCCGGCGAAGGATGCCAAGTTCTGCTTATTGCGACAAATCGATTTGGAAGTGCCACTGGTTGTGAGTGACGTAGGCCAAGAGAAAGTTACGATGAGTCACCTTTTGCCTAATGCGGAGGAAATTGACCGCAGTCTTGAGGGGCACAGTGGGTAGAGAAGGACTTCGATTTTTCGCAATCGGAAGTCGCGTATTTTTGTTAGCCGTCTTTGTCCTCCTAGTTCCACAAGGAACGCGTCATGTGTTTGCTGATACTCCGAGTGGAGATTTGCTACCTGACTCAACCATTGTGGGCGTGGTCGATGGACCGGGCGGAATTGGCTATTGGGTCGTATCTGCTGACGGTTCAGTAGAAGTAGTCGGAACTAAAATTGTCCCGCCACTGGGCGAAAGTGAACCACTTACAGACAGGGTTAGGTCCGCACACGAAGGCGCCCCCGGAGCCTTAGGGCTTTGGCTTCAGCTAGCAGACGGCAGCAAGGTGGCCATTGGCGACCCAGGACCAAGAATCTTCAACGAGCATGAACGTCCGGCCGGTTGGTTGTTTGGTTTGACGGTGAAGCAACTTATGCGTGGGCGCTGGATAGACAGTATTGATCGAGGTTGTGTGGCTGAATTGCCCAGAGCCGTGCGAATTGGCCAACTTTTCTTACCTATTATGAGTGAACCGCAGTTCGGTGCAGCTGTGAACGAAGCTCGTGATCATCAGATAGCTGGAATCTTGCTTTCAGGGGGCGCTACTCCGTGGATCTCTAGGCGGATTGATGAGCTCCAAGAATTTGCCGGCCGAATACCGCTGTTAATGGCAGCAGACGAAGAGGGTGGCAGGGTTCAACGTTTGCGGCATGTCCTGCCGGATCTACCAAGCGCAGGGCGTCAAGTAAATGAGCGACTCGAACTCGTCGGTCAACGAGCAGAGCGACACGCTACTCAGATGCTGGAATTAGGTTTTAACGTGAACTTGGCTCCAGTGTTAGACGTAGGGTCGGGGCCTGGCATCGGAGATCGGTCGTTTTCTAACGATGCCGGGCTAGTTGTGGAGTATGGGATGGCGACCATCGAAGGTCTTAGCGATGGTGGGGTCTTGCCTGTCGCTAAGCATTTTCCTGGTCACGGAGCGGCTGATAGAGACTCCCATCAAGGTCGAGCCGTCGGGCCGAACCTTTCTGAGCTAGCCGAAAATGACCTTGTTCCTTTTGAGGCGGCAATTGCTTCAAACAAGTCAGGGATTATGGTCGGGCATAGTGAAATCCCAGGTCTTACTGAAGGAATTCCTTCATCGCTTTCGCCCGCAGCTATCCAAGGTCTTCTGCGAGGTGATCTAAAATTTGATGGCTTGGTCGTGACAGACGCTTTAAATATGAGGGCAGTTTCCGATAGGTGGAGCACCGAGGAAGCCGCTGTCATGGCAATAAAGGCAGGAGCTGATCTGATGATTTTAGGCAGCCTTGCCGATGTCGGCCCGGCATTCGCAAGCATTGATGAGGCCCTATATGAGGGCCGACTTGAGGTCGATCGGCTAAATGATGCGGCGGTAAACGTCTTCAGAGCCAAAGGTGTTAACTCGTGCACGCTGATCGGGAGAGTGCGCGGAGTGATGAACACGGTCCATGACTGGTAGGGCTGTCAGCTGTCTAAGTGCCGCAATAGAGACTCAATCAAAAGTAATAACTGAACGGGTAACGGAACCCGCCTTCATCGCTTCGAAGCCTTGATTAATTTCGTCCAAACTGATTCTGGCTGAAACCATTTCGTCAAGCATTAAGCGGCCATCGAGGTACATATCTATAAGTCGAGGCATATCTGTGCGGAACTGATTTGAACCCATGTTCGAACCTTGAATTTTTTTCTCCATTAGAAAGTCAACACCGTGGATCTCGATGTTTGTTCCGAGTGGGATCATTCCGATGACAGTAGCGGTGCCGCCATTTCGTAAGCTTTGGAAGGACTGTTCGGTAGTTTGCTTTAGGCCAACCGCCTCGAACGACTTGTGGACTCCTCCACTTGTCATTTCGTGGATACTGAGCACAGCGTTAGTCTCGGCAGCATTGATAGTGTCAGTTGCCCCCATCTGTCGTGCTACCTCAAGTTTGGCGTCGATCATGTCAACGGCGATGATTCGTCCAGCGCCCGCTATCCGAGCTGCTTGAATCGCAGCGAGACCAATTCCCCCTGCACCGAAGACTGCAACTGTTTCTCCTGGCTCCACACGAGCAGTTCGAAATACTGCGCCGACGCCAGTCATGACGCCACAGCCGATAAGGCAAGCACGATCGAGGGGCATATCTTCGCGAATTTTCACTATTGCGTGCTCATGGACCAACATCTGTTCAGCAAATGAGGAAAGGTTAAGGAACTGCCAGGCAGGAGCCCCATCTATGGTGAGGCGAGGAGCATCATCTGAGCTTCGATTACATTCCAAGTCTTTGCCGGAGCACAGAGAGGGCCTTCCTTCCGTGCAATAAGAGCAATGGCCGCAGAAGACTGAGAGACAAGTGATGACGTGGTCACCCGGTTGTACGTAAGTGACGTCAGAGCCGACTGCTTCGACCACACCGGCTGATTCGTGACCGAGAACAGCAGGCGTCATGTACGGGTATAGGCCCTCCATGAAGTGCAGATCGCTGTGGCATAGGCCCGCAGCGGATGTGTTGATTAGAACCTCGCGTGGCCCGGGTTTGTCTATCCCAACCTCGGTGATCTCGAGTTCACCTGGAATTTGATTAAGCACTGCTGCTTTCACGTCAAAGCCTTTCGATAGCGAGGTTTGTGGTGGCGCGCCTCGAATAGATTGAGAAGAGAGGTTAGCTGCCCAGAGACGTATGAGTAAACGCAATGCTCAAATGAGCGTCGTTATGAGGTGCCGATTGATAATAGGTTCTCGACGGGTTGGTAAAGCTCTTCAAGGTGAAAGATCTCATCTGCTGAGAGTTCTATCGAACATGCTTCGACCAGTTGCTCCAACTGTTCAACTCGAGAGACGCCAACAACAGGAGATATAACTCCCTGTTTTGAAAGTAACCAGGCGATCGCGATTTGGGCAGGTCGGCAACCTCGTTCCTCGGCAAGATTCGTAACACGATCAGCGATGGCGAAATCCATTTGACCTCTGTAGAGAGATTCTGTTCGTGTTCTGTCCTGCCCTTTGGATCGGTTCGTCGTTCCGCCTTCCATGCTCCCCTTGTACGCACCTGCCAAAATCCCGCGAGCTAATGGAGACCAAGGCTGAAGAGCCACCCCTGTGCTTAAGCAGTAGGGGTTCATTTCGCGCTCCTCCTCCCGGTAAATAAGGTTGTAATGGTTCTGCATGCTGATGAACTGGGTCCAGCCGTTCAGTTTGGCGGTGAACTGCAGTTCGGCAAATTGCCAAGCAAACATTGAAGAGGCTCCAATGTGGAGTGCTTTCCCGGCCTTAACGACGTCATCTAAAGCTTCTAACGTTTCTTCGATCGGGCTCTCGGATGCTCCCCTTATGCCGTGAGGGTGTCGGTGGATAATGAGTTGGTCAACGTAATCAAGACCGAGTCGTCGAAGTGAGCTATCGACTCCCTCCATAATGTGTTTTCGAGACAACCCTCCTTGATTCGCTCCACGCCCCATAGGCATGGCGATTTTGGTGTTGATGACGTATTCGTCTCTTGGTAGTAGATCGCGTAGCAACTGACCTACAACTTCCTCGCAAGCACCAACGCCGTAAATATCGGCTGTATCGAAATAGAAGAGACCGCATTCAATGGCGGCTTCAAAAATAGGACGGGCTTCTTCAATTCCCAAGGTCCAATCACCTTGGTGACCCCGGCCGGGCTCACCAAAGTTCATAGTTCCCAAGCACAGCCTTGGCACCCTCAGGCCAGTTTTCTCACCGAGCGTCCTAGTTTCGAGCATTTTTGATCCTTTTCGAAAATCCAGCAGCCGAACGAATTCAAGTCACCTGACTCTGACGGTGGGCTACTAGCAATACTCTAGGGTAAGGGTGGGGGGCTTTCGGAGGTTGATCCCATGGCGGACTCAGTTTTGTATGACGAGCAAGACAAGGTGGCGATTATCACCATCAATCGGCCAGAGCGTATGAATACGCTCACCGCCGAAGTGATTTTGGCAGTAGCGGACTATGTCGATCGAGCGACATCTGCCGAAACGGTCGCTTCCGTAGTTCTCAGAGGCGCAGGACCTAACGTCTCTGCCGGCTATGACCTAGCTGATTTCTTAGCGAATGAAGGCTTTTCGCAGGACGAAGTATGGGATCCAGTTGCGGATTATCAATCGATGTCAGGCAATGTTCGGAACTTTATGAAAGTTTGGGAATGCCCCAAGCCTGTAATCGCAGAGATCTCAGGGTGGGCAATTGGAGGCGCTACAGATTTATTGCTATGCGCCGATCTGTTGTTCATGGCTGACGATGCTCAGATCGGATATGCCCCAAGTCGCATATATGGAACTCCCACCACCATGATGTGGGTGCATAGGATCGGCCTAGAGCACGCTAAACAATTTCTGTTGACTGGCCGTCCGATTAACGCAGAAACAGCTTTTCGAATAGGGCTGGTATCGCGTGTCTGTGAAGCCAGCGAACTTTCGCAAACGGTAGAGGCCGAAGCGCGTCTTTTTGCTGATATCCCGCGGAACCAGTTGGCTCTAAACAAGCTCTTGATCAATCAAACATTTGAGAATATGGGCTTGCGGACGTCGCAAATGTTGGGCACGTTCTTTGATGGGATAGCGCGACATACGCCTGAAGCTCAAGTTTGGGCGTCTCGGGTAACGGAAGGTGAATTCCGCGAAGCGGTAGCGGAAAGGGACCGAATATGGGGTGACTACGGGCAAAGCCGATAGGCAATCCAGTCGGATCGGTTATTCAGGTGGCAAAGTGACCTGAACGACTGGCGGTAGTGGGTCTTCGCCAGATTCCACGATTTCGGCAACTTGCCGCCACGTGAGTAACCACTGTTGCCAAAGGGGACCTATCCGCCACTCGTCTATTGGTATGGCCGTCACGTTTACCCCAAATTTTCGCCACGCCTCTGTTCTCAGGATGTCGGTCCTAGCCGGTCGACTTCCATAGCGATCAGGCACGTTGTATTGAAATAAAGGCTCTACGAAAGAATCGACTAGCCGGCCTGCGTCGCGTCGGTTGGAGGTCCCTTTGACTATTCCTGCATAGTTGACGACTTTGACGCACCCACTATCGATTACCGCTACATCCACTTCGTCGGGTAGGTCGGGCACAAACCGAACACTTACTGTCGGCATGCCGGAAGACCCCCAAGTCACAGAACGCGTGTCGGTATTTTCCGGGCCGGCAGATGGTTGGAAACGGCTAAACCATGCCTCTTCCCAGCTTGGGGCGACCTCAAGTCCCCATCGCAACATTTCATCAACAAGTTTGGGCCACGGAGTTACCCCGTCAACGTCTTCTGGGTGCAGTCGTTCAAGCGCGACCAAAAAATAGATGCCAAGACGGCTCAAAAGAGGGTCTGGGATTACAGCTGTCTTTGCGTGGACAGGGTCAAAGAGGTCGCTGATCTTTGTTGGAGCTCGGAGGGGTATGTCGTCTTGATTCGGAAGTTGATCTAAACGACGTTCAGGAATTTGGTATCTGGACTTTGAGCGGTTTAGGCAGGCAGCCAGTTGACTCACAGGTGTCAACATTTCGTCTTGCAAGATTAGAGATGGGTCAAGTCGTTCAATAGCGATAGGTCGATATGGCTCCACCAGTTTTTGTTCTGTGACGCGCCGCCGCTCGAGGCTATCTATGCCTAATACAACGTCGGCAACGGGATTCTCTTTCGATCTTTCAAGAAGATTGACCATGGAAGTAGGGTCTTCCTCTAAGAACACCAATACTTCAATCCCAGTGCTTTTGGTGAACTCTTGAAGAGCTTCTTCAGGGAGCTCAAAGTCTCTGTGCGTCAGGAGTCTTATTGTTTGTGTTTCGCTACCTGAAGTGCCGCATGCGGCGCTCAGCATGGCTGCTGCAGCTAAGGCAACAGTAGAGATGCGAAATGGGCGCCGGAGTCTAGAGATCACACGAAGTCACTATCACGAGGAAAACACCTTGGCTGACTTCAATTTTTGGTTGGGAAAGAATTTCGTTACTTAAGCCGAGGGTACTGAAATGCGGAAAGGTGTCATCGGAGGACAAGTTCCACCGCAACCCATCTGTCGATATTCGTGAGTCGGGGTAAAGGGCGATGAGGCTCATATGGGATCCGATGACGTTCTCTAGATCAAATGTCTTATTAGTGGTTAAGGTCATAATTCGACTTGACCCGCAGTGAGTGACAATTCGCCGGTCAACGTTATGCTCGTGCGCTAGCAAAGCGGAACTAACTAGCAGGTGGTCTAGGCGGCCGCCGCCGCCGCTGATGATGTCTATATTTCTAGCGTCGACCTTTCGTGTAAAATCTAAAGCGAGCGCTAAGTCGCTTTGGTCTTTGTCCTTTGGGTGCTCCTCTAGTACAGGACGAGAACTGTTGGCGGGAAGAGAGTCTTTATCTAAAGAGTCGAAGTCCCCAACAACAACGTCGACCACCAAGCCAAGGCTTTGCGCGTGTAGGTACCCGCTGTCGGCTGCAATAACGAGTGTTGGAGGGGCCGCGTCAACTGGCAGGGATGGCACATTCGGTCCTCCGTCGACTACCCAGGTATGTGTCGGGTCGAAAGCTAAATCTGCGGGCGAAGTTCGAGTCACAGACCCATAATTGCCTAGAAACGCTACTAAATGACAGCGACTATCACCCGAGCGACGCTTTCTGTGTGTCATTGGCCGGTACCTTCGGTATTTAGTGAGAGCTTTTCGACGACTGATGCGTCTACCAATTTTGGTTGCAGTGGTTCTTGCCTGCGCGGTTTTGATCACCGTAGTTGGTGTCGCTGTGGGTCCTCATGGAAAAGAAGCTTTGTTGGCTGTCGATAAAGAGCGAATAGATATCGACCTTGACCTCTCGCCAGGAGCGCAGAGGACAGAGGTTTACGACAGCGTTGGAAACGAAATAGGAATATTGCGTTATGACATCGACCGTGAACTTATAAAGATCACAGAAGTGCCTGATGACGTGTTGGCTACTCTGCTTGCGGTTGAGGACAACAAGTTCTGGACTCATAACGGGGTCGACATCCGAGCTATTTCTCGTGCAATGATTCAGAACCTCACTAGTGGCGCTATTACCCAGGGGGGTTCAACTATCACTCAACAGATAGTGAAGCTTCGAGTTGTCGGTAACGAGAGCTCTTTTACTCGCAAGATTCGCGAGGCGGTTCTAGCAGCTCGTTTAGAAGAAGAATTTTCTAAAGAGGAAATTCTTGAGTTCTATCTGAACGAAATATATTTCGGTAACGGCGCTTATGGCCTACAAGCAGCGGCGGAAACTTATTTTGGGAAGAACACTGATGAGCTTGATGTCGGAGATGCTGCATTTCTGGCCGGGCTTATTAGGAGTCCTAGTATTTACGACGGCTTCAACGATGTTGAGATAGTTAGTAGACGGCGAAGTATGTCTTTGCAAAGCGCGTTGAATGCAGAAATTATTTCTGCAGAAGACCGAGACCGGTTCGAGCAAAGAGGACTGCCTGATCGGAATAGAAGCCCTCAACGAACCGATGAAACCCTGCGTAAAGATTACTTTTTGGACGAGGTAACTGAGGCACTATTGGCTCATCCAGCGCTCGGTGAGACTTATCAAGAAAGGTTTGCCAAGGTCTATAACGGTGGTCTTCGAGTATGGACGACGTTCGACCCGAACCTACAAGACCATATGGAATCTGCAGTTGAAGATGTTCTGCCAGACGGAACTGGCGATTTCGAAGTGGCTGTAGCATCTGTTGAACCCACCACTGGGGCTGTTCGGGCGTTCATTGGCGGCTCCGAATTTGTGGATTCCCAATTCAATCTCGTGACGCAGGGAAAAAGGCAGCCTGGGTCATCTTTCAAAACCTACGTGCTTGCAGCGGCTGTTGAGAAAGGGGGATTATTTCCGTTCGACACTATTAGCGGAATTGGGCCGTGTACCTTCGCCAACCCTCCCAACGTCAATTATGAAGTAAGTAACTTTAATGGAAGCAAAGGAGGTGTCGGAACTCTTCAATACGCGGTCTTAAAGAGCTCGAACTGCGGGTTTGTGCGTTTAGGTTTACGGACTGGCTTAGATAACGTCGTGGAAGTCGCTAATCGGCTCATAGGGCGAGATGGCGAAGACTCGTTTCGGCCCTACCTATCGATGTCATTGGGGGCGCAAGAAGTAACACCCTTGGAGCAGGCAGTGGCATACGCCGCTATCGCTAATGGAGGTTTGCGAATGGAGCCTTTCTTGATCAGTAAGATCGAAGACTCAAGTGGGGCGGTCTTGTATCAACATGTGCCTCGTGGGCGCCGGGCGATCAAAGCGACCACTGCGGCCTGGGTGTCGGAGGTGCTTGCCAACAACGTCACTTCGGGCACGGGGAGGCGAGCCGCGTTAGGTAATGGCCAGCCATCGGCAGGGAAGACAGGCACTGCTCAAGATTTTACTGACGCTTGGTATGTGGGCTTCACTCCCCAGTTGAGTACCGCTGTTTGGATGGGTCACCCTGAAGAGAAAGTTCCGATGACCGATGTGCAAGGTCGGAATGGTACGGGAGGTTGGGTGCCTGCCCGAATCTGGGGCGCTTATATGACGAGCGTGTTGGAAAAGGAACCAATTGTTCCGTTCAGGAAACCTCCCCCGCCACAACGAGAGTCACAGCTCCTATATCTAGCTGATGAGACTTGTTCAGTGGACATAGACTTGGGCCTGGAACGCGGTCTAATGAACTTTGATTTGCCATGCGCGATGACTCAGGTAGATCTAGAGGAGGGTGTGTTTCTGCCTCACCCAGAAGCTAATTGTCGAATAACTGAGCTCTCAGTTACCGGAGTGCACCGCGATGAGTACTTAAATTGTGCACTTGTCCCTGGCAGGAATCCGGTGGTAACAACGACAAAGCCTCCTAATGGTAAGGAGAATGGGGCGTAACTGGTAAGTAGCGTGATAGAACCGGTGGCAGGAGTTAGAGGGTATCTTTCAATAAGGAGGCGGCTTTGAGCGAGTTAGAGGTCTTGGTCGAACTTCAGGAACTCGACACTCGCTTGTCGCAGCTGGACCATAAGTCCAAAACGTTGCCCGAGCTTTCCCAGCGAGCCACACTCGAGGCTGAGGAGAGGCAACTTCAAAGTGATCTCGCCAAAGTAGAACTTGAATTATCCGTCCTTCGGAACACTCAAAACGACAGAGAAATCGAGATTGAACAACTTGAAGACAAGGTCGCTAAAGCGACCAGCTCGCTCTATGGCGGGGACATGACGTCGCCCAAAGAAGCAGCTGCGTTACAAGGTGAAATTGACTCGATAGCAAGACGTCAGTCACTTCTCGAGGACCAAATAATTGACCTTATGGAGCAGATCGAACCATACGCTACTGAGGAAGCGCGGATAGAGACAGCTCGCACGGTGTGTAATGAAGCGATCAAAGAAATTCAGGACAAAATATCGGCTGCCTTGTCTGAGATAGACGCCGAACGTTCGTCGGTGGAACAAGAGAAACAGAGTGTTGAGCGGCGCGCCGGAAGTGAGCTAGTCGTTCTTTACGAAAATAATCGCAAGCGGATGGGGGACCATACAGCGGTAGGGCGGCTTGCGGGAACCTCTTGTGGAGCGTGTTTTTTGGAAATAGCTGCCGTAGAAATTGACCGGATTCGGAGATTGCCAAGCGATCAACCATCGGAATGCCCCGAGTGCGGTGCCCTGCTTGTTAGGTAGCTAATTCATGTTGTTGTGGTTTGCCGGTACTGCGCTTATAGCGATGTGGTTTACGTTTCGTGACCCCGCGATCGATCACCGTCTGGTAATTCTCGGCGCACTATTGCCGGATGTTTTGGACATGTTTCTTCGCGATTCGAAATTCATGCATACCATTGCCGCCCCGATTTTGTTGCTGACTCTATTTATGGTCGGCACTATTGGACGACGGCAACTTCGACGGCATGCGCTCGCAATTCCAATTGGTGTCTTCTGGCATTTAGTTTTCGATGGGGCATGGATGAACACTGACTTGTTTTGGTGGCCGCTCACGAGCGTGGCGAATGGTGACATGAATAGTTCGCTGTTCGAACGAGAGGTTTACCTCATTGTCTGTATGGAGCTAGTTGGTTTAGTTCTGCTTGTCTGGAGTTGGCGTCTCATGGGCATGAACGATGCTTCTCGTAGACGCCTATTTGTGGGAAGTGGACGTCTTGACCGACAGCTGATCGAGTCCAAGACGAAAGGCTTATAGTGCTGATCATTGTTCGGCATGGAAGAACTTCGGCTAATGCAAAAGGGCTTCTTCAGGGCCGAGTCGATAACCCGCTCGATGTGCAGGGCTTAGAGCAGGCTGAACGAATTAAAAGCGCACTGGGCCCTGTTGACGTGGTGGTTTCTTCCCCGCTGACGAGAGCGATTCAAACTGCAGAGCCGCTTGGATTGCCTTGCCGGGTCGATGCTAGGTGGATCGAACTTGACTATGGGGAATGGGATGAGAAGCCAGTAAGTGAAATCACCGGGGAACAGTGGGGGAGATGGCGCAGTGACTCCACTTTCGCTCCGCCGGGCGGAGAATCTTTGGATGAGCTTGACCGTAGGGTCGGCGAGGCCTGTGAGGAGCTACTAGCTGAGGCTGAACAATCAATCATTGCTGTTTTCACTCACGTCTCTCCGATAAAGTCCGCTGTTTCTTGGGCGCTCGGAGCAGAGAAACAAATTTCGTGGAGCTTAAACGTTGGGCAGGCTCAGATTACTCGAATAGCTGTGCGTGATAGTCGGCCCGTCTTAGTGTCATTTAACGAAACTTGGCACCTTGGGAGCAGCTAGGGCGGTCTAGTTACAGAGCTTGGTAGGTGTCTTCACTCACTTGAGTGATGCGACCTTGATCTAGTAGGCGGTTGATGTGTATGAGGGCGGAACGCGTTTCGACGTGATCAACGAGGTTCATGTCGACAGAAGGTCGGTAAACGAATCTATGGGTGACGCAGTCCTCAACGGTTTTGGGTTCGGCCATGAACTTAAGCATCGCTTCTTCCCTGTTGGAAATCACATTGGCGAAGCTCTCCAACATTTGGAGAAAGAGATCTCGGCCGGAGATTACCCATTTGTGGTGGAAAGTCACAAAGTGGTCAGCGTCCAGGGAGCGGCAGAGTGCCATTGATTGTTCGAAGCTGTCTAACGAAGAGTGGGCGTCGAAATAATAGGGCCCAAAACCAGAAAGCTCGATATCGCCCAGAAACGCGGTTTTAGCTTCGGGGATTAGGAAAGCGCAATGCCCCTGAGTGTGTCCGGGAGTGTGTATTGCCTGTATTTCGACTCCGCCTAAGTCAAAAACTTCATTATCAGAAAATGTAGAAACGTCGCTTTGGGGTTCGTAAAAGAAATCGGTTACTACTTCCTGTCGGAATTCTTCTTCCACGGATGGAGGTAGTCCGTACATCGACATCAGTCCGTCAATTGATGTCAGCCCGATCGCATCTTTTTCATGGCAGGAGATGGGAATTCCTTGAAGTCGACTCATCCCAGGAATGTGGTCTTCGTGGACATGGGAGAGCAGCACTTGGTCTACGGGAGCGGGTGAACCGCGATGCGCAATGGTTAGAGAAGGGTCAATGAGAACACTTCGGTCTGTGCCTCGTACAAGTACAGAATTTCCATGCGGGTATTTACCTTTCTCGAAACCGGTCAGGACAGTGACTGGTCCTAACTCAAGGGCATCGGGCCAATTGATCTTCATCGAACTCCGCTCCGTCATGCCAGACGATACTCCGCCTGTGGCTCTTCGAATTGATATCTATGGCGGTGAGTCAGCCTGTAGGCGGGATTCTGTCCAGTGAGTTGAATCACTTGTGTGGCCATCCATCTTAGCGGTCTACCCGGAATCGTTAGACGGGCCGCCTGATTCCTGCTTGACCTTGCTCCGAGTGGGGTTTGCAAGCCGTGCAAGTCGCCATGCACGCTGGTGCGCTCTTACCGCACCCTTTCAGCCTTGCCTGTGACTAGCAATTGCCAATCCATCGGCGGTTTACTTTCTGTTGCACTTTCCGTCGCCTCACGACGCCTGGTTTTCTCCCAGCACTCTGCCCTGTGGAGTCCCGACCTTCCTCAATTTGTCTCGTCTCTAATAGTGAGACCAACTGCGGCCACCCAGCCGACTCACCGCCGTTATCACTGTACCGCTGGATCAGCCTGGTGATACCGGCGGAACCGTTACTCGAATAATGATCCTCGGTTCGGACTCCAGCGCCCAGCGAGTACTCCACCTAGAGTCGCAAGCGAAACGGAGAGAAAACTAACTACAAGCAGGCTTAGCCACGACACCGAGTAGACACCTCGAATCATACGTATGCACTGAAAAACGAAGCCGAGTAGTAACGCGGGGCAGCTTGTCAGCGTTCCGTGGATGATGTGTGAGCGCGGTGCGTACCAAGACGCGACGAAACCTCCAATGACGAGTCCCACTGAGATAGCCGCTGTCACAAGGATTGAGTTGTCGCTGGTCTGTTCTACAAAGTTGCCGACACCGAAACCAATACCAATGACCACTGTGAGTGAGAAAATGGAACCACGCAGCCACGCGGAACGGTCAATTCGGTGCCCTAAGACCAAAAATTCCCTAGGCATGCCTCGCTCCTTTCTTGATGAATTACCGAACGCTCAATTAGTCTGGACAATCGCACTCTCCATGGGAAAGAATCCTCATTGATATGAGTATCAGTGACCGGCTTCACAGCACAGTTTTACCTTCTTCGGGTCCCGGCGCGTTGGCGCCTGTGGTTCAGAGCTCACTTCCGTTCGCTCCAGGGCTTAGAGGCTGGGAACAAATAGCGGCGTGTCGCGGCATCGATGCATCGATCTTCTTTCCCGAAGATGAAAACGACGATGCAGAACTCGCAAAGCAGATTTGCGATGGATGTTCGGTAGCGACCCCTTGTCTCGAATACGCGATAACTGTTAAGGAGAAAGAGGGAGTCTGGGGTGGGGCCACGCAACGCGAGCGTAGGAGCATTATTAGGCGGCGACGACGTGCTGCGGCACGGCAGAGGGCCCGACAGGAAACCGAGGCAATAAACGAACGATAGAGTTCTGCTCGTGACTTCTAGTAACGCCAGTGGTTCTGCGGACCTAACTCTGGATGTCTTCGGAGGTTGGTCCGGGGTGCTAAGTGATTTGGTGGCTGGGGTGGATCTCACCCCGGTGGCAGCTCGGGCTGCATTGGGTTCGATCCTCCGAGGGGAAGCAACCGATGCGCAGGTGGCTGGCTTCATAATTGCCCTAGGCATGAAGGGCGGATCGGTACTCGAGTTAACCGGTTTGGTGGAGGCGATGATGGACGCAGCCTCTCCATTGAATCTTCCGACCGACACCATAGACATTGTTGGAAGTGGCGGGGCTCCGTCGAGGCGGAAGCATGCTTTGAGTGTCTCTACGATGGCCAGCTTTGTGGCATCGGCGGCCGGGGCAACGGTGTGTAAGCACGGTTCTGTAGCGGCTTCATCTAGCAGCGGGTCATTCGACACTCTGGCGATGTTGGGTTTGGTGATCGACTTAGATGGAGATCAAGTCGCAAAGTGTGTGGAAGCAGTCGGCCTTGGGTTTGCGTTCGCTAAAAACTTTCACCCTGCGATGAGGTTCGTTGGACCTGTGCGTTCAGAACTTGGGGTTCCTACGACCTTTAACTTTCTTGGTCCGCTATCACACCCCGGAGGCTTAAAGCGTCAAGTCGTAGGGGTGAGCGACCCTGCTATGGCCCCCAGGGTTGCAGGGGTCTTAGCCGCTAGAGGTAGCGAGCATGCTCTTGTGGTCCATGGCGGTGACCGTCTTGATGAGATCACGACCACCGATTCAACTCGTATATATGAAGTCCGTGATGGTGAGGTGGTGGGGGAAACTGAGTTTGAGCCGGAGTCTGTGGGGATACGTCGCGTGAACAGAGCTGAGATCCAAGGTGGCTCCCCTGAGGACAACGTACGAATAATGCATGAGCTTTTCGCAGGCAATGATGTGGGTCCTCGGGCTGACATCGTGGCTATCAATGCTGCGGCGGGTCTAGTGGTCGCTGGGGTTGCTGAAAGTTTGGAATCAGGACTCGGGAAAGCCAAAGAAGTCATGGCAGACGGGACGGCTGCTGCCAAACTTAAGGACGTGGTGGATTTCAGCAAAGAGATAGCCGACTAGTTCATGGTTATTGGGCAGGCACTTCCCTATGGGGTTGGTGATGTTGTCCGTTTGGTGGCAACTTTGGACGAGAGTCGTCAGCATCTGATTGGGGAGACTGGAACGGTGGTTGCAGTCCAGCCAGGCAATCGGTTTGTTATGGCCGCGGTTACGTTCGGAGATAATGACCGAAGGTGGACAATGGTCTACGAAGTCGATGAATTAGAACTGGTTGAGAGGTACGGACATGGCGTCAAGTTTCTGGGTCGTAAACAACAAGCTGATTGACGCTGCGCTTAAGTCCGAGATAGATCTTTCTTAATCTGGAAGTTGTCTAGGTCTGGGTAGCGAGACGAGAGCGGGAGATCGCAGTGAACCAGTCGAAGGTTGTGGTAATGGCTTTCGAGCCAAGTGGCCACACACCACAGTTCAGCGATTTCGCGTTTCTCGTTTATGGAATTTGAACTATTTTTCGGTTCTTCATCCAAAAGACTTCCGGTGTTCGAGTCACTTAAACGGCCGTTTTCTAATGTGATCAGACCGGTTTCAAGGCTCTCGAAAATTATTCGACCTGAGGACCGGAGTGCATCGACCTGATTCTGGCGTCGCAGGGAATTCGAGAGAGCGAAAGCTTGGCGACGAAGGTCAGCGGCTTCTTCGAAGCGCTGCTGGCGGGCAAGCTCAAGCATCTTGTTGCGCAACGGGTGAAGTAGATTTTCGGGCTGGCTAGTTAGTGCAAGTAAAGCGCGGTCCACAATCTGAGAATAAGCGGCTTCGCTTACTTCGCCTGAACAAGGGCAAACACCGGATCTTAATTGACCTGATACGCAGGACCCGGGCACAGGCTGTTGCGGCACCCGTTTTGTGCAACGGCGTAGTGGCAAGACCGCCTCAATTGCGTCGACGATTTCTCGGGCTGCACGTCGAGAAGAAATTGGCCCTAAGTAAAACCCGCCGTCCCCTTTGCGTGCGCTCACTACCGATAATCGAGGAAATCGTTCGGTCAAGGTTAACTTTACGTATACATATTTTGCCCAATTCTTTGAACGTCGGTTAAACCGCGGTTGGAGTTCATGAATTAGACGAAGCTCAAGGACTTCTGCTTGCAGCGACCCAGCGCACGCAGTGTGTTCGATTGACTCCGTCTCTCGAAGGAGTTGCTCAACTTTTCGACGTTTGTCACTGGAGAAATATGACCGGACCCGGGATCTAATATTTGTTGCTTTGCCGACGTAGAGCACCTCCCCTCGCTTGCCGATGAACCGGTAGACGCCAGGTGAACGCGGTAAGTCTTCGGTTAGGCGGAGCTTTTGGGCCTGTGGGTGCCGTTGCATTGTCGGCAGCTCTTGTAGGTCATCGAGCCCTAAGACTCCCAAGGACGAAGCCTGTTCAAGGAGGTGGTGCAGCAGATCGGCGGTTGCCTTGGCGTCATCCAAGGCTCTGTGGCTTGGCTGGTTGGCTAGTCGTAAGCAGCGAGCCAAAGTTGGAAGCTTATGGTTTGGTACATCGTTACGAAGTAGGCGACGCGAGATAGCCAGTGTGTCGATCCTTTGACCTTTCCAATGGTCCCGGCCGGAACGCTCTAAGGCGGCATTCAAGAAACCTAGATCAAACCCAACGTTGTGCCCAACCAGTACTGCTCCTCCCAGAAACTCTAAAAGAGTAGGGAGAACGTGTTCGATCTTGGGAGCGCGAGAGACCATCACGCTGGTAATTCCAGTAAGAATAGTTATCTCGGGTGGTACAGAACGGCCGGGGTCAATGAGGGTTTGAAATGTTCCGAGTTCTTCACCGCCTTGGTACTTAATTGCTCCGATCTCCGTAATTCTGTCAGTGTCTCTGCGGCCACCTGTTGTCTCGAAATCAAGAACGCAGAAGGTTACTTCGTTCAAGGGGGTACCCAGATCGTCTAACGATTGCTGAAACACGCATATAAATCTAGCGAACAAGTGTTCGGTTGGCGACTACCTGGCCTTCATGTTCTGCTTTGAGACCGTGTTGTGATCCGTCCTAGGAATCCGCGTTTGCGTTCCTTTGGGTGTGATTGGTCGACAGTGGCTAGCGCTGCAGCGAAGTCAGCGCCGCTCCGGAATCTGTCATCAGGTATTTTCGACATTGATCGTAAAATGATTTCTGCTAGATCGTCGGCGACGCCAACGTCACGCGGGTCGGGTGGCGTCAGTTTGACGTGGGCATGGAGAAGCTCGTTTCTCTCGCCGTAGAAGGGCGCTGACCCGACCACTAACCGATACAAAGTCGCGCCGAGGCTGTAGAGGTCGGTTCTCTCGTCTACATGGTCACCTACTGCTTGCTCGGGAGCTAAGAACATTGGTGAGCCGTAGACCCTGCCTTCAGGTGGGGGTGGTCCATTCAAGTCATGTGCAAGGCCGAAATCAAAGAGGATCGCGCGCCCATCAGAGTGGGCCAACATGATATTGGAAGGTTTTACATCTCTATGCACGATGCGTTGCATATGAACAACATCCAAGGCGGAACACATTTGTTGGATGATTGCTATTTTCTCTGAAAGGGTAAGGGGCTTGGGTGATTGCACACGTTCCCAAAGGGTCTCACCCTCGACGAGCTCAATCTCCATGTAGTGCGTGCCAGCTATAACGCCAGCTTGCATTGCCTTCAGGACGTTCGGGTGATCGACGCGAACCATAAGTTCGTATTCCTGTTCGAATAGAGAACGAATCTCTTGTCGTGCCTCAGCGAATGCCGTCAGCACTTTTAAAGCGACCTCAGTGCCATCACGAAGGTTCGCCCTATAGACATGGGCTACCGTGCCGCGTCCGAGGAGTTCTTTGATGCTGTAGGGCCCATATTGACGACCTACCCAAATGTCTGCTTCGTCGGCGAACATTTCTATCCCCTGGAGTAGAGAAGACCCTTCTCGGTGAACTTGCTTATTTGCTGGCTCAATGATGTCTCACCCCAGTTTTACCTTGTCTTGCTGCCGAGACAAAGGACAATGACAAGTGAGAGATAAGCCTATTCCTATTCGCCCAATTATCGAAGCTCCTCCTTCGGCATCCTTTCTTGAAGGCGAGCCACTAGTCATTGACTGTGACCTATGTGACTACTCGGGGTCAGTTACTTGTGATGATTGTCTGATTACCTACTTATGTAGACCAGACCGGAGTTCGGTTGTGATCGAGTTATCCGATATTCGGGCCCTTCGAAAACTCGGCCAATCGGGTTTGGTTCCTGAATTGAAGTTGCAGAAATCTGTTGGATCCATCTCTGACCGGTAACTTTTAAGGAGATAGATCTATCGGTGAGCGCAGGGCTAACTACTTTTGTGCTTTTGGAAGTGTCGTGGTGCAGGTTCCCAATCTTGAAGATATAAAGCTGGTGGCCAAGGATGCAGGGTTGGACGACCTGTCGGTAACCGGAGTTGAACCGCTAACGGAGGCTCGCCTTGCCATCGAAGATAGAAAACGGCGTGGTCTTCATGCAGGAATGCACTTCACATACGGTAATCCCGAGCGCGCCACGGACCCCTCACAGTTGTTCGATGGAGCACGCAGCGTATTGGTGGCTCTGCGCAGCTACAAAACACCTTCTCTTCAACGCTTCGATCAGTGGAGCGCGAGCACCGAATCTTCGGTTGACGGTCCGGAAGGTTTAGTTGCATCGTATGTCTCTTCTGATGAATACGGAATGCTTCGTCAGGGGTTGATGGTGGTGGCGGAGTATCTTGAAAGTTTCGGGGCGCGGGCTGAAGTGGTCATGGACGACAACCGGTTGGCTGATCGAGCAATTGCGGCCAAAGCCGGTCTTGGATGGCTAGGAAGAAACACTATGTTGCTGCACCCAGATCTCGGTTCTTGGACGGTGATCGGGTCAGTGGTAACTGATATTGCTCTGGCAGGAGAGTCAAAAAAAGTTCCCGATGGTTGTGGCGCCTGTCGGCGTTGTAGCGTTGACTGTCCTACGGGTGCTATCGATGAGTTCGGAGTTCTCGATGCCAATAAGTGTTTGGCTTGGTTATTGCAAGCCAAAGGGATCTTCCCTAGGGAATATCGAGCAGCGCTAGGAGATCGACTTTACGGTTGTGACGATTGCCAAGTTCTCTGTCCGGTTAATGACACGGCTATAGAGATTAAAAGGGCGGCAGTTCCCAGAGAAAGAAGGACGAAGATTCTAGCCCTGCTTGATAGCTCTGATGAAGATCTGATGGATCAGTTTGGTCACTGGTATATCCCTAGAAGACGTCCTGAATATTTGCGAAGAAACGCATTAGTTGTATTGGGGAATAGCCAATGTGGAGATGACCCTGAGGTGGAACGGGTCTTGGTAAATTGTTTATCTTCGGCTCATCCGTTGGTACGTAGTCACGCTGTATGGGCGGCTATGCGTTTAGGTAAGAGGCATCTCATAGAGCGCAAAGAAGTTAGGTCCTTGACGGAGGGCGACAACGAAGGGCTCGTTGAAGCAGAACTGGAAGAATGGGGAATATTGGCGAATCCGGTCAGTCGATGAAAAAGCACCTTCTTGTAACTAACGATTACCCTCCCAAGGTCGGCGGGATTCAGAACTACCTATGGGAGTTGTGGCGGCGACTTCCCGCAGACAAAGTGACTGTTTTTACGCCATCTCACCCCGATGCTGAGGAGTTTGATCTAGCTCAAGAACATCGGGTTGTGAGGGACCACCGAAAAGTCTTCCTTCCAAGTAGACGGCTTGCAACTCGGATTAATGATTTAGCTCATCAAGTAGAAGCAGAACTTGTGGTGCTTGACCCTGCGCTTCCGCTCGGTCACCTAGGTCCGGCCTTAGATCTTCCCTATGTCATCGTGGCTCACGGAGCAGAGATAACGGTCCCTGGGCGACTTCCGGGTGCCCGGTTTCTTCTGAGTAGGGTGCTCAGAGGCGCTGAATTCGTTGTGTCGGCAGGTGGATACCCGGCTCAGGAAGCCTCAAGGGCGGCCGGTCGACAATTAAAAACAATCGAGATCCCGCCGGGTGTTGATCAAAACAAGTTCCAGCCGCAAGAACTCGCCGATCGACTCAGATGTCGGGAAGGTTTCGGACTCACCGAAGCTCCGCTGGTCGTCGGTGTGAGTCGGCTCGTACCTAGAAAAGGGTTTGATCGAACAATCGAGGCTGTCGCAAGTCTGCGCGACGCCATACCCGGCATACAGTTAGCGATAGCTGGCACAGGCAGGGACAGCAAACGTTTGGCACGCATATCTCAGAGGCTTAACATTCCGGTGCGTCTATTGGGTCGTGTGCCTGAATCGGAACTACCGGCAGTTTTCGCAATGGGTGATGTGTTTGTGATGCCTTGCCGAAATAGGTGGGCGGGTCTAGAACAAGAAGGTTTTGGGATTGTTTTTACTGAAGCAGCCGCTTCAGGTGTCCCGCAGGTTGCCGGCCGTTCAGGTGGGGCGCACGAAGCAGTGGTTGATGGAGTCACAGGAATCGTTGTCAACAAACCTGGGGAGGCGAGAGAAGTTGGGGACGCTATTCTGTCGATTCTTCAGAATCCAGAAAAGGCGAAAGAGATGTCTGAAGAGGGGAGAAAGAGATCCGTTGACATGCTTTCTTATGACTTATTAGCTGACCGCCTTAAAGGAGCTCTTTCGTGACCCCTCAGGTCTTTGAGGGCGGAAGTAGCCCAGGACGACATTTGTTGCGTTTGTCATGGCTATCGACCGTCGCGCTTGCCGTAGTGGCAGCCGCAGGGCTTGTGGCCTCCGACGATTTCATCCCTGTTGTAGTAACTTTTTCAGCCGCAATGTTTCTGCTGGGTTCTCTGCTGCTGTTGTTAGGTTTGCTGTACGGATTAAAACGTAGCCGCGATGAAATTGTCACTGTTATCGGCTTGTTCTTCATGCAGGACAGTGCCCCATCAACTGTTAGACGAGTCTTTGCTTGGTCGATGGCGTTTCAATTCGCGATCGCGCTCACTGCGGCGGGGATTAGGCCGTACACCGAAATGGCATTCGTAATTTTGGCTCCCATGGTGCCTTTAGGGTCCGCCGCTTTGTGGTCCTCTCAGCATGGATTTTTCCCTCGTCGAAGTAACGGCCCCTCTTAGGACTCGACACGTGGCACAATTAGAGAGTCGTTGGGTTAGGAAGCGCTGATGATCGACAAATTAAAAGTTTCTCGCATCGTCAACGCTGATGCCGAAGAGTGTTATGCCTTGGTCGTCGATGTTGAAAATTACGGCTCTTGGGTAACTGACCTTCGCGAGGTTTCGGTCGGGGCGCGAGATGAACAAGGGAGAGTTACCGAGGCAACATTTCGAGTTGCAGCGATGGGAAGAAGCGCTACGTATTCACTTCTTTATGACTATTCCGATTCACCGGCGCTCATCAAATGGGAGCTCGTGAGCGGCGACATAATTAAGCGGCTCGACGGGAGCTACAGTTTCGAGAGTCTGCTTGAGGACCCGAATCAGACTGAAGTCACATATGAGTTAGCGATTGAATTAGCTATTCCACTACCGGGTTTCGTTAAGAGAAGAGCCGAAGGACGGATAGCTCACGCTGCTCTTGACGACTTCCAATCTAAAGTAGAGGCGTAAAGATAATCACTCGTACGCGACTTCTCTGATAGTTGCTTCAAATAAGGTCCTCACCCTATGTACCCTCAAGGACTGTGGAGTTTCGAAGAATCAGTAACCTGCCGCCCTACGTCTTTACCATCATCGATTCACTCAAGGTTGAACGTAGGAGAGATGGAGCGGACGTAATTGACTTGGGATTTGGCAATCCAGATATTCCGTCTCCAGCTAGTGCTGTCACGAAGTTGGCCGAAGCAGCAGAGAATGACCGGAATCATCGGTATTCTGCCAGTCGCGGTATACCGAAGCTTCGCGAGGCAGTTGCAGCTTTGTACCAACGCCAGTGGGGTGTTTCTCTAGATCCGGAATCAGAAATAATTAACACGATCGGAGCTAAAGAAGGTTTTTCCCATCTGATGTGGACCTTGTTGGCCCCGGGAGATGCTTGCCTAGTGCCGGCTCCCTCTTATCCAATTCATATTTTTGGGCCTTTGTTCACCGGCGCTAATGTGCGTGAGGTTCCGTTAACCACAGGCGAAGATTTCTTTGACTCGTTAGTTGAAAGATTCGAGTATTCCTGGCCCAGACCACGCGTGATAGTTCTGTCATTTCCGCATAACCCAACAACTACATGCGTTGACTTGTCCTTCATGCAAAGACTGGTCGACTTTGCGAGGGAACGTGAAGTTGTTTTGGTTCATGACTTTGCCTACGCCGACCTCGGTTTCGATGGCTATCAGCCTCCTTCGATCATGCAAGCCGAAGGCGCAAAGGACGTAGCGGTTGAGTTCTACAGCCTTACTAAATCGTTCTCGATGGCGGGGTGGAGAGTCGCTTTCTGCGTAGGGAATAGAGAAGTAGTGGGGGCTCTTGCCAAGCTAAAGAGTTATCTCGACTATGGGACTTTTCAGCCGATTCAGATAGCGGCGACGGTTGTGATGAACGAAGAGATTGATTATCCGAGAGAAGTAAATGAGATATACCAATCTCGTCGCGACAGTCTCGTTCGAGGACTGTCTCGTATCGGATGGGAGATTGAA
>Ga0066845_10000006_pt1 | contig 85695 bp, 79 predicted proteins | sample ETNtaG_31_FD_65488 | JGI IMG/M metagenome (GOLD analysis project Ga0066845, IMG submission 65488) | Marine microbial and viral communities from oxygen minimum zone, Eastern Pacific Ocean - ETNP201310SV78 | ecosystem: Environmental > Aquatic > Marine > Oceanic | place: Pacific Ocean: Eastern...
ATGGCAGCGGCTACTCCTTGGTGCATTCAGATGGCCGCATTACAGCCTTTGGGACGTCAACGCTCAAAAAGGAGCCGACCTGTGACTTGCGTCCCGTTACGGACATGTCGGTTTCGGGGGCTGGAGCGGTCCTGCTACGAACAGCGGCTGAAGCACCGGACAGTGCGCCGTCGAAGGACTCAGCATCTATAGATGCTGACTATATAGAACTACTCATTACGCATTCGCAAGCATGTCAGACAACTCAAATCCCCAACTTGGAGTCTTTGGGCTCCCCGCTGCTTGAACCGGTGCAAACTTCCGGATACGGGTGGCGCTGGCATCCCATATGGGGAGGTCTGTCAATCCATAGAGGCGTGGACTTCATAGGGCCCAACAGGACTTCAGGCGGATCGGCGCTGGCGGTAAAAAGTGGTGTGGTTCTAGCTGTTGTGGACTTGACTGCCTACGGAACTACCGTCATCGTGGACCACGGGCAACAGGTGGCCACCGTTTATGGCCATCTTTCGAGTGTGTCTGTTGAGGTGGGTCAAGAGGTGCAACGGGGAGCGGATCTGGGTTTGGTTGGGTCAACTGGCTTGTCGACAGGCGCCCATCTGCACTTTGAGCTCTGGACGGACGGTGCCCCTGTCAACCCTCTCCCATACTTGGCCCTCCCGTAAGTCGCTGAGAGGCGAAGCGAAGCAGTGATTAAAAGACCTCGAGATGTTCTAGGACAGCATCGATAAAACCAAAATTCTTTGGTGTCGCGAAGTGGTCACATCCTCGCAACTCGCTGTAAGAAGCATCAGTGAGTGCATCTAGTAGTGGCGCAGCGGGACCAGCGAAATCCTCTGTGCCGAGTACTACTCTCACGGGATGAGTAATTTTGGCGAACTCACTCTCCCCAAGCGGATAGTGCTTTCTTCTCATGAATGCAGCTAGCGCCAAACCATCTTGGTTCGGTTCTGCTGCGTACCGGGCGAAAGTTTGAGCATGAACATCATCGTCATCGGCGTCTCCTTGGACGCCTTTAGCGATCCGCTCTGCCTGTGCTTCGTCGCGTTCAAAGAGATTCCTACCTACTCCTGAGACAACTAGTTTCCCAAATTTTTCTGGTGCTATGGCAGCCATGCAAAGAAGAGTTCGCGCGCCCATTGAGAATCCAACGCCATCCACCTGCCCCTCGGGCAGTTGGGCAACCAACGTTTCTTCCATATCGGCGTAAGCCTTTGGGTCATGATGTTTATCGGCCGAACCATGGCCAGGTAGATCCCAGGCGATTACCTCGCGCCCAGCATCGGTGAGAAGTTCGATGATTCCGGTGGGGACCCAGGTGGAGTCCACCGAACCGGTGAACCCGTGCAGAAGTAGAACAGGATTAGGCATGTAATCATTCTGTCAGACCTACCTCAATCGTGTGTCAGAGGGAGCCCGCTTAGGAGCATCATCTCGAATTGGATTACCGTAAGAGTGACGCATCTACGAGAAGAGGAAGAATGTCAGCCTCCAATGAACAGCCAATTAGAATCGCCAATTGCAGCGGTTTCTTTGGTGACCGATTATCAGCAGCCAAAGAGATGGTTTATGGCGGACATATCGATGCTTTGACAGGAGACTGGCTGGCTGAACTAACGATGCTGATTTTGTCGCGTATTCAAGCGAAAACGCCAGGAGCGGGCTATGCCCGAACATTTGTGACGCAAATGGAAGATGTGATGGGGGAGTGTCTCGACCGTCAAATTAAAGTCGTGACAAATGCTGGGGGTTTAAATCCAGAAGGTTGCGCTGATGCAGTTCAGGACCTGGCGGACCGCCTAGGTCTAAATCCGACGATCGCTTATGTTGCTGGCGATGACTTGGCACCACGATTGGGTGAGCTAATACAGGCGGGCCACGATCTTGCGCACCTGGATACTGGCGAGCCATTAGGTGAGCTCGCCGATCGGATAGTTACAGCGAATGCCTATATCGGATGTTGGGGCATTGTTGAGGCTCTCCACCAAGGAGCTGACATCGTGATTACGGGTAGAGCAACAGACGCAGCAGTGGTAGCAGGTCCGGCTGCATGGCATCACGGCTGGAAACGAGACGACTGGGATGCACTAGCAGGAGCGATTGTGGCGGGTCATGTTATCGAGTGCGGGGGTCAAGCTACTGGTGGCAATTATTCGTTCTTTACTGAAATCGAAGACCTCACCTATCCCGGATTTCCATGGGCCGAGGTTTTTGCTGATGGAAGCTCAGTCATTGGTAAGCATGATGGAACAGGCGGCGAGGTATCGGTTGGTACAGTCACTTCTCAGCTCCTTTATGAGATCCAAAGCGACCGTTACTTCAATCCGGATGTTGTCAGCCGTTTCGACACTATAAAAGTCGAAGAGATAGAGAAGGACCGAGTAAAAATATCTGGGACAAAGGGTGAGCCAGCACCAGCTCAACTCAAGGTTGCTATGAATTATCACGGCGGCTTCAGGAATCAGATTTCGATTGGACTGACGGGATTGGACATTGAGGCCAAAGCCGAGCTGATCGAGAGACAGTTCTGGAACAGCTGCCCTTATCAGCCTGAAGATTACGAAACGGTTGTCCGTAAGTTCTTGCCTACACATAAAGAAAATCCAGCAACAAACGAGGAGGCAGTCGCTGTTTACAAGATCATTGTCAAAGACTCGGACGAGAGGAAGGTAGGAAGAGCCTTTTCGAATGCTGGCACAGAAATCGGACTTTGCTCTATTCCGGGGATGTTCGGTACCGGGGGAGGTCCTGGGCCTGGACAACCTTTTGGTGTTTATTGGCCGGCCTTAGTCGACTCTGACCTGGTCCCAATGGAAGTAGTAGTGGGAGGCAAGTTGACAGTGGTGGACAGCACCCCGCCGTTCGACGGGCCAGAGGTTGTGGTTCAGCCTGTTGAGCTGCCGGCTCTAGCGAAAGGCCCAACTCGCTTAGTGCCACTTGGCAGGCTATTTGGAACTCGGTCTGGAGATAAAGGCCCAAATGCCAATCTCGGTATTTTCGCTAGGTCAGCAGGGGCCTATGTGTGGTTAGCGGATTATTTAACGATTGATATGTTGCAGGCGTTGATGCCTGAAGCGGCGGAAAGACAGATAGATCGATATGAGCTTCCTAATTTGTTGAGCTTGAACTTCATCTTCCATGGTCTATTGGAGGAAGGGGTCGCTGCGTCAACTAGGCAAGACCCGCAAGCGAAAGCTTTAGGTGAATATTTGAGGGCGAAAGTTGCCGAAATTCCAGAAAGTCTTTTGGTCTAACGTTTAAAGCAGTTGAGTTTCTGGCTCGGCTATAACCGGATTGGTAAGCGTCCCGATCCCTTCAATTGTGATTGAAACTTCATCGCCTTCGGCCAACATTTTGGGCGGGTCCCAATAGAGACCGACTCCGGCTGGGGTTCCGGTAGCGATCACCGTTCCTGGCTCGAGAGTAAATGCCGATGAAAGATGATGAACGATGTCGAAGCAATCGAAAATGAGGTCGTCGGTGTTCGAGTCTTGACGAATCTCGTTATTTACACGCGTCGTCAACTGCAGTTTGTGGGGGTCGAAATCCTCACTGGTGGCCATCCATGGCCCCATTGGTCCATGCGTATCCCATGACTTACCCATCAGCATTGTGGGGCTTGCTTTTTGCCAATCCCTGACGCTTACGTCGTTCATTATCGTGTATCCGGCAATTACTTCGTGCGCTCTATCTCTAGGTACATGCCGGCAACGTCTACCTATGACAATCGCCAGTTCACCTTCGTAGTCAACTTTGTGCGGAGCAATTGAGGGGATGTGGATACCGACCCCTGGGCCTACTACGCAGTTGTGATGTTTTGTGAAGATCACCGGTGTAGTGGGTACATCTCGGCCGCCTTCTTCTGCGTGGGCCCGATAGTTCAATCCAACAGCAAGGATCGCTGGCGGAGCGCCTACAGGGGCTAGGAGCTGGGCCTCCGCAAGGTTAGTGCGGTCACCAGTGGCCGAGCTCTTGAAGTCTAGGCCACTGGCCAAAACAGCAGGAAGATCATCGTGCTGCGTGTCGAGATCCACTAATTCCTCGTCTAAAACTAAAGCGATCCGGACCTTGTCTTCGCGCAGGTGTCTGGCAATAAGCATGTAGGGACGATAGCCCCAGCCTTAAGGTAAGCAGTGCACCGATCAGGAAATCCTGCAACTCTTGGATGCTTTCCCTTGTCCTTCTGGGCATGCTCTGGCACCCTTGCCTTTCACGTCCTTTGTCACTTGATGTGAAATGAGAGATTTAGATCTAATGCGCGGACCCGAAGCAAGTGTCGACTCCATAACTGATTCTGTCACCGGTTTGCCCGATGGCCGGGTGTTCTCGGTGGTGTTAGATCGGAAAATAGCGTTGGCTCGACGAACGCTGAAACCGGTCTCAATTGTCTATTTTGAGTTAGACGAATTTGAATCTTTTGCGCCGTATGTCCGCGAGCATGCGATGCGCTCAACGTCGAGAGTGATTACCAACACAGTGCGTGAGTCAGACACTATTTGTGACTTAGGCAGTGGAGTGCTGGCAGCGTTACTGGACGATACCTCTGAGGCCGGGGCGGTATGGGCCGCCGATCGTGTCAGAAACGCATACACCGATTCACCCTCTCGAGATATCGTCACTCTTTCGGCAGGAGTAGCGTGTTACCCCTCGCACGCCATGGATCCCCAAGACCTGCTCGACGCAGCGCAACTCGCATGCCACAGGGCACGAATCCATGGACCTGGAAGAATTGAAGTCGCCACTGAGGGCGACGACTTCTGAACGAACTGTAATTCAAGCTATTGTCTTGGTTTTCTTATGAAGGCGTGGCAATGAAGGACAAATACGAAAACCTTGTAATTGATTTCCCTGAAGAGGAAATCGCGCGCATCACACTGAATAGGCCTGAGCGTCTGAACGCAATGACCTATGGACTGATAACAGACCTCCATGAAGCCTTCGACTTGATTGATGGAGCGCACTCGGTTCGAGCTGTGATTTTGACTGGCGCTGGTCGCGGCTTCTGCGCTGGTCTGGATCTCACAGGATTCGGAAAGATCCCGGGCACCGAGAGCTTTGGGGAGCAGCAGCAAGGAATGGCTATTCAGCAACATATTGCTGATTTGGTTCACCATATGCGTGACGTAAGACAACCGATAATTGCTGCGATTAATGGCGCCTCAGCCGGTGGCGGGTTCGCACTAGCTTGTGCATCAGATGTTCGCTACTGCGGCAGTTCGGCAAAGTTTGGAACAGCTTTCGTTCGCTTGGGTATATCTGGTTGCGACATTGGTGTCAGCTGGATGTTGCCGCGTCTTATAGGCGCATCGCGAGCGTGGGAGCTAATGCTTACCGGACGTGTGATCGACGCAGAAGAGGCAAATCGAATTGGGCTGGTTAGTAATGTCGTCGCGGATGATGAGCTACAAGATAAATGTTTGTCGGTGGCTAAGGAAATTTCCCGCAACAGCCCGTTCGGTGTCTGGATGACCAAAGAGGTGATGTGGTCGAATTTGGAAATTCCAAGTCTTCGAGCAGGTATCGACCTAGAAAATCGAACCCAGATTCTTGCAGCGGGCACTGAAGACAGCAAGACAGCGATGGGTTCTTTCCTTTCAAATAACGAAGCCCGTTGGCAAAACCGTTAAGCACGCTCTACTGCTTTGCGCCTCTTCGGCGGGGTCCAGCGACACGGATAGCTGCGATGATTAATAGGCAGCTACGCCGGAAAGGCTGACTCGAGGTTCAGATGCCCCTGACAAAACGCCCTTTTCTGAAGTGATGATATGTGCGTGGCCGAAAGCACTGCTGTTGGGTGGCAGGGAACTGACTTTGTGGCCGAGTCGAGCAAGTTCAGCGCTGAGCACCGGATGGTCTCCCTCGATTTCGAGGGTGACGTTTTCGGGTTCTGCCCACGTATTGAAACCGTTTGAAGAAGAACTGGCAAACCTCCATCGCGCAGATGCAAGAGCACTGCCCGGATCTTCTTTGGCTACAAACAAGCGGGCCAGCAACTGCAGCACAATTTGTGGCTGAGAGTCGCCGCCCATTGTGCCAACCAGAGCGCGTAGCGAACCATCAAGATCTTGAACCAATGTTGGGGCCAAAGTATGTGGTGGGCGTAGCTTCGGGCCGTAGGCGGCGACACTATTCGGGTCGGTGGAAAATCCTATTCCTCTGTTATGCAAGGAAACCTTACTCCCAGGCAAAAAGACCAAAGCGCCCCACCCTGAGGCATTTGACTGAATCAGGGACACGCCCATGCGGTCAGCGTCTACAGCGTTGAGATAGATCGTGTCGCCGTCGTTGACTCCAGTTGGCAGTGTTGAGGCCTCTTCGCGACGGATAGAAGAGGCTCGAGGTTGCAGGCGCGTTGACGCTACTAATGCTTGCCCATCGGCATCTTGGTGAAGTACCTGGTTTCGATCAAATCCCGCTTGGAGCGCCGCTTCAGCGAGGAGATGCCAAAAGACAGGGTCAGATGGGTCAGTGGGAAGCCCGAGTTGATCGGCAATCCAAGCTGATGAAAGGCATAGGTACCCCTGAGAGTTAGGTGGCAAACTCCAAATTTTTTGTCCAAATGCTTCAACTGAAAGAGGTTCGACCCAATCTGCCTGTGGCGTTAATAAGTCGTTAGGCAAATACTCTCCAGAGCCAAAGGAAACAAGGTCCTCTCCGAAGCTGCCTAGGTAAAACGAGTCCCGCCCTCCTATGGTGAGTTCCCGGAGCGTGTCTCCCAGTTTTGGTCGCCGAATAACTTGACCTGCTTCGGGTGGCCCATTCGCAAAATAGTCCTCGGTATTGTCTACATCACGCAAAAGTTTGGTGGCTTGCGCACATTCTGTGCTAATCGGAAAACCGTCGGTAGCAAGATCAATAGCATCTCTTAAGACTTCCTCAAGGGGAAGCCGTCCGAAGCGGTGGTGCAGGGCCAACCAACCGTCGACACAGCCCGGAATTGGGACACTCCTGGGGTCTTTGTGGAAGGGCATATCAACGAGCCCTTCACGTTGCAGACTACTTATGTCTGCGCCACTCCCGCTATGTCCGCTTGCATTCAACGCGAATGGCTGCGGTTCGCCAGGAACATGTACCAGCGCCCAGAGATCGCCACCCATGCCGCACATATGCTGGCTTGTTACCGCCAGTGCAGCTGAAGTGGCTATTGCTGCATCTGCAGCAGACCCACCCTTGCGAAGAATTGCGACGCCAGCCCCGCTTGCTAAGTGATCGATCGAACAAACCATGCCATTTCGTGCATAGCGAGTTTCGTAAAGTGCAGGGAGTGGTCCAGTGGTCATGATGCTTCGGGTGGTAACAGTACGTTTGGGTTGAAGATGCCGTTCGGGTCAAGAGCTGTTTTAATCGCTCGAAATGCAGTTAACTCAGATGAAGACCGATTCAGGTGTAGGAATTCTCTCTTCGCAGTTCCGATGCCGTGTTCCGCAGAAATACTTCCTCCAAGTTGAGCTACGTAATGGAGTACTGCCTCGTCAATCCCTTCGTCAGGTTCGGCTCCCATTGGGCCGAGGATGTTGACATGAACATTCCCATCTCCGAGGTGGCCGAACATTAGGGTGGTCGCGTTTGTGTCAACTCGTGAAATTACGTCTGGAACTTTGTTGACGAATTCGGCGAGGCGAGAAGCACCAAGTGTGACGTCGAGTTTGTGAGGAGTTCCTTGGGCGGATATCGCTTCTGTGATTTTCTCGCGATATTGCCAAAGATTGGACCGTGCAGTTGCATCCACGCCGACTGCTACATCCACGACTAAGGGACCCAGCCTCTCAATGGCGTGCGCTAACTCTTCGGTGGGGTCGACCGAAGCAGCTACTTCAACAATTAGCCACGCATGAGCGTCTGGGCCTGTTGGTATTGAGGAACCAATGTGGCGGGAAACTAACTGCATCGCCTCTTTGAAGATAACTTCGACAGCATGTAGTGACGGGAGCGTCCGTCTTAGCTGGGCTGTCGCAGCTACAGCATCATCAACATCCCGAAAAGCAATCATGGCTGAACATCGTTCTGGTAAACGAGGGTGAAGTCGCAAGCGAGCCTTCGTGATAATGCCCAAGGTGCCTTCGCTACCCGCTAACAGACCCGGAAAGCTATATCCCGTGTTGTCTTTTTCTAGTCCTTCTAGATGGCTGATAACCGAGCCGTCGGCTAAGACCGCTTCGACTCCTAAGACTTGGTCTCGCATCGCTCCGTAACGGACAACGTTGATTCCACCAGCGTTAGTGGAGATCATTCCACCGATGGTGCAGCTATCTCGGGCAGCAAGATCAACGCCTATCTCTAAATCCCTCTCGGAGGCATGCACCTGAGCTTTCGTTAGGGTCGTACCCGCCCCGACAGTGACCTGCTGAGCTAACACATCGACAGGCTCACAGAAGTCAAGGCGTAAAGTTGAGATGATGATCTCTTGGTTCAGGGGCACACTTCCACCTACCAAACCGGTGTTGCCGCCCTGAGGTACGATGCTGAGTCCGGCGTTTGCAGCGACCTTGACCAGTTCGGCAAGCTCCAAAGTGTCGGCAGGCCTCAGGACTACCGGAGAGCGACCATTGAATCGTCCAGTCCAGTCTGAGGAATAACTCGCAGTTAGCTCCGCCTCTAGTAGGGCGTGATTTACGCCAACGATCCTTTGGAATTCCTTAATGACTGATTCGTCGAGCGTTGTCATCAAGTTCAGCCTTTGTTTGGCCAGAGTCCGCGTTCTTTGAAGACTTCAAGAAGGGTCGCTGGTACGTCGGTCATGATTGCGTCGACCCCAAGGTCTAAGAGCTGGTTCATCTCTGCGACCTCATCAATGGTCCACACATGAACAGCTATGTCCAGTGAATGCATCCGGTCTACGAATCGGCGATCAACAATCGGTATTGGCCCTTGGCGAATTGGGACTTGAGCAGCTCGAGCTCGAAACTTACGCTTCGGAAGTCCCCAAGATGCGAGGCGGGCTGTGACTACCTCGAGCGGCCCCATACTCAAGCAGATCTTTTCGCCGAACTCGTCGTGAAATTTTCGGAGCCTGGAATCAGAGAAGGCCCCAACGCAGACCCTATCTAGAGCATCTAGGTCCTTAAGCTCCTGGATTAGAGGACCGACAGCATTGTCTAGTTTGGGGTCGATGTTGACTCTAAGGTCGGGGAAGGCCCTCATCAGTTCGGAAAAGCGAGGTATCGGCTCCCTCCCGTCGACTAAGGCCTTTTCTACGTCGCTCCATAAGAGCTCCGAAATTTTTCCTGTCTTGTTAGTAACCCGATCTAAGCGTGAGTCGTGGAAGGCTACGAGCACACCGTCAGCAGTGGCGTGCACATCAGTCTCGACGTAGTTGAAGCCAAGATCCACAGCGCCCTGAAAAGCAGGCATTGTGTTTTCTGGCCAGGCACCTGCACCGCCGCGGTGCGCAATCGGTATTGGCACCGTTGTGTCTAAGTAAGGGTGGTGGGATGTCATAGTTTGTGACCTCTTGGTGCACCAAGGATGTTGTTGGCCAAGCTACTCTCCGGATCTAGTGACTTCCTCACCGCTCTCGGATTTGGCTCGCTTTAGGACATTACTGTCGGAAGTCCCTGTCCCACTTGATGTCGCTGCCTTGTCACTAAGTGGGCATTGTCAGGGTCGCAGAATTGACATTCAAAGGGAACTATCAAAACTTGACCGCTTGGCCGAACATGTCACATCCAAGACCTTGTCTGGTGTCGTTGAACACCTATTTGGTGAATTGGGATATGCAGGAGACGAAGACACATACCTCGCCCCAGAAAATAGTTACCTCGACCGGGTCATTGAAAGGAAACGGGGTATTCCGATTTCGCTTGCTGTTCTAATTATCGAAGTTGCTAGACGGTGTTCTGTGCCGGCTTTTGGCATAGGTATGCCAGGTCATTTTCTTGTGGGTGACCCGCAGAATCCTGACGCCTTCATAGACCCATTCCGGGGCACTGTTTTAACTCAGGGGGAAGCTCAAAAACTATTCCGACGCATGCACCCTTCGGCGGAATTCAACATGGAGTACTTAGCGATGGTCACCACACAAGCAATCTTGACCAGAATGTTGAATAATCTCCGGATCATTAGAATGAAGAGTCGGTCCCCTGAAGCCTTAATACCCGTTCTCGAATTGGCTTTATGTTTTGAACGACCTTCGGTTGCTGAGGCACGACAATTGGCCGCGGCACTCGAAGCTCTTGGCAGAACCGATGAAGCGGCCCGCCAAATGGAAGAAATAGCTGCCCGTAGCGACCAAGCGGAAGCAACGGAACTGAGAACGTTAGCAACTCGTTTGTGGCGCCAATTGAATTGATGGTTTTAGACCTTCAGGCAAGCATTTGTCGTGACTCTGCGGTAGCAACAAATATTTTGTGGCCTGATCGCGCAATCTGGACAAGAGAGATGCAGACTGTAGTCAGATCGAACGTTGATTTCGGAGGGTAAATGAGTTCTATTACCGCAGAAAAGCACCTTGACTCATTGGTGCAGCAGCTACTACGAGATCACGATCCTGCAGGTTCTAGGGTCGACTTTCTGGGCGCTCAATATGACCTAGGTCTTGCTTGGGTTCATTTTGATGAAGGATTCGGAGGTTTGAGCATGGCTCCGAAACTGCAAGGTCACATAAACGCGTTGCTCGCCGACGCTGGCGCTCCCATGTGCTGGCCTCGTAACCCCATTGGTTACGGCATGTGTGGTCCAACCGTGTACACCCATGGAAGCGAAGAACAAAAAGAACGTTATTTGCGGCCACTTTTTAGTACTGAAGAAATTTGGTGTCAGCTGTTCTCAGAACCATCTGCCGGAAGTGACGTCGCCGGTTTGACCAGTCACGCCGTGCAAGATGGAGATGAATGGGTCGTTAACGGGCAGAAAGTATGGACCACGCTTGCCCATGTCTCTCGGTGGGGTTGCCTAGTGACCCGGACCGACCCCGAAGCCCCGAAACATAAGGGATTGTCTTATTTCGTCGTTGATATGGAACAAGCAGGTGTCGAGGTTCGACCTTTGCGTCAAATGACAGGCGACGCCGAATTTAACGAGGTTTACTTTACGGATGCTCGAATACCTGACTCGGAGCGATTAGGAGCCCCAGGGGATGGGTGGCGAGTTGCGTTGACAACCCTGATGAACGAACGGGTTGCCATCGGTGGCGCACAAGCCCCGCGAGGCTCGGGTCCCATAGCAGATTCAGTTCGGTTGTGGAGTGAGTTGCAAGAAGCTCGTAAGACGCCGGCTCTTAGAGATCGCCTAATGGCCCTCTGGTCCAAATCCGAAGTCGCGCGTTTAACGAATATAAGGGCCAGCCAAAACAGAGCTAAAGGAGTTCCGGGCCCTGAAGGTTCTACCGGGAAATTAGCTTTTGCCGAAAATAACAAGGACATTCACGAGTTCAATATGGAACTGCTTGGCCCAGAGGGCATGTTGTATGACACCTATGCGATTGAGCGCTCAGCCACAGCTATGGCTAACTCAAGTGCTCAACAGCAGTTCTTGCGTTCTCGGGCGAACTCAATCGAAGGTGGCACGTCTGAAGTCATGCGAAACATTCTGGGGGAGCGGGTCCTCGGACTACCTGGCGATGTTCGAACTGATAAAGAGCTGCCATTTTCTGAGGTGCCCAGCAACTAGATTCAGCAGCTTCTGGTTACCGAACTACCAGATGAGGTTGATTGCGGAAGTGGGTGGTCTCGTTGATGGATTTGATACTTCTGTGTCCAGAGACCGAAGCCAATACCCGTGTGACTGATGTGTAGTCGACGTCAAACCTCATAAAATTGTTGACATCGAATCCCAAACAAAGAGAAAGATACGCATTGATTACGCCACCGTGGCAAACGACAACGACCCGTTGGCCGCTGTGATCGTTAACTATCTGTTCTAATTGGTTCAGCGTATTTGAGTACCAGCTAGCAAGCTTTTCGGGAGCGCTGCCCATGGAACCGGATGCCATGCGTTCCCAAGCCTCCCGATTTGTTTCCTTTAAGACTTCCATTGGTACATAAGAGCTAGCTTCTCGGTCGAATTCGCTAATGTTTTCCCGGACTACTGCGGTAAGCCCAAGAGCGGCTTCGATAGGCTCCGCCGTCTCTTTGGCGCGCCGCATCGGACTTGTATAAATCTGTTCAACCTGTTCTTCGCTCAACCATGAGGCAACAGCTGACGCTTGCGAACGTCCGATTGCGGCAAGAGGTGGGTCTGCCGGCGTCCCATCTTGGTTTCGAACGTGTTGTGGTCTGCCGTGTCGGACGAAAATTAGTTCCATTGGAAGTGACAATAGAGCCTGAGGCGGTAAAGCCACCATTGCGACTTATTGACGATCGGGTGAACTGTAAGAATTCTTTCTGGTCTTTTTCGTGAGCCTCGGTACCGTGGAGGTCATGGCAAGGCGTACCAAGATCATTGCAACCATCGGTCCTGCTTCGGAAGACGAAGCGACTCTCCGAGGAATGATCGAAGCAGGTATGGACGTGGCGCGAATTGGGTTAGCCCATGGAAGCCTTGACGAGCAGGTCAAAAAGTTTCAAATGGTCCGTAAGGTGTCGTCGGATCTGGGCAAGCACGTTGGGATTGTCGTCGATTTACCTGGTCCAAAGGTGAGATGTGCTCCATTCGAAGGTGGAGGCATCGATCTTGTCGAAGACGGTCAAGTCTCCTTAGGGGTTGATGGGAGCCATAGTTCCGCTGACTACATCAGCGTCGATTATCCCAATCTGCTCCAAGATGTTCAGCTTGGAGATCGCCTTTCGTTCGGCGACGGACAGGTCGTCGTTATCGTGGAAGAGCGTGAAGGAGATCGACTAAAGGCGCGCGTAGTTCATGGTGGCCGCCTCGATGGTAGACCCGGTCTGCATGTCCCTTCTGACCGCCTTCGACTCAGCTCGCCGACCGATCATGATTTAACCCTGTTAGACGCCTTTGTTGAGTTGGGAACTGACATGGTGGCTGTGTCTTTCGTACGCTCGGCTCACGACATCAGACGCCTAGGGGTTGAACCAGCCCCCCGAGGTCCGATGGTTATTGCCAAAATCGAGACAAAAGCTGCCGTAGCTAATCTAGAGGGAATCATCGAAGCATCAGGTGCTGTCATGGTCGCACGAGGTGACTTAGGTTCAGAGGCTGACATCGAAGAACTACCTCATTTACAAAAGCACATCATTCAAGAATGCATCGCTCTTGGCAGGCCCGCTATTACGGCGACTCAAATGCTTGAGTCGATGGTCTCTGCCCCGACGCCAACTCGAGCTGAGGCATCAGATATAGCGAACGCCGTATTTGATGGAACTTCTGCAGTCATGCTGAGTGGTGAGACGGCGATCGGTCGTGATCCGGTTAATGCCGTACGCACTATGGCTCGAATAACAGCGAGAGCCGACGAAAAATTTAACTATGAGAGTTGGGCGGAACATATCGGAGCCATTCGTCGACGGTCAACATCCGACGCCGCGTATCTTCGTGTCACAGATGCTCTTACGATGGCCGCTTCCCGAACAGCCACCGACACAGACGCCGAAGCTATTATTTGCTTGAGCCGTTCTGGGTTTACTGTAAGGAGCGTGGCTCGATTTCGCCCAACGGTGCCGCTATTTGGTATGACCTTTGATGACCGCACCGCTAACCAGCTTTCGCTCTCTTGGGGTACACGACCTCTGATATTTAACGAACAAGCAACCCCAGCAGCGACGGCTGAGGAAGCCGTCGCGACAGCCGCCCGAGTGGGGGTTGTCCGTAGCGGTGACACGGTTGTCGTCGTCTCAGGCTCAAGCGCCGCGACTCATGCGACGGACACTCTTCGGGTGCTGCGAGTTCCTTAACCAGTGGTTGGCTTCGAAGAGAAAAACGATGGACTAGCGATCTATCGCAGCTCAACGGGGAGCTCGAGGCTGCAGGTGGTGTTGATTCACGGTGCCGTCGACCGAGCAGCTGGCATGATTAGGGTTGCGAGGAAGATCGATGATTGTGAAGTTGTTCGTTACGACCGTCGCGGATATGGCCGATCAGCCTCTATAGGTCAACCTTTTAGTTTCGAACAACACGTTGATGACTTGGAACTGGTCATAGCTGACCGTCCTACAGTCCTTTTTGGCCACAGCTACGGAGGAAGCATCGCCCTAGCGGCTGCTAGCCGAGGGAACCCCTCGGTGTGCGCTGCGGTTTCTTATGAAGCTCCTCGCACCTGGGAAACGTGGTGGCCACCACCACCAGGAGATGACATTGACCCTGGGGACGCTGCGGAGCACTTTGTTAGGCGCATGATCGGCCAAGAGCGCTGGCAAGCTTTGCCTGCTAACAGCCGTGTAAAGCTTCGCAGTCAAGGAGCCCTCATGGTTCATGAGCTGAATACCCAAACAACGCAGCGTTACCGGATTGAAGAAGCCAAAGTCCCGCTGATCATCGGTGTTGGTGCTTTATCCGGCGACCACGCACAAAGGGCAGCCGAAGCTTTCCGGCAAGAAGCAAACAAGGGTCGAGTGGCTCAGCTGTCAGGAGCCCGACACGACGCTCCCATGTCGCATCCCGAGCAGATAGCAGGTCTTGTCGAGGAAGCTCTCCGCGATAACCCTGAACAGGTTTGAAGCGCTGATAGTAGAATCCCGGTATGCCTGAGACACCGATCAACTTAACAACGGGAGGCCTGCCCGAAACTGTAATCCCCAGCTATGAAGCGGAAGCCGTCGCTGCTCTAGCCGACGCCCTTGCGGCCGCTCCTGCGGATCAGAAGGAAAAGGTCGCGGAGGTTGCCGGTAGATGGCCGCGATATCTGGATCCCTGGGTGTCGTTAGGGAATCTCAGCGAGGAAACTATTGAGGCCTACGCCTATTTCCGAGTCGGATACCACAGAGGGCTCGACACCTTGCGAGCATCAGGTTGGCGGGGCAGTGGCTACGTGAGATGGAGCCATGAAACCAACCATGGGTTTCTACGCTCCCTTCTTGGGTTGCACCGGTCAGCGGTAGCTATTGGGGAACTAGACGAAGCAGAGCGGTGCGCTCAGTTCCTCATGCAGCTTGACCCCTCAGGAGTGCCAGATTCTGAATGACGGCCGTAGGAGCCGTTCTTTGCGGCGGTAGATCCACTCGGATGGGGCAAGACAAGGCTTCGCTCCTTTTGGATGGCCGTCCAATGTCGGACTGGGTTGCTGGTTCAATGAAGCACGCCGGCGTCGAGTCGATAGTCGCGCTAGGAGGCAAACCTTCAGTCAATCTGCCGATAATTCACGACGAACTGAAGCAGCAAGGTCCGTTGCACGTTCTCATAAAGGCGATCGAACGGCTAGGGGACATCGTGGTCTGTCCGTGCGACGTTCCGCTGGTTACTCCAAAACTATTTCGCGAAGTCTTGGACATGGGTGCGAAATCTAACGAGCCAGTGGTCTTAGTTCAAAGCGATCAACTGCAGCCTTTGATCGGCCTCTATAAAGAATCGGCAATAGGGCTATTAGCCGCCGGTTTTGCTCGAGGAGAACGCGGCCCCAAATTTGTATTGCAACACGGCGACTTTGTTGTAGTTGAAGCCAGCGCAGAAGAGACCCAAAACATAAACACTCCAGAAGAGTTCAGCGCTTTAGTCTCATCGCTCTCTGCCAGCCATAATGGAAGCTAGCGATATCCTCTGAAGGTGAGGCAGGTATATGAGCATTCCCACCATTTCCGTTGAGAGTCTGGCGGACCAGATTGCGGCAGGGTCGATGGTCGTTGATGTTCGGGAGCAGGAGGAATGGGAACAGGCACGGATACTGGGCGCGACGTTGATACCACTTGGTGAAGTGGTTGCCCGTTTTGATGAAATCGATTCTGATGACCCGGTATATGTGATGTGTAGAAGTGGAGTCCGGAGTGCTGAAGCCTGCGAATACCTAAGAGGTCGGGGCATCGACGCGGTTAACGTTGCCGGCGGAATTCTTGCTTGGGTTGATGCCGAGTTCGAAGTTGAACGTGGGGCCGGGTGACGCGCCTTCGCCGCCTGACGGCACCTGGTAAATCTGTGAACGCCCAATCTGAGTCAGAACATAGCTCCCCTTACGTTTGGGTTGACAATCAAGATGCTTTCGAAGAACTGATTTTGAGAGCAGTGAACGCTGGGCGGGTAGGCCTCGACACCGAATTTCACCGGGAGCGAACTTACTGGCCGAAAGTAGCGTTGATTCAGCTCAGAGTTGGAAATGACACTTTCCTCGTTGACCCCTTAAAGGTCGACCTAGCGCCATTTAGCGAAGTCTTGAGAAGCGATGCGGTTCTCGTTATGCACGCAGCTTCGCAAGACATCGAGGTATTGCAAAGAGCTTGCGGAGTTGGGCCCCGAAATCTGTTCGACACCCAGCTGGTAGCCGGCTTTACTGGTATGAGTACACCGTCCCTTTCAGCACTTGTTGAACGATATGTCGGGGTTCGCTTAGCTAAGGGTGACCGTCTAACAGATTGGTTTGAGCGCCCTCTTCGAAAAAACCAGCAAGATTATGCAGCCAACGATGTTAGGTATCTCTTCGAGGTTCATGATCGGCTGGTGTCGGAACTGCAAACCCGGAACCGCTTGGACTGGGCTTTGCTGGAATGTCAGTTGTTGCAAGAGAAGGTGAAGCCGAGTGTCTCGCCAGAGCTGGCTTGGACCCGAATTAAGGAAGCCCGCCATTTAAAGGGTAAATCACGTTGCGTTGTCTCCGTGTTGGCACGTTGGAGAGAAACGACCGCGCAACGGAAAGATGTCCCGGTTCGGTTCGTGCTTTCCGATCTGGCTCTTGTGGGGATAGCTCAACGCGCACCGGCCAGCCTGAAGGAGCTGCAAACAATTAGGGGACTCGACAGTCGTTCTTTGAACCACGCTTTGGCACAGGAACTCCTAGGTTTGGTGGCTGAAGGCTTGAAAATGAGCGCAGACGAAGTAGCAACGCTAGAAGTCGATGATGGACCGAAGTTAGGAAATGAGATGAGGGCCGCCGTTAATCTGGTGTCAGCGTGGATTTCACAGGTGGCCAAAGACGAGGCCCTTGATCCGGCGTTGCTCGCAACTAGGTCGGATATTAATGACCTCTTGCGGGGAGCTGAAAACCCTCGTCTAGCTACTGGATGGCGGGCCGATTTAGTGGGTACACGAATCCGCGATTTGGTTGAAGGACGCGCTTCTCTAGCGTTTGACACCCGAGGAGGGTTGCTGCTGGAACCCCGGTCTGCTTATGTCGGAGAAAATAAAGATAATTTCGAACGCTAACGACCCAATTTTTGTGTGGGATATCTGCTAGAAATGATGTGATTCCCGTGAGCTGGCCCGTTAGCTGGTCGGTCGGGATATAACTGTAGGCGGTTTGGAGACGAGGAGCCATCCGTGAAGAAGGGTCGTCATCGCCGATACGAAGAGGCGCGAAAATTTCAGAGAGAAAACGCTGCCGCGTTCTCAGTCGAAGACTTTGAATTCGATGAACCTGATTTGTTCACGAAGGAAGAAGAAGACGCGCCAGACGATCAGTATGGTGATCTCGCAGATAAATACGATGATTATTCCGAACTTGCAGATAAGTACGCTGATTTTGACGACACGGAAGACGAAAAATCTTAAGGTTCTGCGCTTAGTTTCGGCGCACAGTCGGGTGTGGAAGAAGAACGAAATTCGACTTTCTTCGGTCTAACTCTGCCCTTAGCCACTCGTAAACCGTAGGCCCGCATATCGCGGATAGTTCGGCCTCCATCTGTTCATATACCGGTGTAGTTCCTACATGAGCTTGAGTATCTGACGTGCACCACCACCAAATATCTGTTTCCTCGCCGCCCCAGTCTCGTCGTTCCCATTCGCGGACCATTGTGTAAATATGCCCAGTGACTGTCTCGTGGTCCTCGCGCCGTATGGGGGCTTGCCAACATATCTCAGGCTTAAGTTCCATCGGCTTATCACCTGTCGAAAGAGCCAAGTGGTGAAACGCACACCCAGCTCCACCGGCGTGGTCGGGCCGATTCTGGAAAATGCAAGCACCATCTACGACCCTTGTGCGCCACCAACCCTCGTCGTCCTGCCATAAACCACCACCTAAAGCTTCAGCTTGCTTCTTGTATTGCCAAAGCTGAGGGGTCAGTCGCTCGGTTTGGTTACGCACATGCTTGAGGTCTTGCTCATCGGAGATGTAGGCGCCATGTGTGCAGCATCCGAGTTCTTTCTCAGGTGCAGGCTCGGGTTCAACGCCAGGGCAGCCAGCCCCGTAGATGCAAGTCCAATCACTCGCTAGGAAGGTTATGTCAAAGAGCCAAGTCCGATGCTCGCTTGGATCCTCGAAGGATAACCACTCTCGATCCGGATTAGATCCCGTTAAGGGCTTCGTCACACCCTCATCCTACGGTACGTTCGTCATCGTGCAGATATCTACTGATGCGAAGCTTTATGCGGACTTGGCGGCTGTTCTAGGGGACAGGGCCCGGTCAGGCGATTTTGAACTCGGTCTCTATGGCAAGGATGGGTCGGTCTTGCAAGGTCAACCAGCGATCGTTTGCTTGCCGTTAAACACAGACGAAGTTCGACAGATCGTCGCTATTTGTCGCCAACACGAACGCCCTTTTCTGGCTAGGGGTTCAGGCACTGGTCTGGCAGGTGGGGCAGTGCCCGTTGGTAATCCCGTCATAGTTGCGACGGCGAAGATGAATAAGGTTCTTGAAGTTGACTTAGATAACCGCATCGCCTGGGTCGAGCCGGGGGTACTTAACCTTGATCTAAGTAAAGAGTTATCGCCATTAGGGTTCCATTTCGCCCCAGATCCATCCAGCCAACAAGTTTGCTCAATCGGAGGAAACGTTGCAAATAACAGCGGCGGACCGCACTGCTTGGCATATGGAGTTACGAGCGCTCACGTAATGGCTATCGAGGTGGTTTTGCCTGACGGTAACGTAGCTATGTTCGGCGATCTGTCACCGGAACCACCTGGGTATGACCTCCGAGGCCTTTTTGTTGGGTCCGAAGGGACAATGGGGATCGCTACGAAGGTTGCTGTTCGGTTAACACCAAACCCTCCTGCGGTTCGTACGCTCCTTCTTGACTTTGCTGATGTGCGCGATGGGGCAGCGGCGGTGTCGGCCATCATCGCAGCTGGGCTGATACCAGCGGCTCTGGAGATGATGGATAAGCGGGCGATCGAAATTGTCGAAGCTTTTGTTAATGCTGGTTACCCAACTGAGGCTGACGCTGTCTTGCTCGTAGAGCTAGACGGCCTGCCGGGTGGCGTTGAACACGGAGTGGAGGTAGTCCGCTCAGTGGCGACTCGCCATGAAGTAGGAAACATCCGAGTAGCCGCTGATAACGCTGAGCGAGAGTTGCTCTGGAAAGGCCGAAAGAATGCGTTTGGGGCAGTAGCAAGAATCAAACCCGATTACTACCTCCATGACACTGTGGTGCCGCGCGGCAAACTCGTCGAGGTTTTGGAGAAGGTTTACAACATAGCGGACGCCTACGATTTGATCGCTGTAAACGTCTTTCATGCGGGTGACGGGAACCTGCATCCCATCTTGGCTTATGACAGTAACGAACCAGGAGTCCTAGAGCGAGTCCATGCCGCTGGTCGGGCGATTGTTACGGCATCGATTGAAGCCGGTGGAGTCCTGAGTGGAGAACATGGCATCGGTCTGGAGAAACGCGATTACATGGGCATGCTATTTAGCGCCCATGACATGGCGACACAAGACCTGATTCGCGAAGCATTCGACCCACAAGGGTTTGCAAACCCGTTGAAGGTTTTGCCTTCTGGGTCCCGATGCAGCGATTCTTTCCACCAACACGTCCCAGAGGGAGCTTGGGTGTGACTTTAGAGGATCAGATCCCGTCAGAAGTTTATGACTTTGCCTCTGAGATAGGTCGTAGAGGGCCGGTGACCGTGGTGGGAGGTCGAACTCATTGGGAAGTGGGTGGACTTCCAGACCCTCAAGCACGTGAGGTCTTCGCCCCTTCGGGCGTTTGGTCCCATGAGCCTGAGGAAATGACGGTTAGGTGCGGAGCTGGAACCAGCCTCAAGGAGTTGTCCGACCAGTTAGCAAAGCACGGACAGATGGTTCCATTGGATATGGCGGAGAACGCAACAGTAGGAGGAGTTCTTTCTGTTGGTAGGAGTGGAATTAGGCGGCTCAGGTATGGCCACGTGCGCGATCTGGTTCTGCAAATTCGACACGTAGACCACGAAGGTAAGGTCGTCACTTCAGGTGGACCAACTGTTAAAAACGTCTCGGGATACGATCTGTGCCGACTGCTGGTTGGCTCCCTGGGTAGGTTCGGTTGTATAGCCGAAGTGATACTCCGGTGTTTGCCGATTCCCGAGACCACTAGATGGCTGTCGGGGTCGGCGGATCCTTTTGATATCTACTCGAAGTTATATCGCCCCTCAACGATCCTTTGGGACGGCGACCAAGTGTGGGTATGTCTGGAGGGTGTGGTATCTGATGTAGATGCGGAAAGCGCATTGTTGGGCTTGGATGAGGTCGCGGGTCCGCCGACACTGCCTGCAGGAAGACGCATCTCACTTGAACCCAAATCTCTCAAAGGTCTTGTGGTTAACGACACACACTGGATTGCCGAGATAGGGGTTGGGATTGTCCACACCGATACAGCAGACGTCGGTTGGCAAGTGGCCGAACCAACCAGGTCGATAATGCTAGACCTAGAGAATAGGCTAGACCCGTCAGGCAGATTGAATCCGGGTCGACAGGTCGTAGAAGCATGACTAAGACTAAACTCGAGCTTGGTATTCCTCAGGCTGACCTTGCATCCTGCGTCTCATGTGGCTTGTGTCTGCCACACTGTCCCACCTACCGAGTCACGCAAGAGGAGTCAGCATCGCCTCGTGGGCGCATCGCCTTGATGAAGCAGGCCGCTGATACTGGGTACATTGATGAAGAGTTTGTGGGGTTCATGGACGCGTGTATCCAGTGCCGGGGCTGTGAAACAGCATGCCCAGCGGGCGTCGAGTTCGGCTCGATGATGGAGGTGACGCGAGAGGCATTGGCGACTCAAACCTCGTACCAGCCGTGGTGGCGCCGTCTTGGGTATCGGACGCTAGGGTGGCCTCGCTTTTTAGCTTTGGGTTCCAGGGTTCTGTCCTTTCTTCAGCTTCTTAGGGTTGTGCCAAAGAAACTGGGCCTACCGAAAATACCTTTAGTCCAGAGGAAGCTGTTGTCTAGTGGTACCGATGTGTTTCTATTCACTGGATGCATCATGGATGCTTGGATGAGGGAAACGCATCGAGCTGTTCAACGCGTCGTTGAAGCAACCGGAGCTGGCGTCCAATTTCCAAATAAGGCGGCAGCTTGTTGTGGTGCTTTGCACGTGCACGCCGGTCTCGGTGACGAGGCACGTCGATTGGCGGAACGAACGATGACAGCGTTTCCAGGCAAAGCTCCGATTCTGGTGGATTCGGCAGGTTGTGGGGCCCAGCTGAAAAGCTATGGCCACTTGCTTGGGACTGAAAAAGCACACCAATTCGCTGAACGAGTGTTCGATGTTCACGAATGGCTGGAAGAGCACCTTGACCAACTCCCTTCCAAGCCCAAAGGGGTAGATCGGGTCGCCGTTCAGGACCCGTGTCACCTCCGTCATGTTCAAAAATCACACAGTTCGGTTCAGCAAGTACTAGGTCGCTATATCGAAGTGGTGGTGTTAGACGATGAAGGTTTATGTTGCGGAGCTGGCGGAGCTTATTCTGCGTTTCACCCCGATACTGCCGCGGACGTACGCGATCGAAAGCTGGCATCGATAGAGCGCTCTGGAGCTCCTGTGGTAGCTAGTGCAAACCCGGGCTGCTTGTTGCACTTGCGGTCAGCGGGCTTAGACGTCAGACACCCCTTAGAAATCGTTGATGCCGTTCTAGCGAAAGACACTTGACGTGGAAGAAGACCTTGAGGACATTCGATTACGATTAGGTGCGATTTCCGATGAGCTCGCTTCCATAGGAATTTCCGTTCTGCAAGCTGCCCTAGATGCAGATGGAGGTGACGCGAAACGTCCTGAGCTAGAAAAGCGTCTCTCTAGGGCACGAAGAGCGGTAGATAAAGCGGCTGCGATTATCGGTCAAGGTCCAGAGTCCACTCTAATTTAGGACGTGTTTTGCCCGTTGAACGGTGCTGTTAGATCTGATCACCGAGTGAAGTGACAGGAATCAGTTTCTTGTCGGTTGGGTTGTCCGCGCTCATGGTCGCTGTCTTGACTACGGGCGGCTTCCCGTCGGCTTCACCATAAGAGGTGGTTCGTTGTCGAATGGTTCGGCCGAGAGGCTGAATAAGGTTCCTGAAATCCTCTTCTACAAGTCCTTGACCATGTTGAGCACCGGCGGCTCGACTAATGTTCTCATCCATCAAGGTGCCTCCTAGGTCGTTGGCCCCGGCCTTCAAGATTTGCTGAGCTCCCTCTATCCCAATCTTCACCCATGAAACTTGAACGTTGTCGATTAAGCCGTGGTAGGCAATTCGGCCGATGCTGTGCATGAGCAAAGTTTCTCTGAACGTGGGGCCTCTCCTCGCTTGTTTCTGTAGGTAAATGGGGCTGGCCATGTGTACGAACGGCAACGGGATCCATTCGGTAAACCCACCCGTTCTCTTTTGCAAGTTCCTCGTTCTGATTATGTGGTTGGCCCAGTGTCGTGGCTCTTCGATAGACCCAAACATAATGGTGATGTTTGAATGAAGCCCAACGGCGTGTGCGGCCTCGTGGCAATCGAGCCACTCGTCGGTCGATATCTTGTCGGGGCACAGGATTCGGCGCACTTCGTCGTCCAACACTTCTGCGGCTGTTCCTGGAAGAGATTTGAGACCAGCATCTTTAAGGCGTGTCAGATATTCGATTAGCGATTCGTCGAGCCTTTTGGCACCCTCTATCACTTCGAGCGCTGTGAAGCCGTGCAAGTGCATTTCTGGCACAACGTCTTGAATGGCTTTGCATACATCGATGTAGTAGTCCCCGTCGAAACTTGGGTGAATCCCTCCTTGTAGCGTGACCTCGGTTGCTCCAAGTTGCGCTGCTTCAATCACTCGTTCTTGGATATCTCCAAGCGTGAGCATGTAGGGGGTGCCACGCAAATTCAAAGAGAGCGGCCCTTTGGAAAAACCACAGAACCGACATTTGAAAGTGCAGACATTCGTGTAGTTGATATTTCGGTTGTGGACCCAAGTGACACGATCTCCAACTGTGTCTTGGCGCAGCTGGTCAGCGACCTCAGCTATTGCCACGACCTCGGGTCCCCTTGCGTTGAATAACGCAATAATTTGGTCTAGCTCGACTTCTTGACCCTGGAGTACGCCGTCCAGAGCTTCTTTTACTGCGCCACTAGCGTAGGAGGTACCTGGCAAAATTCTGCGAGGCGAGTGCGCGGCGCCACCCGAATACCATTGTGTGCTGTTCTCATCGGCAACCAATACATCGGCGCCCGAACCTGCATCTCGGTTCTCCATAGTCGACTCAGGCATTTGAGAACCGGGATCGTCTCGTCCTAGTCCTTCAGAATCGCTGCGATCTAGCACTGGGAAGGTGTTATCCGGGGCCAACCATTTAGAGGGGCTCAATGCGTAGTTTGGATGGATAGTTAAGCGTGGTGCCAGTGTGAAGTGGCGAGCTTCAGTGACTTCATTGAGGCGCTCGAGGTCCGGCCAAGGCCGTTCCGGATTGACGTGGTCTGCTGTAACGGGAGAGACACCGCCCCAGTCATCGATCCCGGCATCGAGTAGCCCACCAAAATCATCAGACAAATTAGGTGGGGCCTGAAGATGCACCTCCGGCGGCAGCAGTATGCGAGCTATAGCGATTGCTTGGAGGTAATCATCAGGAGGGCATGGAGGGCTCTTGTGCATCGCCGTTCCAAGTTTGGGAAGGAAATTTTGGATTATTACTTCTTGGATATGGCCGTATTTCGAATGAACATCGCTGATCGCTTGTAGGGCTTCAACTCGGTCTTCTAATGTTTCGCCGATTCCGATAAGGAGACCGGTCGTAAAGGGGATGTTTAGCTTTCCAGCCGCCTCTAAAGTCGCCATTCGGCGGGCTGGCTCTTTGTCTGGGCAACCACGGTGACAGAGGAGTTCTTCGTTAAGGCTTTCTAGCATCATCCCTTGGCTGGGGCTGACTGTCCTGAGCTGTGCCAGCTCGTCCTCAAAAAGCGCTCCAGCATTAGCGTGGGGGAGAAGGCCTGTTTCATCTCGGACTAGCCGACACATATCGACTAGATAATGGACCGTACTGTCGTAGTTGTTGTCCGAGAGCCACTGCTTAGCGATCGGATAGCGAAGCTCGGGTCGCTCACCTAAGGTAAATAACGCTTCATGGCAACCCTGGCTTGCGCCGTGACGAGCTAGATCCAGCACTTCGTCTGGCTCAAGGTAAGGGTGGTCGAGGCGCGCCGGGGGTTGAGCAAAGGTGCAATAACCGCACTTGTCTCTGCAGAGCATGGTCAAAGGGATGAAGACCTTAGGGCTATAGGTGATTCGAGTTCCGTAGGTTTCGTTGCGTATAGAAGCTGCGCGTTGAAGTAGTTCTTCTAAGGGAAGCTGTAATAGTTCCTCGGTCCCGTAAGTAGATTTGTTGGAATTAGGCATCATTTGGCGCTCTCTAGTGAACCGGGACCGGGACGACTTCGAATTTGCCCCGGGTCGAGTGCATCGTTGCAGCTGGGGCAATGGGTTACTTGATCTAGGGGAGTGCCGCACTCTGAATGCACCAGGACTGTAGGGGGGGCGCCTTCGTTGCACCACCGATCTCCCCATCGCATTATCGCGACCAGGCTCGGCGACAAATCCCGGCCCTTCTGGGTAAGGAGATATTCATGGCGGACCGGGCGTTCTTGATAGGGAACCTTTTCGATAATCTCCTCATCCACAAGTTTGGTGAGGCGAGAGGCGAGGAGATTCTTCGCTATTCCTAAATCCTCTTCGAGTTCGCCGAAGCGTCGTGCGCCGCGAAAGAGGTTCCGTAGAATCAGCAATATCCAGCGATCACCTATGACATCTAGCGTTTGCTGAATTGAACACGTAGTGGTTCTTGGTGAAATGCCCTGCACAGGGCAGACCATAGGGGAGTCAGTTTACTTTTGCAACTGACTCGCACTCACATTAAAGAGTCTGCCTTGATGGTCAGACTGGTTATGAGTTCGTCAAAGCTTTTTACAAAGGATGCGACGCCTTCTTCTTCGAGTACTCGCGCGACATCCTCTAAGTCGATGCCGATTTCTGCAAGCGCAGCTAACGTCGCATGGGCACGGGCGGGATCTGCATCTATCGTCCGCTTGACTGAGCCGCTATCTAGAAATGCTTCGATCGTATTGTCGGGCATCGTGTTTACCGTATTGGGCCCTATGAGCTCATCTACATACAAGGTTTCCGAGTACTCAGGGTTCTTTGTGCTGGTGGACGCCCAAAGTGGTCTTTGTGGCTGTGCGCCATGCTTGGCGAGTGCTTCCCAACGTGCACCCGAAAAAGTCGTTAGGAACTTCTGGTAGGCGACCTGAGCTTGAGCAACAGCCGCCTTACCGCGAAGCTGTAAGGCCTGTTCGCTGCCGATTTCTTCCAAACGTCTATCTACTTCGGTATCAGTTCGTGAAATGAAGAATGAGGCGACGCTAGCTATGTGTGAAAGATCTCGATGTCCAGAGCTCAAGGCATCTTCGAGGCCAGCTATATAGGAGTCCATTACTTCGACATATCGGCTGACCGAAAAGATCAAAGTCACGTTGATTGACCGGCCTTCACCAATCATGGTCCTAATAGAAGTTAAGCCTTCACTAGTCCCCGGAATTTTTACCATCAAGTTCGGCGCGTTAATGAGTTCGTGCAGTGACCGAGCGTCTGCTGTGGTGCGTTCTGTATCTCGTGCGAGACCTGGGTCGACCTCAACGGAAACAAACCCATCAAGACCATTGGATTCTTGATAAACGGGAGCTAGGGCCTGGAGCGCTCCGCGTATATCGCTAGTGACCAAATCCCAATAGGCCTGCTTAACCGCTACGCCGTCCTTGATTAGCTGCCTGAACTGAGGGTCATAGTCCTCGCTGCCCTCAATGGCTTTTTGGAATATCGCGGGGTTGGACGTAAGGCCTCTGATCCCCGCTGCAACCCAATTATCGAGCTGGCCGGAGGTGATCCATCCGCGGCGCAGGTTATCTAGCCAAGGGCTCTGGTGCCCCTCTTCGTGAAGCTCGTGAAGTCGCTGCTTCATTTCAACTGATTGAGTCACCAAGGTCTCCTGACATTATCTATGACAGTAAAGAACGAGCGGCGCTTTCAACGCCAGAAGCCGTAAAGCCGAACTTTTCCATAACCAAATCGCCTGGGGCGCTTGCACCGAAATCATCGATGGTGATCGTTTTATCTGCCCAGCGATCCCAGCCTAAGGAAACCCCTGCCTCCACGCCGAGTATCGGAACTCCCGAGGGCAGGACCTCCTTTTGGTATTCCTCGCCTTGATCCTGGAACAGTTCCCAAGACGGCATGGACACAACACGTGCGGCGATGCCGTCCTCAGCTAGAGCACCGGCGGCTTCAACGCATAGCTGGACTTCAGACCCGGTGCCAGCAAGAATTACCGCAGGGTCTGGGGGATCAATCAAGACGTAAGCGCCACGCTCAACTTGATTTGCTTTGATGGTTCCTTCTAGGACTGGCACATTCTGACGAGTCAATATGAGTGCTGTGGGCCCAAGCCGGTTTATGGCAAGTTCCCAGGCCTGGCTAACTTCGTTCGCGTCAGCGGGTCGTATGACGGCGAGGTGCGGAATGGCACGGAGGGAAGCAATTTGTTCAACCGGCTGATGTGTTGGTCCATCTTCGCCGACACCAATTGAGTCGTGACTCCAAACGAAAATCACCTTCGCCGAACTTAACGCAGCCAGCCGGACCGATGGCCGCATGTAATCAGCAAATACCAGAAACGTCCCAACCACTGGAACAACGCCACCATGTAGCGCCATACCATTGGCAATGCTTCCCATGCCATGCTCTCTAACCCCGTAGTAGAGCTTTCGTCCGTCTGGGGAGGCGGGAGTCATGGGTTCACTTGCAATATTGGTGCCAGTGTTTCCAGTTAGGTCAGCGGATCCCGAAACCAAAGAGGGGACTACATCAGCGATAGCGTCCAGGACTTGACTGTTCGCGTTGCGGGTAGCCAGAGACGCTCCTGCTTCATAGGTTGGAAGTTCTTCGGACCAGTTGGGGAGCGGTGTGCCTGTCAATAAGGATTCGATCCAGTTGTCACTTAGCTCACTTTCAGCAACGCGACGTGACCATTCCTCATGGGCTGAAGCTCCCCGAGCTCCAGCAGAACGATAAGCCTCCAGTACGTCATTATCGACAACAAAAGTCGCATCGGGATCAAGCCCCATCGCCTCTTTTGCGGCGGCGATTTCAGCATCATCGGTAATCGCGCCGTGAGCTGCTGGAGTGTCGACAGCGTTGGGAGCGGGAAAGCCGATATGGCTCTGAAGGATAAGCAGCGTTGGTTTACCGTCCTGTTCGGCAGCCTTTAGGAGTGCCTCTTCGAGAAGTTCTATGTCTTCGGAGGCTTCACCCAGGTTTTGGACATTCCATCCGTAGGCTTCAAAGCGTTTTTCTGCATCGTCTGATAACGCAAGATCAGTTGTTCCATCGATGGTGATCCTATTGTCGTCATAAATCACTACTAAGTTTCCGAGCTGCTGGTGCCCCGCAAGGCTCGCAGCTTCGTGGCTGACGCCTTCCATTAGGTCCCCGTCGCCGCAGATGGCCCAGATCGTGTGGTCCACGACATCAGAACCGAGGCGTTCTCTGAGATGTCTCTCCGCCAAGGCCATGCCAACAGCATTTGCAATGCCTTGGCCAAGAGGTCCTGTTGTGACTTCTACACCGGGGGTCATGCCCACCTCTGGATGACCGGGTGTGAGCGAGCCCAATTGGCGGAACTTTTTAATGTCCTCGAGGTCAAGCCCAAAACCCGTTAAATACAGCATCGAGTACAAGAGCATTGAGGCGTGACCGGCAGAAAGTATGAACCGATCCCTATCTGGCCACGATGGAGAACCAGAGTCGTATTTCATTACCTTGCTAAACAGAACATGAGCTAGCGGCGCCAACGCCATCGCTGTTCCTGTATGTCCGCTGTTGGCGCTCTTAACGGCATCCAGTGCCAGGGCACGGATTGTGTTGATCTGTCGAGTCTCAAGATCGCTGGTCACGGTACCTCCCGATTCGTGATCCTAGTCGGGTCTTCGACTAAGGCCGGGGAGGTTTAGTCACGGAAAATTGCGGCGGATACGGTGAAGCCATGCAGGAACGTCTGTGTTGCTACAGGGCCAATCTCGCCGGCACAGAACATTCCCGCCAGAACTTCTCCGGTTACTGTCTCAGCAAGCCTAGAAGCATCGTGGTTCGGATCTTCGAAGAGGTTTGTGCCACGTCCATTGCAGGTGAATAAAAGTGCACCATCTCCATTAGATATTTGAGACGTCTGCAGGTCTAACTCGTCTGTAGCAGTGTGAGCGTCTCGAACTTGAAACTGGATGGTGCTGCCCACTGGTGCAGCATCTCCAATGGCGACCACACCGCTATCGCGGTCGGCTCCTAAGACCGCGCGAATAAGGAAATCCCCGGAACTGAATTCCGCCTTGTGCTCGTCGATGACACGACCAATATGAAGCCCATGACTTGCCATTAGCCTCTCGCCGTCCTCCATCGCCGCAACTATGTCTTCGAGCCTTTTGAGTGCCGGCTGTCCTCCTAGTTCATGGACGAGATTCCCCGATGCTTTGGTCACAATCAGCGGTGCACCTATCGGACGACAACCTTGAGAGACAAGAGATTTGACTTCAACGTTCCCACCAATGAGGAGGGCTACAGCGCCATCGTGATGTATTTCTCCATCTAGAAAAAGCGATCCGAACCGGTCGGCAGCAGTGGATGAGATCAGCCCACCAATCACCTGAATATGCGGATGTTCTGAATGTAACTGTTTGATCATCTGCTCGGTTGGGAACGAAAGAGGGTCAGCTAGCAGGAGCATCGTGTGGGCAGTATTCCCGTGGACAGCGAAAATAGGGTTAGCAGAAATACTTGGAGGATCGGACAACCGAACCGAACTAATCTCGCCATCCAAGTTGCCAGCGAAAACTGCCAACGCACTCCGATCTTCTATCTCGTTGGCCCCGCAGACCACAGCGCTAGACGTGCAGCCCATTAGTGTTTTTGGTGCCAGTAACTCCCGCATGGCTGTATGGATCTCACTCAGTCGGTTCTTGAAGTGTCCCGACATAAAAACGACGGCGAAGTCAGGTGAGGCTCCTATTTTGTCCAACACCTGACCTATCGTCTCGGCAACAGCGACGCCGAGGTCACCGTGAGTGGACAGGCTAGAAACGTACGGCATTTGAACCGTTCTAAGGAGCGGTAATTGTCAGCGGCACTTTTGTGACGGGACCGTTGTCTATTCTGCAATGGGCCTCAACGGCCGCTGGGCCCGAGAGTTCCAAAGTTGCCTGAACCAAGTTGTAGCCAAACTTGCCCGGATCGACCGTAACCGGCTGCACGTTGCGGACGTCCATCGGTTCTCCGTCTGCTTCGAACGTAACCTCTAAAGCTGCCAAACCTTGGTGGTCTTGGGGGCATCGAAGCAAGACCATCAGGTGCGGCTGGATTGTCGTAGGAAAACCACCTAACGCAGTGAGCGAAAAGTGAACGCCGTTGAGGTCCAGCCTCGCCGAGCCTCCCTCTGCCTGCCGCATTTCAAAATGCTCAAGAAATAATGCCGTAATAATCTCCACGAAACGAAATTATGTTGGCTAGAGAAGATGATCTCAAGTCCCTTTGTCGATTACACAACAGATTGCTTCGCTTTCTGATAGGACTCCTGGGGTCAATTCGCAGAAAGCATGGGTTCATGACATCTGAATTGCACGCAGCCACAAGGGTTCCAATGTTCCCGTTAGGTACCGTCTTGCTTCCAGGCAGCGTTCTTCCGCTGCACGTCTTTGAAGAGCGTTACAAGAAGTTGACTGATTACTGCGTCAGCAATAAATCCCCCTTTGGCGTTGTCCTTATAGAGCGTGGGCAGGAAGTTGGCGGGGGCGATGAACGTGCTTCTGTTGGTTGCTTGGCTGAAATTATCCAATACGACCAAATGTCAGACGGACGGGCCAACTTAGTGATTTTAGGGACTTCTAGGATTTGGATTGAAAAATGGCATTCGGACTCGCCGTATCCGGCCGCCTCAGTAAGGGAAAGCGAAGAAGATAGCTCGGACTCAGCCATGCTGGAAGCTCAAGGCCTATTGCAACGAGTAAACGCGCTAGCCCATAAGGCCAGATTGCACGGCTATCAACTCCCCGAAGTCGATGAAGACGCGATGGCGGTCGGACTCAGTGCGACGGAGCTCATATATCGAATAGCAGATTTGATTCCAGCCGGGCCCTTTGACAGACAAAGGGTACTTGCGGCTTCTGGATGCGCGGAGCGCCTGGCGTTAATCGGCGAGCACCTGCAAGGACTCGAAGAAATTCTCGATGCCCAAGGCGGACGGCCTTGACGGATGGTGGTGTCAGCCTGCAAGTCTGGCATGCTGAACCCTAAGAAACATGAGGTTGGTAGGCGCTATGGCAAGTCGCAGCGGAGGATTAAAAGCAGACTTCGATGATCTGCTCGCAACTCTTCGCGCCTATGTGAAGCAAGAAACGATAGGTCCTCTTAGGGGTCTTGGGCGTTATTTAGGTTTCGGATTAGCAGGCACCATTTGCTTCGCAGTAGCTGAAGTCTTTTTGGTGCTTGGCGTAGTGCGTGTATCGCAAAGCACAACCTCGATCTTTGACGGCAACCTGAGCTTTGTGTCTTATCTCCTAGGCGTCGTTGCATGCGCGGCTTCCATTTTCTTGATGTTGTTCTTCCTGAAACGCGACGGAAAGAGGCATGCAAATGACTAATCGGCAGGACGAAATTGATTCCCGTGTCACCGTCGCTGACTTAGAGGAGAGCTTCAGCCGCTTGACTGGAGAATCAGAGGAACTTCCGGCTCCGATGCAACGACCCGGCATTGTTCTCGGAGCCGTTGCAGTCTCAGGACTTTTAGTCGTTACCTTTCTATTGGGTCGCCGCCTAGGACGAAAAAGATCCACTTTTGTGGAGATCGTACGGGTCTGATGCAGTTGAACTCTGAATTTAGTGAACTACGCCTGGGGCGGTTCCTTAGATCCTCGTGGCGGCGTGGCCGGGGCGGAAGCGGGCCCTGGATGGCTCTTGCGATAGTGGCCACGACCATGAGGGTTTTGCGCTATGTGAGTAAACGAAAGCCCCGAGTAGTTCACAAACAGCAGCTCTTGCCTGGTCAGTCGATACGAGTCGATCATTTACAGAGAAAGCAGAGCGGTAGCCGCTAATGGAAGGTCAGAAACCAGAATTTGCTACCGGGGAACACATCGTCCTGATCGATAATCGCCAACGGCGCTACCTAGTTACGTTAGAACCTGGTGGGGAGTTCCATTCGCATGCTGGAGTTATTGCCCACGACGCGGTCATTGGGAGCCTCGAAGGGAGCGAATATAGAACGGCCTCTAACGCCCGATTTATTGGGCTACGACCAACGCTTAATGATCACGTCTTAAAAATGCCCCGTGGTGCCCAAGTCATATACCCCAAAGACTTGGGTCCCATTCTTCTGCTGGCGGACATCGCTCCAAATCAAAAGGTATTTGAATCGGGTGTCGGCTCGGGAGCGCTCTCGACGGCGCTTCTCAGAGTGGGGGCTCATGTGACGGGTTATGAAATACGAGAAGACTTTGCGCAAAATGCAAAATCGAATGTCGAACAATTTTTGGGTTCAGAAGCGTTGGAGCGCTACGAAGTCAAGATGCGTGACGCTTACGAAGAGCACGATGACGAAGGTTTCGACCGCGCTGTCCTGGACCTGCCTGAACCCTGGCAGGTTGTGCCGCATCTTGAATCATCGTTAAGGCGAGGAGGAATTCTCGTTGCGTATAATCCTTCAGTCATACAAGTTCAGAATCTTCGTCGGCGGTTAGCGGACGGTCCATGGGCATTGATCGAGACTGTGGAAGTTCTCAATAGGACTTGGCATGTGGAAGGAATTTCTGTGCGACCAGACCATCGGATGGTTGCGCACACCGGCTTCTTAACTCATGCGCGTCTGATCGAGTCCTAAAAGGGGTAAGCGTGATATTTGACGGTGTCGCCCTTGGCCTTTTGGTTATAGCGGTAGTCACTGGGTGGCGGGGCGGCTTCCTCGGCAGATTGGGCGCTTGGGTCGGCTTTGTGGTCGGAGGGCTTGCTACGGCCCGGTGGATCCAGCAGGGAATTGAAGCTGTAAATCTGAAAAGTGAGCACCAACGCCTCGCTGTAGCGGCGGTAGCAGTGCTCCTTGGCGCTCTTGTCGGACACGCCGTCGGGTGGAGAGTAGCTCGGGGCCTTCGCACTCTCGTACCACGTCCATTGAGATGGGTAGATTCGGTCGTCGGCGTAATTGCCGCAACCGGGTCCGTGGCACTCTTGGTTTGGATCCTGCTGCCACCTTTGGCAGCAGCCAGCGGCTGGCCAAACCAACAAGCTAAAGAGTCGCGAGTTGTTGAGATTGTGGAAAGGTATTCACCCGTGGGGCCCTCAGTTACGGGTCTTTTGGGTCAACTCCTGAGCGATTGGCCGAACATACCTGGCTTTGAGTCAGCCTCAGAGCCGCTCGACGTCGGCGAACCACCAGTTCAAATTTCAGTATCAGGTGAAGTTCTGGAAACTGCAGCAGCTTCCATCGCCCGGGTAAGTGCGGTTGCTTGCAGTCAGCGCCAAGATGGGACAGCCTTTGTGGTCGGTCCAGATTTATTGTTGACCAACGCTCACGTGGTAGCGGGTTCTCAAAGGGTGGAAGTCGCCTTGCCGAGTACCGGGCTGCAACCAGCGACAGTTACGGCTTTCGACGCTAAACGGGACCTTGCCCTCCTCCGCGTTGAGTCCGCCTCGCCGCCGCTCAGTTTGAAGACGCCCTTGGAGGGGCAACTAGCTGCCGTGATGGGCCATCCTGCGGGTGACCCATTACGGACGGCTCCAATCCGATTAGTGAAACGCGTAACAGCAAACGGTCGAGACCTATATGACTCGCTGGATACCCAGCGTCAAATCTGGTTCGCCGCGGCCAAACTCCAGTCAGGAGACAGTGGGGCGCCGGTCATAGACACCAACGGCGATGTGGTCGGCGTGATTTTTGCAGTCGCGCCCCCAGGAAGTTCTAAATACGAGCGCGAGGCCTACGTTCTGGATCGCTCAGAAATAGACGCCTTCATGGCTGAAGTCGCTAAATTCGACGACCGAAGCGTCGTCAATACAAGTAAGTGCCTGAAATAGCCGATTTACAGCGATAAGTCGTTGCTTACGCTATGCCTCGATATAGATGCACTCTCCAGGACATTCTTCAGCCGACTCAATAACTGCATCAAGCTGGCTGTCGGGGAAATTGGCGAGGCCTTCAGCGCCACCGCCGAGAGTTGTTCCTTCTTCGACAACATAAGCCAAGCCGTCATCCAGAAGTGTAAATACGTCTGGGGCAATCTCTTCGCAGAGACCGTCTCCGGTGCAGAGGTCTTGGTCAATCCAAACCTTCATATCAGTGCCTTTCTTCCTCGTGCAGAAAAACTCGGCGGGTCCAGGGCAAGCTGAACTTCGGTCGAAACCCAGCGCTTTACAATTTACCCTCTTCGGCGAACGCTGGCACACCTTTTGTTTACAGGTCTAAAAGGTTTTTGAGGGTTGGGTCACTTCAGTCATTGTTTCGTGTAGGTTCCCGTTCAGGCACCTCCTTCGTATGGGGATCAATATGTCAAATCAGGATGATGCGAGCGATCAAGCAAATGGCCCCGGCGCGGTCTCTGCATTACGAAGTCAAATTCGAGCCCTTGAGTCCGAGGTCAGCCTCTTACGCCGAAAGCTTGTCGACACTCCTAAGCGGGTCACCACTCTGGAAGAACGGCTTCTGGAGACAAAGGCGCAACTAGCTCAAGCGGTTTCTCAGAACGAGAAACTTACTTTTACGCTTCGTGAGGCGCGCGAGCACATAGCGACGCTACGCGAAGAGGTTGAGAAATTAACGCAACCCCCTTCGGCTTACGGAACCTTTATTGGAAGCAACGAGGATGGAACAGTTGACGTCCATGCGAATGGAAGAAAGGTAAGAGTAAGTCTGCACCCTGATCTGGGTGGCAGCGAGCTCCCGGCAGGGTCTGAAGTAGTTCTGAACGAATCACTGAATGTTGTTATGGCCAGAGCGCCTGAATCTTCCGGCGAAGTCGTCGTCCTGAAGGAAGTCTTGGCTGATGGGAAACGGGCGATCGTGACGGGTCGCGCCGACGAAGAACGAGTTGTGGACCTCGCAGATGATCTGAAGGGTCAAGCGATGCGGTCAGGGGACAGCCTTTTGCTCGACGTCCGAGCGAACTTTGTTCTTGAACGCTTACCGCGTCCAGAAGTCGATGATCTACTCCTTGAAGAGGTGCCTGACGTTACTTACGACGCAATCGGCGGTTTGGACGGTCAGATAGAGCAGATTACCGATGCAGTTGAACTGCCTTACCTCCACCAACATCTCTTCCGCGAATATGACCTTCCTGCGCCGAAGGGCATTTTGCTCTACGGACCTCCCGGTTGCGGTAAGACCCTCATAGCTAAGGCAGTAGCCAATTCGCTTGCCAAGAAGGTTGCAGAGGCCGCCGGTGATACTGACGCTCAAAGTTTTTTCATAAATATCAAAGGCCCTGAGCTCCTCAACAAATATGTTGGCGAGACGGAGAGACAGATACGCCAAATCTTTGAACGCGCACGAGAAAAGGCGAGCGAAGGTTGGCCAGTAATCGTCTTTTTCGATGAGATGGAGTCGCTTTTCCGCACTCGCGGAAGTGGAATCAGTTCCGATATGGAATCAACCGTCGTACCTCAGTTGTTGGCAGAAATCGACGGAGTGGAGGGCTTGAGAAACGTAATTGTGATCGGTGCCTCCAACAGGGAGGACTTAATAGATCCTGCGATCCTTCGCCCTGGGAGACTTGACGTCAAGATTAAGATCCATAGGCCAGATGAAAGTGCGGCGTCGGCCATCTTTACGACCTATTTGACGACCGATGTGCCGATCGATCCGATCGAAATTGACGAACTCGGTGGTGGAGACCCCGACAAAGCCATACGGGTCATGATTGAACGAACAGTTGAAGAGATGTATCGGCCAGAAGAGCACAACCGGTTTTTGGAAGTGACCTACCAAAACGGGGACAAAGAGGTCATGTATTTCAAGGATTTTGCTTCAGGGGCGATGATTGAAAATATTGTTCGAAGATCTAAGAAGACCGCTATCAAGCGTTCTATCGCTACCGGCAGTTACGGTATACGGCTCGATGATTTACTCGGCTCGATCCGGCAGGAATATAAAGAACACGAAGATTTACCTAACACGACGAACCCAGATGATTGGGCCAAAATTTCGGGCAAAAAAGGTGAACGGATTATTTTCATACGAACACTCTTGAGTGGTGATGATGAATTCACCGGCGAAGGCGGAAGAGCGATTGAACGAGTTCAAACGGGCCAGTATCTCTAATAGCTGTTCTCAACGCTAAGGTCGCACTGTGGCGGTACATAAGGTTCTGGGAATAGAAACCGAATTTGGGATTCTTCACCGTAATGAAGGTGATTCGAACCCGGTTGCTGCGTCATCGATGATCATTAACGCGTACGTAAATGGTTTCTTGGAGCGTCGGGTCGGTTGGGATTTTGAGGACGAGCACCCTGGAGTTGACGCCAGAGGTTTTAACGAATTCGACGCTCTCGCTCCGGAAATAGAAACTCATCTAGTTAATGCCGTCTTAACTAACGGCGCTCGTTATTATGTCGATCACGCGCATCCAGAACTGTCTACACCTGAGTGTTCGGACGCGCTTCAGTGCACGACTTACGATCGAGCAGCGGAAGAGATCCTCATCCGTTCTATGAATAAGGCAAATGAGCTCCTTCCTGACGGAGAAGAACTCGTAATTCATAAGAACAACAGTGACGGAAAAGGGAACAGTTACGGGTGTCACGAGAATTACCTCGTTGATCGCACTGTTCCGTTTGGGCGCATTGTTAACGAAGTGATGCCTTATTTTGTTTCTCGACAGGTGTTCTGTGGGGCAGGGAAGGTTGGATCAGAAGCTCCGGGATTAACTCACTCTGACGTGCCGTTTCAGATCACACAACGCGCCGATTTCTTCGAAGAGGAAGTCGGTTTAGAAACGACGCTTAAGCGGCCAATTGTCAATACACGTGATGAGCCTCATGCCGACAGTAAGAAATATCGGCGCCTTCACGTAATTGTGGGCGACGCAAATATGAGTGAAGTGCAGACTTACTTAAAGTTAGGGGTTACAGCAATAGTCCTAGGAATGATCGACGACAATATGGCGCCTAACGACTGTGCCTTCGAAACGTCTGTTCAGACCTTGCGCCAAATCAGTTACGACATCGACTTGAAGAATGTGCATCGTTTGGCCAACGGCCAAAATGTGTCGGCCCTCGATGTTCAATGGGCCTATTACGCAGCGGCGGAGAGGTGGGCAGAGCGACATAGCTTTGAAGTAGTCGGAGGCAGTGATATCGGTTTAGATCTAATGCAACGTTGGCATGACGTGCTCGTGGCTCTTGAAAACGATCCTGACTCGCTCTCGGACTCTATTGACTGGATAGCGAAGCGAAGGCTCTATGAGGGCTACCGGGATAGGCACAGTCTTGAATGGTCCGACCCGAAGCTTGCTGCTCTTGATCTGCAGTATCACGATCTAAGGCCCGACAAAGGTTTGGCACGACGAATAGGCCTGCAGAGAATCTCTGACGATTCTGAGGTCGAGCTGGCCGTCGACAATCCTCCGCGATCGACTCGCGCATATTTCAGAGGGCGCTGTCTTGAGCGGTACCCAGACGAAATTGTGGCGGCGAATTGGGATTCGATGGTTTTTGATATAGGGACCGACCCTTTGCGCAGGGTGCCGATGCTCGAGCCTTTAAGGGGAACAGCGGACCACGTCGGTAACTTATTGGACGAATGTGCAAATGCGGCGGAGCTATTGCGTCGCTTGGGAACGTAAGGAACCAATAGAATCGCCTTGGTAGGAGGCTTTTGATGGCTGAACAGGAACAACGACGCAGATCCGCGCCACGCACGGACGACGTTGAGCTAGAAGAGACGGAAACCGGACAAGCGGGGGCAGAGTTAAAAGCAGAGCTAGATGACTTGCTCGATGAGATAGACGACGTCCTTGAAACCAACGCAGAAGAGTTCGTCAAAAATTATGTACAAAAGGGTGGCGAGTGACTTCTATGCCGTTTCACCCTGTTGGTGAGGACCCCGGGACCGACTTCGTGAATCTCTTGCGTCGAAATGGGCTTGATCCTTTTCCACCAGCGTTGCCAGGGACAATTGATGCTGGTCATGCTACGACTGTCTTAGCCCTTCGTTTCGCTGGTGGTGTCGTTGTTGCGGGTGATCGACGAGCGACATCTGGGCACTTGATTAGTCATCGAGACATGCAAAAGGTTTTTGCCGCTGACGACTATTCTGCGGTAGCCATTGCGGGTGCAGCGGGACCCGCTGTTCAGATGGTTCGAGTATTTCAACTTCAGCTTGAGTATTACGAGAAAATTGAAGGTAAGCCTCTCTCGCTGGAAGGTAAGGCTAATCAGTTGGCAGAAATGCTCAGGGGCCATTTACCACAGGCAATGCAAGGGTTGGCGGTAGTTCCAATCTTTGCAGGTTTCGACCCAGCACGCGATGCTGGCCGCCTCTTCCAGTTCGACGTGACCGGCGGACGCTACGAAGAGCAAGATTTTGCTACCAGTGGGTCTGGAAGCCTCCACGCAGGAACTGTTGTCAAACTCGGATTCAAACACGACATGACAGAAGCGGACGCTCTATCTCTCGCTGTTAAGGCGCTCTGGCACGCAGCCGACGAAGACAGCGCTACCGGTGGACCAGATCCGATTCGTGGCATCTATCCGGTGTTGGCCGTGATCGATGGTGAGGGCTTCCGTCAATTGAGTGATGAGGAGTCGGGGACAGTGTTTGCAACCTTAAGAGAAGAACTAACGGAAGGGTAGGAGCAGTTATGGCTATGCCTGGCATGTACGTCAGTCCTGAACAGTTAATGCAAGATCGCGCTGATTATGCGAGAAAGGGAATCTCGCGTGGTCGTAGTCTCGCAGCCGTGGAGTACAAGGGGGGCGCGGCTCTCGTAGCAGAAAATGCGAGCGCTACTTTGCGGAAAGTCTCAGAAATTTACGATCGCATTGCCTTCGGAGGCGTCGGCCGCTACAACGAATTTGACCAGTTGCGGATAGCTGGTGTTCGTTATGCCGAACTTAAGGGCTACCAGTACAGTCGCGAGGATGTTGACGCACGGAGCTTGGCGAACCAATACGCCCAAATGCTCGGGCAGATATTCACGCACGAAATGAAACCGATGGAGGTAGAGATCGTCGTAGCCGAAATCGACCCATCAGGGTCCACCGAGCTGTATCGAATCCAATACGACGGGACTGTGGCTGATGAGCAACATTGGTGTTGCATCGGGGGCGACGCTGAAGCGGTGCTTGAACGTTTAGAAGAGGGCTGGTCAGAAGATTTGGATCGTGACGCCGCAGTGCGGTTGGCGGTGAACGCTTTAGCTGGGCCCGACCGTTCGATTGTTGCAGAAGAACTTGAAGTAGCCGTGTTGTCGGTCGGTAATGGTCGGCGATGCTTTAAAAGGCTTGATGATGCCGAAACGGCAGCTCTCCTCAGCTAGTGGACACATAAGATCCAAACGTGTCCGGTGCTGGAAGTTCGCCTAGACCCTAAGAAGTAACGATACGGTGGGCCCGTGCAACGACGGATCATGGGACTTGAAAATGAATATGGCGTTACCTGCACGATTCGCGGCCAGCGCAGACTAAGTCCAGACGAAGTCGCCCGATACTTATTTCGCAGAGTTGTTTCCTGGGGGCGCTCAAGCAACGTGTTTCTCGCGAACGGGGCTCGTCTCTACCTAGACGTCGGTTCCCATCCCGAATACGCAACTCCCGAATGCGACTCCGTATATGACGTGGTCTGTCATGATCGCGCTGGTGAACGAATCCTAGAAAGACTCGTTGAGAACGCAGAAGAGCGACTTACTGAAGAAGGCATCACGGGAAGCACGATTTACCTCTTTAAAAACAACACGGACAGTGCTGGAAACAGTTACGGCTGCCACGAGAACTACCTGACAAGCCGAAGAGACGACTTTTCTAACTATGCCGAAGTGCTGATTCCGTTTCTCGTAACACGTCAAATTTATACCGGTGCCGGCAAAGTCTTACAGAGTGCAAGGGGCGCCATGTACAGCATCGCCCAGCGCGCGGAGCATATTTGGGAAGGGGTCTCAAGTGCCACTACCCGTAGCCGGCCGATTATCAATACACGGGACGAGCCCCACGCCGATGCTGAGCGTTTCAGACGGCTTCACGTCATTGTTGGAGATTCCAACATGAGTGAGTACACATCGTTTTTGAAAGTAGGTTCCACGGCGCTGCTACTGAGGATGATGGAGGATCCAAGTGTCGTGCTTCGTGACCTCACACTGGAAAATCCGATTCGTGCGATTCGCGAAATCAGTCATGACATCACTTGTCGTCGACGGATTCGTTTAGCCAGCGGGCGGGAGGCAAGTGCCTTCGAGATTCAGGCTGAATATCTTGAGCGAGCCCAGCGGTTTGCTGAACACAATGACTTAAACGTGGAAGAGAAAAAGGCTTTATCGATGTGGGAACACTGCATGGAAGCCATCGAACAAGACCCGCTCACCCTCGACCGCGAAGTCGATTGGGTAATTAAGTACCACCTTCTACAGCGTTACAAGGCTAAACATCAGATCGAACTTGCCGATCCACGAGCTGCACTGCTGGACCTGCAGTACCACGACGTCAATCAAAATCGTGGTGTGTTTTACTTGATGCAGGCCAACGGACTGGTGGAGCGTGTTCTTGATGACGGCGATGTGGAAACCGCGATTGAACAGCCTCCTCAAACGACACGAGCGAAGCTCCGAGGCGACTTCGTCCGGCAGGCAAAGGAAAAAAAACGGGATTACACGGTCGATTGGGTCCATTTGAAGCTGAACGACCAAGCCCAGAGAACAGTCTTGTGCAAAGACCCCTTCTTAGCTCAAGATGAGCGGGTCGAGTCCCTTATCGAATCGTTATAGGACTTCGCAATGCCGCGATTCCACTCAGCTAAAGTCAACGAGATAATCGAGAAGCGCGACGGGTTGCAAAAAGTCCTATTAGACGACGGGGCCAGTGCTTACGCTTTGACTGAGGTGCTAGGGATTGTCGAAGTGGGCGATGTGGTAGTCGTGAATACAACAGCGGTTGACCTTGCTCTGGGTACCGGTGGCTGGCATGTGGTCCACTGGATCGAGAACCGAGCTAATGCCTCTCAAAACCTGAAAGGGAGCGTATTAAAAGCGCGCTATTTGTCGGAACAAACGGACGTGTCCGCCCACGTCTCAAGCCGGACAGGGCTTGAAGGAGCACGTGTCCTCCTTTGTCTGTTGCACAGCCACATTGGCGCCGTGGCAATCGCATCAGCTTCCACCAACTTGGGGTATGTGATGACGGATCAGTCAGCGTTGCCCTTGGCTCTCAGTGACCTTATGCAAGAGCTGCTGCAGGAAAATCTGGTTTCTCTAACGGCTACTGCGGGGCAGGCCTTCGGAGGTCACCTTGAAGTCATTAATGTGCCTTCTGGTGTAGCCGCTCTTTTAGACAATCACTGCTCGCAAATTCTTGTTGGTGCGGGTCCGGGACATGTGGGTACCGCCTCCCCGTTAGGTTTCTCCGGGCTTGACCTGGCGGGCCACGCGTCGATGCTCAGCTCTCTGGGGGCAGAGGTTGCTATATGCGTTAGGGCATCAGAGGTCGATGCCAGGGGCCGACATAGGGGAATTAGCCACCACATGGAGACCATCTTGAAGGCCATACCAACTCAAATTGAGGTACCGGTGCCGGTAGGTTTGGACGCTGGTTGGGTGAGCGCCCTTGGTCATACACCGCAATTTTTGGAGCCGCTGGATGTAGCGGCGGCGGTTCACACCGCAGGAATAGACCTAATGACGATGACGAGGCCATTAGTGGACGACGAATTGGCGTGCTCGTACCTTGGCGCAGCAGCAGCTTGGCTTACAGGGCCGATTCGATGAGCCGTTCAGTAGAACGTACATCTTGGAGCGCAAAGTTAACGGGATTGGCCTGGAAGCCGTTTCGCGAGTGGGTCATCGTAATTGTGATTGCGTTACTTGCGGCCTTTGGTATAAGAGCGACCCTCGTTCAAACGTATTTCATTCCTTCTGAATCGATGTCGCCAACGCTGCAAGTTGGTGATCGGCTCATGGTGTACAAGCTTGCCTACAATTTGGGTTCTGTTGATCGTGGCGACCTCGTTGTCTTCAATCGACCACCTGCGCTCGAGAACTCAGAAATGAAAGACTTCGTAAAGCGGGTAATCGCCCTTCCAGGTGAAAGCGTCTCTTCGGAGAATGGTGTTTTACTTCTGAACGGAGAGCCCCTCGCTGAACCGTATCTCAACATGGGTGTTTTGACCGAAGACTTCCCAGAGGTCTCGATACCTAAAGATCATGTTTTTGTGATGGGGGATAACCGGCCAAATAGTCGAGATAGCAGAAGCTTTGGTCCGATTCACGAAGACCTTCTAGTAGGGGAAGTGTTTCTTCGTCTCTGGCCCTTCAGTGCATTCGGTCGACCCTAAACCTCACTGAGCTTCACTGAACCCTGTCTGAAGCCGATCCACATGGTCACTATGGATTCCGTCGACTCCCATGCGCAGTAGATCTCTGATAATGCGGACATGCTGTGCATCCCATGCCACACAGTAACGGTTGAATCGGTGAAATAAGGTTGTTAAACCACCGGTCCAGTCACTGTGATGGAGGTTGACAGCGTCAATGCCAGCAGCCGCTAATTCGGCAGCGCGCCGCTCCGGACCATCTTTCATTCGCTTCAGACGGGTTGAATCGACTAGACGAGCGCTAGTTTTTGGGCGTTCTTCGGCAAGCACTTCCCAATCAGAGTGGCACAGCCACAGTCGTCCTTCAGCTCCGTGTTTACGAGCAACAGCAATCACGCTGTCGAAAGCCTGGTCGTCTTTGATGTCAACCGATAATTCGAAATTAGTCCCGCAGGTTGCGTAAAGGTCATCGAGAGACGGAATGTGCGCCGGAAGAGCTTCCCGGACCTCCGTAGACAGAGGTCGTCGCCGTACTCCTCTACGGACGATTCCATCGTGATCTAAAACCGGGATCCCATCTTTTGTTAGCCAGACGTCGGTCTCAAGGCCTGAAGCGCCGAGTCGGAGCGCCAACTGGAAGGCATCCAGAGTATTTTCTTGCGCGTGGGCCCGCGCCCCGCGATGTGCGAAGAGGACTGCAGGGTTACGAAGAGAGGGAAGACGTTGTTGCACTAAAGCATCATTCTCCATGAGCGTCATATCGCGCAATAATCCATCTAACGTACTGGAGTGGTCGTATTTTCCGCACTGGGAGCCCTGATTTTCGTAGTCTTGGGGCTCCTGTTGTGGCGGTTGGCGCGCGAAGTGAGTACTGAGGCACAACGAACTGTTTCTGCGGTTGAGGCCGTATCGCGCGCTCTGGGGAGTGTTAATCGCGAGGTTGCACGCGCCGATTTGCACCTTGACCGCCTCAAACAACTGAGAGTCAGACGTATTTTCACTGCCCGGTTATTAAGTCGTCTCCTAGCGCGCCGCAGGACCTAGCCTCTTGGGTGTGAATCTCACTCCCAACGAGATACTGATCATTAGCCTGGTGGCATTGATTGCTCTGGGTCCCAAACAACTCCCGAACGCGGTTCGGAAGGCAGCGCGGGGTATCAGTGAATTGCGCAGGTATAGCTCCGAGTTCAGAGCTGAAGTGTCGTCGGTGGTTGACAAGGCAGTCGAAGATTCACATGACGCGGAGCTGCAGCGGCAAGTAGAAGAAAGCGGCGAGCTGAACTCAGAGACCAAGAACACCAGAGATCCGGAATGAGGTTCAAGAAAAGGCGGCCGACTCCGCCCTTAACGTTTTGGGACCATGTGGCAGAGCTGCGGTGGCGCTTAATAACAAGCCTGCTTGCTATCGGCTTGATGTCGGTCCTCGGTTTATTTCTGTACAACTGGCTGCTTGAGAGCATCTTTTTGCCACCGTACTGTCGCGTCCTTGATAGTCAAGGGATTGACCGAAGTTGCAATTTAGTTATCACTGAACCACTAGATGGCTTTAAGACGAGAATACGGGTCGCTATCTACGTCGGGATTGTCCTGGCTATGCCACTCCTGCTGTGGAACCTGTGGAGATTTGTAACACCGGCTTTGGACACAAGAGAGAAGCGTTATGCCATTCCGTTCGTGGTGAGTGGAGTGTTGCTTTTTGGTTGTGGGGCAGTTGTTGCTTATGCAACCTTCGAACGAGCGCTTGAGTTTCTGATTTCCTTCGGCGGCGATGCCGTTGACCCTCTTTTTTCTCCTGGTGCTTACCTTGGTCTAATTACTTACATGATGATCGCCTTTGGCGTCGGATTTGAATTTCCCATCCTGCTGGTGTTTCTTCAGATGGCAGGCGTAGTTACCCCTCGGCAGCTCAGTCGTTATCGGCGATATGCGATCGTAGGAATCGTGGTCGTGGCGGCTGTGATCACTCCGTCCGGAGACCCTGTTTCGTTGGCGGCCCTATCGGTACCTATGTATGTATTCTTTGAGCTTTCGATCCTCGTTGGCCTTATGCTGCAGCGCGCCAAAGGTCGAAAGGCGGGATCGAACCCCTGATGCATAGTGAATCCAATGGAGTCGGATCAGGTTTCTTGAGCGACCGGGGAATAACACCCGACGACTATCAGCTGCGAAGCTTTACTGCGATCGACGAAGGCTCTTCGGTTCTTGTCGCAGCGCCTACCTCTTCTGGCAAGACTCTGGTCGCCGAGTATGCAATTAACCGGGCGCTACAACTCGGTAAAACAGTGGTCTATACGACTCCAATCAAGGCACTTTCTAACCAGAAGTTTAAGGACCTCTCACGGTGGCTGGGTAAAGAACGCGTCGGCTTGTTAACGGGCGACAACGCCATCCGCCCTGAAGCCCACGTTGTGGTGATGACTACTGAAGTCCTTAGAAACATGATTTATGCGGATAGCCCGGCGCTGCTGAACCTTGGTCTAGTGGTTCTTGACGAGGTGCACTTCCTCCAAGATCCCTACCGAGGTCCGGTGTGGGAAGAAGTCATCATGCAGCTACCGGACGCAGCGAGGATGGTTTGTCTTTCAGCGACTGTCAGTAATGCTGAAGAAGTAGCTGGGTGGATCCGGGAAGTTCACGGAGATTGCGAAACGATTATTGAAACGACTAGGCCGGTAGAGCTCCACGACCATTTTCTCCTATTCGACAAGAGACACCGCCGGCTGCAGGAATTCAGGACTCTCCGCTACGGCGAAAGCAACATAGAGGTCGAACGATATTTAGGAAAAATGAGGGGTCAGAGAAGTAGAGCCCCCCAAAGGCACGGTGGTGCTGTCGGCCGTCCGCGAAGAAGTGAAGTAATAGGGCACTTGGAGCAAAGCGACCGTTTGCCAGCCATCTTTTTCGTCTTCTCACGGCAAGGTTGCGACGATGCCGTACAGGGGTGCCTGGACTACAACGTTGACTTTCTGGATAGTCGAGAGAAGGGGCGCGTGGAATTAATTGTGGAGCAGCACGTAGACGAAATTTCTTCGAAGGATTTGGAACTTCTTAACTTCGATGCATGGGTCAACGGGCTTCGGTCGGGAGTTGCAGCGCATCATGCTGGAATGGTCACTCCTTTTAAGGAAGCGGTTGAAGACTGTTTCGCTGCTGGGCTTTTAAAGGTCGTGTTTGCAACCGAAACCCTGGCCATGGGTGTCAACCTCCCCGCAAGATCAGTGGTTATCGAACAACTGAGTCGTTTTAGAGGAGAAGGTCATGTGGTGCTTACACCGGGGGAGTACACACAACTAACTGGTCGGGCAGGTCGCAGAGGTATCGACTCAACCGGACACGCATACGCACTCTGGAGTCCTTACGAGTCTTTTTCCCAGCTAACCGAACTCGCGAAAAGTAATGAGTTTGTTTTGGAGTCGGCGTTCCGTCCGACTTACAACATGGCCGCAAATCTTATGGGTCGAGCTGAAAGGGGCGAAGCTATAAACCTTCTCCAACGATCGTTCGCTCAATATCGATCTAATGGAAACGTCGTCCGGTTAACGATGGATTTAGAAAAGGCAAAGGCATCCCTAAAGACTTCCCAGAATGAGCTCAAACGGCTCGGGGGTTCGGCTAAGAAGCAACCAACGAATTCGTCAAAATCTTCTGACGACATACCCTCAAGTCTTTCTCGACTCCGGCCGGGAGCTGTCATATCCCGACTTCATGGCAACGACGAGCAGTACCTGTTGATCCTTGGTACTACGAGCAGGCGCGGCGGAGAGAGTCGGGTGCGAGTCGTAACTCCGCGGGGCAAGGTAATGATGCTGACGGCAAGTGACTTTGATTCTTCGCCCACGGTGCTTTCAAATGTGGAATTACCGAAACCGTACGCCCCAAATAGACGTGAATATCAACGAAACTCAGCAAAGCTTCTCAAACAAGAATTAGCAGAACTGGAGCTCGTGTTGGAGGTCCGTTACCCCGATCGTGATCTTCGATCTGAGCGGATGAAAGCAGAGCGGCGTATCGCTTCAGCTGTTTCACGGATAGGAGCGCTACGGGAGCAAATCTCTGTGGCTGAGGGAGGCTTAGGCCAGTCATTAGCAGCGATAGAAGAGGTCATGGAGACTTTCGGCTTCGCTGAGTCATGGGTCCTGACTTCAAGGGGAGAAACGCTGCAACGTATTTTTCACGAGATGGATTTACTTGCTGCGCTGTGTATCGATGAAGGCGTGCTGGCCGACGTCACCCCCGCGGAGCTAGCCGCTTTGGTATCCGTGTTTACATATGAACACCGGAGCCGACTTGACCCGCCGCCACCTTGGTTTCCCAACGAGGTCACCAAAAAGAAGGTTCAGACATTGATGAGCTACAGCCGTCAGATCCGATCTGAGGAACTCAAGCGTGGCCTTCCTGAGACTAGGACTCCAGACCCGACTATCTTTGGTCAAGTTCATGGCTGGGCGTCTGGTCACGAGCTGAGCGACGTGCTGGACGACGACACCTCAGCCGGTGATTTTGTTCGGAATATTCGCCAGGTGGTAGACCTTCTGGGGCAGTTTGCGGATTGCAGTCCCTCTTTGGAACTCAAGAAAGCCGCAAAACAAGCCGGCCGACTGTTAGATCGCGGTCTGGTGTCCGCGGCAGCAAGGGTTCAAGACGGCGACGCGGTTCCAGAGGCTCTCGATGACGATTGAGCGCGGACAGGACTGGGGGGCTCCGGCGCCACCCGGTTCCGTCGACTTTGTGGCATCGTCTAACGGCGAACTGAGAAGTCTGGTTGAAGACGCTAGGTTGGCTTCGGCGGTTGACCCAAAAATTGGAGTAATCGGTGGCGACCTTTGGAAGGCCCTCGGCAGTCCTTCCGGGGGATTGGAGCGGCTTAAAGGTTCCGATGCTCGGCAGGTCTCTATCGATCTGATCGAGTGCGAATTAGACGGCCGTCGGTGCTTTGCCGCAGCGCACGTCTTTCTCCTGTCGAACTGGTGGCGAGGCCCGGTCACCGCAGTGATGAACTCAGAATGGTGGGGCTCTTGGCTAGTTGCTCCTAAAGCGCATCCGAACGATGGCCTGCTCGATTTAGTCGAGGGCGATCTACCTATCCGTCAGCGGGTCCTCATTAAGAGGCGGCTCTTAACTGGTGACCACCTTCCTAACTCGGCGTTGAAAGTCGGCAGGGTCACGGAGCTAAAGCGCGAATTCGTGCGACCAACGAGAGTCATAATTGACGGTGTCGAGGAAGATCGATGTCAGCATTTGTCGTTGCAGGTGCTGCCAGACGCACTTTCAATAATTTACTAACGATAAGTGGGCGCGAGGGTGCGCGCCTGAGCCCTCGGTGCGACCTACGATCAGTGCGGACTGAATAATCAGTCTGTCCGTGCTCACTGGTTTGACTTTCACATTGACTAACTACGCCATCGAACAATTTACGTCTGCCGAAGAAGACATCCTTCGTCGGTACTTCACCAACTTGGACGAGCCCGTTTTTGCGTTGGTTAATTTGCCTGAAGTAGTCAAAGGGGCGCTGTTTGCCCGATATAGCCGAACCCATAAAAGCCTTCGGAGGCTGTTCCTGGACGAGTTCGTCGAAGACCTCGACGTTTCGGGCGATCACTCTATCGACGCTACGGTTGGCCTTGCGAAAGCCGAAGAGCTCTATCAACGGGTCTTCGTTGAGTACGGAGATGACTCGGTTGCCCAACTCGGGGGAGTTCACCTTGCGTGCGAACAGGCATCCAACCTCTTGACGAAAGTGTTGGAGTGGGGGAGGTTAATGTCGTATCTCGAACAGTCGACCCGATACCTCAGTTACGGAACGCGAATTGACGGGCGGTATCGCTACCATCGCGACCCTGAGATATTGGCGTCACCCTTGGGTACAAAGTATGTAGGCGAACTTGACAGAATTTTCGACACATACGCCGAACTGGTGCCTCAACTTCAAGAGTTCTATAAGGCGCAACACGCACAAGGAAGCGACATTGGAGATTTGGCGTACCGACAAACGATACGGGCTAAAGCTTTTGACGCTGTGCGCGGCCTTCTGCCAGCTGCCAGTCTTTCTAATGTCGGGATCTACGGAACTGGGCAGGCCTATGAAGCACTTCTATTGCGGATGAGGGCGCATCCACTGCCGGAAGCACGTTCATATGCGAGTTTGATGCTGACGGAATTGCGGAAAGTGATTCCATCGTTTTTGCGTCGAGTCGACGTTGAGGATCGTGGCATTGCTTGGTCGAAATACTTGGAGTCGAACGCCAAGGGAATGAAGGAATTCACCGAAGGCCTCCTAAGCGGGACTCAACCGGCCTCGGCAGAGGAAGTCGACCTTATTGATTGGGACCCGGATGGCGAACGCAAGATGCTTGCGGCGATGATGTATCCATACAGCCGGTTGTCCGAAACCCAACTTATCGAGATCGTCGACCGCCTCACAGCGGAGGAACGCATAGATCTGGTTCGCAGGTACGTTGGGGAGCGAGCTAATCGCCGCCACCGACCTGGCAGAGCCCTCGAGCGTCTCGATTACCGGTTTGACATCTTGGGCGACTATGGCGGCTTTAGAGATATGCAACGCCACCGTCTTCTCACAATCGAATGGCAGTCGCTTGCCCCTTATCACGGCTATGAGATTCCAGAGGCCGTTCGGAGCGCCGGTCTAGGGGACCGCTATGACGGCGTCATGGAACGGTCTTCGGCACTTTATGATCTCCTGCTTAATGACTTCCCGGAACAAGCCTCTTACGCAGTGGCAATGGCGTACAGGGTTCGTTACGTAATGCAATTCAACGCTAGGGAAGCTTTACACATGATTGAACTGCGTAGTCAACCTCAAGGTCATCCAAACTATCGACGAATCGCTCAGGCGATGTATCAACAGATTGCTTCCAAAGCGGGCCACTCAGCTGTCGCCGAAATGTTTACTTACATAGACCTCACAGCCGGGGAGGATGGGCGATTGCAGGCCGAAAAAGCTCTGGATGCTCGGCGCTCCGCACAATGATTGAAGGAGCGCGCCTCGCTACGCACGCTGACCTAGAGGTACTCGAGCGCTTCGCTGCTGAGGCTGTAGCGGAGCAAGCTGAAAATAAGGGCGGATTCATCTGGAGTCGACGCGAAACCAGAAACCCGCCTTATAGGGCAAGTCTGGAAGCGGCGTTCAGTGATCCCGATCAGAATATTTGGATGGGTGTAATCGACGATGTAGCGGTGGGTTATGCAGTTGCAGCGGTTGAGCTGCTTCGCACCGGAGACGTACTTGGTACAGTCTCGGAGCTGTGGGTAGAACCGGAAGCCCGAGAGGTCGGCGTCGGCGAGGCATTGATTGCTGACGTCATTGCATGGTGCAAGGAAAGAAATTGCGTGGGTATCGACTCGATGGCGTTACCGGGAAATAGGGCCACTAAAAACTTCTTTGAGACCTTTGGTTTTAAGGCCCGCCTCTTAACCGTGCATCATTCTCTGGACAGTGAATAGTTTGCGGCGCAACACAGCCCCGCAGCGCTGTGTCGGGGCTGTGTTAGTTGCTGACAGAAGACTCCTCTTGATCCGTAGGAAAAACCCTCCCGGCCAAAACTTGTGGTCAATTCCAGGGGGTCGCGTCGAACCTGGGGAGAGCTGGCAAGCCGCCGTGGAACGTGAAGTAATGGAGGAGACCGCTCTGACCGCGTCGTGCGGAGGGTTTATTGGCTGGGTCGAACGCGAAGCCGGAAACGATCGATACCTAATTGCGGACTTTAGGATAGAGACAGAAAACATCGACGAAGCTTCACCGGGAGACGACGCAGCTGATTTGCTCTTCGCCTCCCAAAGTCAGATCAGAGACCTTGAAGTCAGCCCCGGACTCATAGAGTTTTTGAAGCGTTACAAGGTCTATGACCTTTAACGGCCCTTCCAAACAGGGTCTCGCTTTTCTACGAAGGCGAGCGGTCCTTCTTTGAAGTCCTCGGTTTTGAAGACGACCCGAAAATGGTCCTTCGTGATATCCCAACCGTCCTCGTCTGAACGACCATGGCTTTCGAGGATCACCATTCGGCTTTGTCGCACTGCCACCGGAGCATTTACCACAACTCGATTGGCCAACTCTGTCGCCGCTTGAACCACAGACCCAGGCTCGCATAGGTCATTCACCAGGCCAAGCTGAAACGCGCGCTCCGCTGAGATCGGGTCCCCGGTGAGAGCTAGCTCCATAGCGACATTTCGTGCTATCGAAGCAGGCAATCGAAATAGCCCTCCGGCGCCTGCTATCAGACTCCGTTTCACCTCAGGGATGCCGAAGCTAGCTGCGGTCGATGCAACGACGAGATCGCACGCCAACACGATTTCTAAACCACCAGCTAGCGCTGGGCCATCCACAGCAGCGATAAGCGGCTTAGTTCGTGGATACCGTACTAAACCCGCGAACCCGCCTTTTTCGGTTTCAATCCTTTTGCCACTACTAACTGACTTGAGGTCGGCACCGGCACTGAAGACTGGACCATTTGCGGCAAGGATCGCCACCCACGCGTCTTCGTCGGCCTCAAAGGCATCTAGATGCTCCTCGAGCTGGGTGGAAACGTCGTGACTTATAGCGTTTCGAGCCTCTGGTCGGTTCAACGTAAAGAGACCGATATTCCCATGCTTCTCGTAGGTTACGACCAACGGACAAACTCCTTTACTCAGCGCCTGACTCTTCGGTCTTATCGTCATCCGCCGTCATCTCGGGCGAGGGCGGGCCGTCTAGCTCCGGGTCAGGAGCGGAATTTGCCTTTGTCGGGACCTCGACGTCTCCTGGCTCATCTACCGCCGTCACGTTGCTCTCAGGTGTATTCTCCGGATTTACGGCCACCTCGGTGTCGTCCTTCCCTACTTTGGGGGTGTCAGCTCCTTGTTCCGCAGCTCCAGGATTGGCGGAATTTGTCTTGTCTTCCTTCGAGCGGGGTTTTGATTTCCCTCGCTTCCCGCGTGTCCTTTTGACAGGCTCGATACCGAACTGCTTAGCGATATTTGGGATACGGTCGGAAACTTTAGTTATGACTTCCAGTAATTCTTTACCGGGCTCTGCAGGTGTCTGGGCCAGCGCCACGTATGGGCGAATGGGAGAAAACGCAATTGCCTCTAGGACGATCCCTAATCGTTGTTGGCTCACATCGCCACCCAGTGCTTCGTTAGCTTGGGTTGTTAGTGTCTCGGCGATGTCGGGAGGTAGTGGGCTACCGGCCTTCGGTGGCCTTGAACTTAGTCTGAGAGCTCGAACCACGCGTTCGTCTTTCAAAGCTCCGCGTATTTCGTCTTGCCATTCGGTTTGAGCCTTTTCGACGCGTTGATTGAGCCCAGTTCGGATGGCGTCGGCCAGCTCGCGACTCTCTGGGTCACGTGCTGAGTCTTCAGCAGCCACCAAGACTGTTCGTAGGTCTCGAATATCAACATCAGACATGTTGGCTAAGGCCGCATCTGCGCGGTCCCGCCACTCAGCGACCTTTAGCTGAGGTAATAGTGATTCTGCCAACGCGAGGAGGGCGTCGGCGCGTACAGCTTCATTGCCCTCCTGAGAAGCCCGCTCATTCTGTGCGTCAATTTCTTTACGCACGGCAGCAATACCGCCACGTGAGACCTGGTCTGCGATAATTCTTTGCTCTTCGGGCAAAGCATCGATAAAGGCTTTCCGGTGGGTTCGACCTGGCTTGAGTTTCTTTGCCTTGGGTCGACTCGGAGCTTCTGACTTTGGCTTCCTTTGCTTCCGCTCACCGTCATCTCGCTGCTTATTTCGCGGCGTTCTGGCCTTATCTGACTTGTCCCGCCGACCGCCACCCTTGCGGCGGTCTGACCGTCCCTTACGCGCAAGCTGCGTGGTAACCCCATCTAACTCTTTTCCGGACCCGAGAATCTCGATCCGTTCATCATCAGGGCGTCCGCTACGACCCTTCGGGGGCAGTACTGCGGTGACGAAGATCCCATCGATCTCAAAGTCGGCATCCGCACGACACACGTCTCCTACTGCCGCTCCGTTGTAAAGCAGTGTCCCCTCGAGGGTTCCTTTGGGTTGTTTGGCGCCGGCGGCTCGCCAGGTCCAGGTTCCATCGTCTCGCTGACTGGTCAGCTCAACTTCGATACGTCGGCTCATCGTTGCTCCGGGCTTTCCGGCTAGTCGGACGGGAGGCGGCAGGGGAGTAGTGGCCCCCTCGCTGGTCCCAAAGTACAAAGGTAAACGTTACCGAAATAAGATTGGATTGCAGTGCATACGAGCGAACTGCTTTTTGTCTGGAATTGACCTGAATCAAACGCTGAAGCGTCCTACCCTCGGCTTTACGGACAGAATCCCCAGGATAGGTATGGCAAAAGCGAAGTTACCCGAACAAATCGCCCGCGAAATTGTTGATATTCCGGTTGACGATGAAATGCGCGACTCATTTATGCCATACGCTCTGTCGGTTACAACCAGCCGAGCTATTCCCGATGTCCGCGATGGGTTGAAACCGGTCCAACGTCGAATTCTCTATGTGATGGCTGACTTGGGGTTACGCCCAGGAACCCCGTTTCGCAAGTCCGCCGGTGTCGTCGGCGAAGTGATGGGTAAGTACCACCCACATGGTGATGGTGCAATCTATGAGGCGATGGTGCGGATGGGACAGTCGTTTTCGATGTCCGTGCCCTTTGTGGACCCTAAGGGGAATTTCGGCAGCCTGGACGATCCGCCTGCTGCGTATCGCTATACAGAAGCTCGGCTAACCCCCGCAGCGATGACCATGGTGAACAACATTGACGAAGACACTGTTGATTTCGTGGCGAATTTTGATGGGGAACGGGATGAACCTATTTGTTTACCTGGTGCTTTGCCTAACCTGCTGGTAAACGGGGCCTCCGGTATCGCCGTCGGGATGGCAACTAACATGCCGCCCCACAATCTTGCTGAGGTTGGAGCCGCTATCGAACATGTCTTGATGAAACGTCGACCGAAACCGACGGTTGACGAGCTAATGGAGTATGTAGAAGGCCCCGATTTCCCGACAGGTGGGGTGATAGTTGATGATGGGTCATTGCGGGAAGCGTACGAAACAGGCCGAGGAACGATCCGTGTTCGGGCCAGAGCTGAAATTGAGAACATCACTGCGCGTCGCCAAGGCATTGTGGTGACGGAGTTACCGTACGCAGTTGGCCCTGAGAGGGTCCAAGCGAAGATCAGAGAATTAATCGGAGCCGGCAAGCTCGACGGTATAGCTGCTGTTGTCGACCTATCTGACCGGCATCATGGTCTACGCCTAGTGATCGAGTGTAAAGCAGGCGTCGGCCCACATTCGTTATTGGAACGGCTCTACAGGCTGACGCCTTTGGAAGAAAGTTTTGGTATCAACAATGTCGCGTTGGTCGATGGCGTGCCCACGACGCTCGGCCTGCGAGACCTATGTCAGCACTACATAAACCATCGGCTTGATGTCGTGGTGAGGCGGGCCAAGCACCGCCTTGGTCGCGCCGAAGAGCGAGAACATATCCTCTCGGGGCTTCTTCTAGCTCTGGACAACATTGAACAAGTCATCTCGATTATTCGTGGTTCCAAAGACGCATCCTCGGCCAAAACGCAACTCATTAGCGAGCTGAAATTGAGCGATATGCAAGCCACCCATATCCTTGACATGCAACTCCGACGCCTAACAGCTCTAGAAGTCGACAAGTTACGTTCAGAACTGAACGAAGTGCAGGTAGAGATAGCGAGCCTAAAGAAGCTCCTGTCATCAGAAACAAGACAAAGAAATACTGTTAGAGATGAACTGCGTGAGCTTGTTCAAGATTACGCCACGCCACGCCGAAGCAAAATCACAAGCGCCTCTGATCTGGTCACAATTGAAGATGATCTGCCAGAGGAAGACAACTCCCAACTTGAGGAGATGGGGGACCAACCCACCTTGGTGACATTGTCGACGTCTGGTCTGCTTGGTCGCCGTTCCCCCAACGAAGAGTTCACAGCGAAACCTGGCCGCCACGATGTGGTCGCACGGAGCCTGGAAATCTCCGTGTTTTCTGTTGTGTCTGCAGTTACAGACCAAGGCCGCGTGTTATCAGTTCGAGCGCGTGAAATACCAGAGATGGTGAGGGGTAGTCGCGGGGCGTCGGTTACGGAGATGTTTTCGTTGAGTCGAGGTGAAAAGGTGGTTGGTTTATTTGGCGAAGCATCCGATCCAGTTGTCCTCATTACTCGTAACGGAACGGCTAAAAGGCTTGAAGCTGATGCTCTCAAGCGGCTCAGATCGGGAAGCTCCGCAATCACCCTCAAGGCCGATGACCGAGTCGCTTCAGCGTTCGCGGCGAGTGAAGATAGTGAGATCGTTATGGTCGCTTCGGATGGTCAGGCCTTGCGAACAGCAGCCAAAACGATTTCTATTCAAGGCCCCGGCGCGGGCGGGGTGGCCGGAATGAAACTGAAGCCGGGTTCGAAAGTTATGGCAGCAGGAATTGTGGAATTTGGCGCAGTTGTCGTGGTGATCAGTGACGAAGGCGCGATCAAGGCCACTGACGTTGCAGAGATTCCGAGCAAAGGTCGAGCAACTGGCGGTGTGCGAACAGTTAAATGGCGTGATTTTGAAACCACCGCATCGTTTGGATGGGTTGGCCGGAGTCAACAGTTGGCCGCTGTCGTGGCGGACCCAGCCGACCCCAAAAAGTCTTCTGGAGCGCCTGTGCCGCTATCCCTCGAGCTCACTCGTCGGGACGGAATGACCAACACCGCCGATGATCGGATTCTGCTGATAGGGGAGTATCGCTTGTAATGGCAGCGGGAACCAAAGGAAACAAGGCAAACAAAGAAACCGATACTTACAGTGCAGACCATATAGAGGTCCTTGAGGGTCTCGAAGCTGTGCGTAAGCGTCCTGGCATGTATATAGGCGGCACCGGTTCGGCAGGCCTCACGCATCTCTTGTGGGAGATCATTGACAATGGCGTTGACGAAGCCGCTGCGGGACACGCCAAGCTCGTCGAAGTTGTCTTTCACTCCGATGCGTCTTACGAGGTCACAGATGACGGTAGAGGTATCCCCATCGACGCAAAGGACGGTGACGTCACGGCGCTTGAAGTGGTCTTCACCGAATTGCATGCTGGTGGCAAATTCGGTAACGGAGCTTATGGTGCATCTGGCGGCCTTCATGGGGTTGGTGCGTCTGTGGTGAACGCCTTGTCGAGCCGCTTGGAGGTCGAAGTCGACCGAAAAAGTGCTACACACCGGCTCGGTTTTAAAGAACAAGTTGCGGGCCAAACATCAAGTAATGGTCGCTTTACACCTGGGCATGGGCTCAAGAAGGTCGGGAAGGTGCCGTCCGGCCGAACCGGCACCCGTGTTCGGTTTTGGCCCGACCGTGACATCTTCGACCCAGATGCGGAGATTAACTACGAGGAAGTTCGCGAACGCCTAGGGCAGATTTGCTTTCTCGTGCCTGGGCTGAAAATTCGTTTAGCTGACAAACGTAAAGGCTCCAAACGCTCAGCGGAAGAGTTCGTTTCCAAAGGCGGTCTAGCTGATTACGTCGATTTCCTAGCGGGTGAGCATCAGCCCGTGACCGGCCTTGTGCGAGTTGAAGGACTCGGCGAGTTCCTAGAAAAGGTGCCTGTTGATGGAAAGTTGACAGAAGTTACCCGAGAGTGCCATGTGGATATCGCTCTTAAATGGGTTCAAAATTACGATAGTAGAATCGTCAGCTTTGTGAATACCATCCCTACGCCAGACGGCGGCACTCACGTGGCGGGCTTCGAACGGGCCCTAACGACGGCTGTGAATCAGGCGCTGAGCGCAGCGGATCCGCGAAAACTCCGCAAACTTAAAGAGGAAGCTAAAGTCCAAAAAGAGGACGCTCAAGAAGGGCTTGTCGCTGTCGTAAGAGCAGTATTTCCTGAACCTCAGTTCCGCGGCCAGACTAAACGTGAGTTGGGCACTCCAGAGGTTCAAAAGATCGTTGGTTCCATAGCGCGCGATGGCCTCAAAGGCTGGTTCGACGGAAGCGCCAAGGGATCTAAAAAGATTCATGTCAAAGGAATCTTGGACAAAGTAACGGAAGCCATCGTCAATCGTGTTAGTACCAAGCAGGCCCTTGATAACCGGCGGAAGGCGGCTCAACTTGGGAACAACGGTCTCCCAGACAAGTTGTCAGATTGTCGCCTTCACCCAGGGGGCGAGTTGCTAATTGTCGAAGGGGATTCGGCTGCCGGGCCAGCAAAGCGCGCTCGCGACAGTGCGTGGCAGGCAGTTCTGCCCCTCCGAGGCAAGGTTGTGAATGCGGGCAAGGGCACGAAGAAGGCTGTTCTAGACAACGCAGAAGCAACGGCTTTGTTTACTGCTGTAGGGGCCGGTTCAGGCCCGGAATTTGACCTTTCGGCTCGTCGCTACGACCGGCTGATCCTCTTGGCCGACGCCGATGTCGACGGCAGCCACATCCGCTGCCTCGTTTTGACACTTATTTATCACTACATGCTGCCTCTTCTGGAGAATGGCCATGTATACGCCGCTCAGCCGCCGACCCACGCACTGGTGTTGGGACAGGACAAGGAATTCGTCTACTCCGAAAGCGAACTAGAAAAGCGAGTCAATGAGTTGGCAAGCAAAGGACGGCGTTACCGGGTGACGCGCTTCAAAGGCTTAGGCGAGATGGATGATGATGAGCTCTTGGAAACAACGCTGAACGCAGAAACTCGCGTTTTGCGGCGGATAACCCTCGATGATGCCAAAAAAGCAGAAAAGGCCTTTTCTGTAATGATGGGTGCACCAGTTGAGCCCCGGAAAGACTTCATCGTCAAGCACAGCAAGGATTACGGACACGCCCTAGATGTTTGACGTAACGCACATAAGCTACATTATGTAACGTAGCGCAAAACCGCCAGGACTGTGTCCTCCGGGCACTGCGCCCCTAGACAATGACTAGCGGTCTCGGCCACCCGTTCGCTTTGGGGTTCCCCCGCTGAAGCCCGTGTTCCGTCCTGCGGACCGGCCTGCCGTGGGCTTGCCTGAGTTCTGCGACTGTTTGGCCTGAATTGCCTGCTGGACGTTGTCAGGCAAGCCGGAAAGTTTGTCTCGCTTGGTTTTTGGTGTTGATTTGGCTTTCTTGGGACGTGCCATGTTGGAAGCTTACGTAATGCGCGGCCAGACGTCTTGTCATCTCGGTTTTGGCGTCATATTAACGATGTAACCAGCACGCACTGTTATTCCCTCGGACCTGAGAAGTGCGGCCTGACGAGCCTCGTTGCCGGGTACGAGGCGTCCCTGCGCTGTGACGATTCGCCACCAAGGGTAACCGCTGTTGTTTCGTAGGTACTGACCCACTGCCCGTGCACTGCGTGGGAACCCGGCCTCCTCGGCTACTTCCCCGTAGCTGAGGATTTCTCCAGGTCCGACTGACTGGAGGACACAATGAATTGCTTGCTGAAATGGGGATTGAGCAGCCGGATCGTGAGTTTGCACGCATACATGTTGCCAGATGATTACCCTATGTCAGAGGACGGTTCGGAGCTTCCGCTCCGGGCAGCCGAGGGCTAAGGGGGCACGCATGGCTGAATATGACATCCATATAGCGGGTGGCACGATTGTCGATGGGACCAGAGTTCCGAGATTCAAAGGTGATTTATGGATCAAGGATGGTCTGATCGCAAAAATCGGTGGACGCGCCGACGGGGTTTCCAAAGAAGTCGTGGATGCGAGTGGCAAGATTGTTGCGCCTGGCTTCGTTGATCTGCATACGCACTACGATGCGCAAATTCGCTGGGACCCTTGGTGCACCATTTCTGGCTATCACGGCGTCACATCGGTTGTTCTGGGGAACTGCGGCTTTGGATTTGCTCCGGTTGCGGCTGATTTCCGGGAGCGTTCGATGCTTACGATGACGCGGACGGAGGCAATTCCGTTTGAATCGATGAAGCAGGGTATGGAATGGGATTGGGAAACCATTCCTGAATATCTTGACTCTCTAGACAGGATCCCAAAGGGCGTGAACGTAATTCAGTACATGCCGACGGCGTCTTTGATGACCTATGTGATGGGTTTAGAGAAAGCTAAGGCTGGAATTCCTGCATCAGATGTTGAACGCAAGGAAATGGCGCGACTTTTGCATGAGGGTATGGACGCCGGTTTATGTGGATTCTCAATACAGCGGCTAGGGCCGGACAGTGTTCAAGCGGATTTCGACGGTAGTCCTATGGTTACCGACATTATGTGTGACGAGGACATCTTTAACCTCGCTCAGGTATTGGCTGACCGTGATGAAGGCTTTATCCAGATCACGCAAGGAACGGGTGACATTCGGGCCGATATAGCGTTTCTTGAAGAACTGGCCTCGGTTGCTCAGCGGCCGCTTTTGCATAATGTGGTTGCGCCAGCTCGTCAGGACCCCGAGGTGCATCGGCGTCCGTTGAGGTGGATTGACAGCTGCCGCGAAAAGGGTTTACCGATCTACGCCCAGTGCGGGACCGGACGGGCTGGTTTCGCCTTTACTCTGGAGCACTGGAACCTTTACGACGCGTCGCCCGCGTGGCGAGCTGTTACGACCGGATCCAAAGAGGAAAAGGTCGCCAAGATGCAGGACCCAGAGTTACGGCTTGCCTTAGTTGAGGAAGCCGAGGAGGCTGACCGTCGTCTTCAAGTCATCCAGGCTGGAGTCGGCGGTAACCCGCGCAGCTTGGTCGTACAGGGCGTTAATCGGCAGGCCAATCTCCAGCAGTATGTCGGTAAATCCGTGGGTGAGATCGCCGAGGCAGAAGGCAAGCATCACATCGAAGTGATGCTTGATCTGTCGTTGCAAGGTGATCTCAACGTTGAGTTCTTAGGACCAGATAAGGGTTCCAACGCTGAGTTCATGGCGGAGATGATGACCGACTCTCCCTACGCTATTCCTGGAGTGTCGGATGGTGGCGCGCATACCAAGTTCTTCACGGGCGGAGCTTATACAACGGATTTCTTGACGTGGTTGGTCCGGGATGAGGCGGTTGTAACGCTGGAAGAGGCCCATTACCGATTGTCCAACTTACCGGCGCATGCGGCGGGCTTCAGAGATCGCGGGACTTTGCGGGAAGGAGCTGCGGCCGACGTCCTTGTTTATGACATGGAGGAGCTAGAGATCCTTCCGAATTGGATCGGCGATGTGGAGTATGACCTTCCGGGTGGTGAGTGGAGGCGAGTGCAGAGGGCCGCTGGCTATGAGCGAATCATTGTCAATGGTGAGACCACATTCGCGTCTGGGGAATGCACCGGCGCCACTCCGGGTAAATTACTGCGGCACGGCCGAGGATAAGGTTCGCTCCCCCGCTAGTCCTTTGGGGGTGAATCCCAATCTTGGACTTCTCGGCCCTCTATCACCGACAGGATGTCGAGGGCTGCAGCTGCGCCGTCACCAGCTGAAATGATTGCTTGACTCCGAGTTGGGCGGGCGCTGCGTCCAATCACATAGACATTGGCAATAGCTGTCCGGCCATTTTGGTCTACTGGGACGAGATCTTCCTCCCCCGCCTTGACCTGAATTCCTAGTGATTCTGCAAGGGGCATGTTTTTCCCCTCGCTGAGAACTAAGAAATCTGGCGAATGAGTCTCCGAATTAGTAGCGACGGTAATGATCTCTTCATCGATGGTGACGCTCTGGACTTCTTCTTCTACAAGTATGGCGCCGGAGTTGGTTACTTGGTTCTTCGCTGCTGCCTGGAAATCTGTGCCGCTGATCGAGTCAACACCCAGATAGTTGTTGAGGAACGCGAAATGCATGACGGTTGTGTTCGTTCCGTAAACAGTTACATCGTTGTCGGATCGAGCTAGAAACAAAGCAGCGCTAAGCCCGCCTGGTCCGTCTCCGACTATCGTTATTTGAGCCATTTCTCGCGTCCCTTCGTTTCGGAGACTTTTATAGCCGTCTAGCAATTTAAGCGCCAGCGGAAATTCCCGACGTATGTGCCCGTAATTCGAACGTTATGGGAGTGATGTGCATATTCTGAAGGAAGCGCTTTAAGGAAGGTAGAACCCATGGATGTGTACACACCGCCAAATGAAGTTGACTTTCACTTTGACGTGATGTGCCCATGGGCATATCAGACGTCCCTGTGGATGCGAGATGTACGAGATCAGCTTGACTTGAAAGTTAATTGGAAGTTCTTCAGCCTTGAGGAGGTAAATCTGAAAGAGGGCAAGAAGCATCCATGGGAACGTGAATGGAGCTATGGGTGGTCCATGATGCGGATAGGCGTCATTCTCCGCCGCCTGGATATGGATCTTTTAGATGCCTGGTACGCAGTTGCGGGCAAGGCCCTTCACGTCGACGGTAATCGGCCCCATAATCCTGACGTAGCTCGTCATCTTTTGGAGCAAATCGGCGCTGACCCGGGGATCGTCGAGGAGTCAATTGCCGATTTATCGACCCATGAAGAGATCAAAGCCGAACACGATCGTGTCGTGGGTACTGGAGGCTTTGGAGTACCGACTTTGTTTTTTCCGGACGGACAAGCATTTTTTGGCCCGGTTTTACTGGATCCCCCAGAAGGAGAGGCCGCTTTGAGGCTATGGAATGCGGTCACCGCTTGGCTTGAGTTTCCCCACCTCTACGAGATGCAGCGCCCTAAAACTGGCGAGGACGAAGAAGCGATTTACCAAACATTTAAGCCGTACCTTGAGGCTCGGGATTGGGTGAGTATCAATCGTGGCAAGGTCGTCGGGTTCGAGCCCGAAGACTGATTGACCTATGCGTCTGGCTCATCCTCGTCGTCGCCAACAAGTTCAGCAGCAGCTGCGAGCGCTGAGGCAAGGGTGACACTGCGCTGGTATACCGCGTCGAAATAATGCTCAGCGAGTTCCTCTTGTCCGCTAAGGGGTGCTGCGCCCAAGCTATGGATGACAGCCGCGGCATCTTCCGCAACTTGAACTTTGGAAGGTCGGTCAGGCAAGACGCCCGTGCCGTGCCAAAAATCGCGGGTTTCTTTGTCTGTTTCTGAAGTTGCATTGGAGCCGCTTAAACGACGAGTCCGAGAATGTTTGCGCTTTTTGGTCATTTCCCGACCCCAGTCAGAGATTCGTCGAGGATGTCATCAGGGTCTGCTGCTAGCAGGGCCTCGGCGTCAATGCCAAGTGCAACACGTAACTGCTCGGCGTCGAGATCTCCTAAGGAACTAGATTTCGGAAGGACCATATCGGCGATGCGTCGCTTGCCCTGCACAACTTCTTCGACCCGCTCGTCGACGGTCCCCGGGCAGACCAAACGGTGACAAATAACGGTTTTTGTTTGGCCTATCCTCCACACGCGATCTCTGGCTTGATCCTCTACCGCAGGGTTCCACCATCGGTCATAAAGGACCACATGACTTGCGGCCGTCAAGTTCAGGCCAGTGCCCCCGGCTTTAAGAGAGAGAACCATCGCTCCTGCGCCCTCTCCAGTCTGAAACGAGTCAACCATTCGGTCTCGCGTGCCTCGGGCCAGCCCTCCGTGGTAACACTCGATGTCTAGTCCTGTTCGAGTTGAGAGGTATTGAGCAAGGCGTTCGCCCCATGTCGCAAAATGCGTGAAAATCAGGATTCTTTCGTCGGCGGCAAAGACCGCATCGACTATCTCATTGAGTCGTGTGAGCTTTCCACTTCTGCCGTCGAGTTCGATGTTGCTGTCCTCTTTGTCGTAGTTGAGTGGATGGTTGCAGATCTGCTTGAGCGCAGTAATGGCGGCTAGAACTAGTCCCTTTTGCTTTGTGGTGTTCTGATCGCTTTCCGCTGTGTCGCGTACCAGCTTGTCTAAGACTGCTTGATAAAGGCCGATTTGTTCCGGAGTCATCGTGCACTGGGCGAGTTCGTCGATACGGTCAGGCAGTTCTGCGGCGATAAGCGGTTCAGCCTTAGTCCTACGAAAGACCAAGACACCATTGAGAGCATGGAGGGCAGACTCCGCGACTTCGTCTCCGTCGTCTAACTGGTTTAACTGGTTAACGAAGGAGGTGCGACCACCGACGAGTCCCGGGTTGCAGAAGTCCATAATCGCCCATAGGTCGCCAAGGCCGTTTTCGATCGGTGTGCCAGTGAGTGCTATGCGAGTTCTAGCGTCTAGCTTTCTGAGCTCTTGGGCGGTGGTGCTGCGATGATTCTTGATTACTTGCGCCTCATCTAACACTGCTCGATCCCAACTGATTTTGCTGAGTTCAGTAATGTCGCGAACGGCCGTTCCGTAGGTAGTGATCACTAGGTCAGCCGATCGAAGTTCGCTGCCTAGTTTCGCTCCAGTCGAGCGAGAGGGCCCGTGGTGGACCAGAATTTTGATGTGTGGCGTGAACCGTTTCGCTTCGGCAGCCCAGTTCCCAACAACTGCAGGCGGGGCGATGACGAGTGATGGCGCGTCACTCGGTGCTGCGCCCATACGTGCCAAGATGGTTGGAGTTTTGCCGAGACCCATGTCGAGGGCAAGGCAGCCGCCCAAGCCGGCGTCATCGAGGAATCCAAGCCAACCGACCGCCTCAGCCTGGTAGCTGCGCAGCTCTCCGGAAAAGCCGATGGGTTGAGTCTCGAGATCCGAGCTGACGCCTCCAGCAGCGCGCAAGAGATCACTGGCCCAGCTTTTCCCACCGAGGGTTACTCCCCCACTAATGCCACTTCCCTCTAATCCCAGGGCGTGTCGAAGCATCTCGGCGCCCGTTAGCTCGGTAGTGTCTGAGCGCTCGGCCAACGCGGCCGCCGCTTCGGCGAGATCGGCCTTCTCTAGAGCGACCCACCGTCCACGAGATTGAACCAAAGGTTTTTTTTGCATCGCCAGCCGCTGAATCTCTGATGCCGTGAGCTCAACTTCGCCGAAAACTGCGCTCCAGCTTACGGCTGTCAGTTGTTGAGCTCCGACTATGCTGTCGGCGTCGTCTGCCGTTAGCCGAAGTTGAGCTACCTGGCGCCGACGGGAAAGTGCAGGAACTCTAACGTCGAACCCGGCGGACTCGAGGGCCGGGCCGGTGCTCGACATCAGCTCCCAAGCTTCGTCTTGATCCAGTAGCACTTCGCCTCGCCTACGCCCGCCCGGCCGTTTGAGGGCCGGCACCATCCGTTCCAAACGGGTGTATTGGCCCTTAACTTCTGTTCGACGCGTATTGGAGCCACTGACCATGGCGACTTCGACTGGGTCCATCGAGTTCTCGGGTCCTGGTGATAAAACCTGAAGTTGCCAGGCGCCACTGGCGTCGGGTTCATCGAGCTTGACAATAAGTGCATATTTGGCGACCGCTGTAACGGGTCGAGCCCACAATTCCAGCTTGCGGGCCAGGTCAGAGCCGTTGTCTGCTGCTGCGGAAAACGGTCGTCCACTTAGATTTGCCAAAAAGGTTTCAGCAACTTCAGTCTTAGTTCTAGGCTCGGGAGGCGGAGCGGGTACGTCAAGTCGGCTTGCGGCGTTCGCTACTATCGCATTCACCATCCCTGTTAATGCGGACTGCACAACTGCTCGGGCGTCAGGACCTGGGTCTGCCGCTGTCACGGCTCCCGGTAAGGAGTTCGCGAATGCTTCGAGCCGATTCTTGCTTATGATGCCCGGCATCCATTGGACGATAAATTCTCCCTTGTTGTTCTTGTTTCGCTTGTTGCGTCGCTTTCGGATGCGTTGGAGCTTAGGAACGGTGCGGCCTTGTGCGACAAGTCCGACCGCGGCTGCGGCTACCAGACTTAGCCAACGGGCACTCGCCCCTATTGGAGTGAACGTCCCGCCTTCTGCCGGGGTGGGGTCTCGCGAAGTCAATAATTCGCGTGAGTGCGCGCCGTCTGTCGATTCTGATTCGAGCGATTCGACGGCATGCGGCTCCGCCACTAAGGGTGTCGACCACGGTTGTGTAGCTAACGCGGCAAGCCAACCGAGGATATCGCCGACTTGGGCGCTCAAGGCTGGAGCTGTTGAGCCAGTTGGCAAGGCGATAGCTCTGTAGTCTTCCCACGCATTTTCGGGTGCGCCGGCGTCAATGAGCCGACGTAACACCTGCTCCGCGGATTCAGCTTCGTTAAAAGCACCGGATGCCCAGGCTACGACCCTTCCTGAATTCCAAGAAAGTTGAAGCGCTATCGGTTCGACGACAGCGTCATCGGGGACCTCAGTTTTGTTTTCGTCGGCCTCATCGTTGAGGTAGGGGCTTCCTGTTGCCCGCTCAAATGCATCGGTCAAAAGCGTGAATTCATTTTCGAAGTCAGTCATGATCTGATTTCGATGTGGTCCCTTGATGCGGCGGACCGACTGGAGGGTGTCCTCCGCCTCTTCGATCATGTCGGTCAGGACGTTTCGCCAACGCACTCGGTCAGATTCAAGTTCTGCAACAACCGCAGCAGAGGCCGCACCGTCTGCTTCGAGGCGCGCTCGTTTCTGGATGTCGCCCCACGACAGCGACGCCAGTAGGGACGGCCCCTTCTGGCTCCTTAGGTCAGGCTTTGTCGTATCCAGTGTGGAATCTGTTGCGGTCACTTCGCTCTTCTTGTCTGCGGAAATGCGATAGGGGCCTTTGCTTCCGGCAGCCCTAAGGCAGCTTCAGAAGGTCCTATCCACACCGCTGACCAAATTGTCGCATGCCGTGGAACGAGGCTTGCGTTCTAAAGTCACTGTGTCGTTGCCGTTACCTGAGGTTCCGGCACGGCTTACATGTCTTATCGTAGCTGGCTTTGCCTGCATCTGCCACTGAATCATCCCAAGAACCACTCTCAAGCGTCGCGGTCACGAGTCGTTGGTGTCCTATCGTGGAGCTATGCGCTGGTCCGCCGCTTTCATACCGACACTTAGAGATGCTCCTGCCGACGCTGAGGCTGCCAGTCATCAGCTTTTGGTGCGGGGTGGCTTTATCCGACAGTTACATGCAGGCCATTACAGCCTGCTGCCCTTGGGTCTTCGCGTCCACGAAAAGGTGGCGCAAATAGTCCGAGAGGAAATTGATGCCATCGGTGGGCAGGAGTTTCTTTTGCCGGCAATGCACCCGGCTTCTATCTGGAAACAAAGTGGTCGGTGGGAGGTGATGGGTGAAGAAATGTTCCGGCTTCGGGATCGTGGAGGTGCGGACTTAGCGCTGGGCATGACTCATGAAGAGGTCTTTTCGTATCTCGGAGCTGAGTTGCACTCTTATAAGGAGCTGCCTCAGCTTTGGTATCAAATTCAGATGAAGTTTCGTGACGAACCGCGCCCCAAAAGTGGTCTCCTGCGGGTCCGCGAGTTCGCGATGAAGGACTCTTACAGTTTTGATTTAGACGATGCTGGTCTAGATGCTGCTTTTGACGCTCATTATGGGGCCTACATAAAGATTTTTGATCGTCTTGGTCTAGATGCGATGCCTGTTCAGGCGTCTTCGGGGGCGATGGGTGGTTCTGCGAGTATTGAATTCATGGTGGAGTCACCAGCTGGTGAAGATGACGTCTTGGTCTGCCAGTCCTGTAGTTATCGCGCAAACGTAGAGCGCGGAACGTCGCGTCTTTTGCCGGTGACAGAGGTTGCGGCTGGTGAAACCTTTGAACGCTTCCCCACCCCAGGCATACGCACGATTGCCCAGCTTGAAGAATTTGAAGGTGGGGCTGAAGCTATTAATCAAATCAAGACACTGGTTATGGTGCTCGACGGCGACCTCGCCCTGGTTCTCCTTAGAGGTGACCATCAACTAAATCTGCAGAAACTGCAAGATAGTTCAGGGGCAGTAGACCTGCGACCGGCGACTCCGGAAGAGACCTTTGACGCTTTAGGCGCCCACCCAGGCAGCCTTGGCGCCGTGGGGGTCACTGATCTGACCATCTTTGGCGACTTGGCGCTAAAAGACCGAACTGGAATGACTACCGGCGCCAACGAAGATGACTGGCACCTGCGGGGTGTCTCAGTGGGCCGCGATATTCACGTTGGGTCCTGGGTTGATATTCGGGAGGTACAAAGCGGTGAGATTTGCGCAGAGTGTGGTGGGACTCTCGAGGTCGTCCGGTGTATTGAGGCGGGACACATCTTTAAACTCGGTCGCAAATATTCGACAGCTATGGGTATCTCTGTTCTTGACTCACAAGGTAAAGCTCAGACTCCAACGATGGGAAGCTACGGTATAGGGATCGGGCGCGCTGTGGCAGCGATCGCTGAGAACCACCATGATGCGGCGGGGCTCTGCTGGCCTCTAGCTGTAGCGCCTTACCATCTGTTGATTACTGTGCTTGATGTGGATGACCTAGAGGCTAGGTCTTTGGCCGAAAGCGTAGAGGCTGAGTTTCGCTCTGCTGGGTTCGAGGTTCTGGTAGACGATCGCGACGCTCGTCCGGGCGTTAAGTTCGCCGATGCAGAGTTGATTGGGATCCCATACCGCTTGACCATTGGCAGTAGAAGTTTGAATAAAGGTCAAGTTGAATTCACGCCCCGTGCCTCTGGGGAGACGCTGATGCTGGACAAAAACTCTTGTGCGAAGACTGCTTTAGACACTGTCTTGTCCGCCACCTGAACCATAATGCGGTACTGTTCCACATTGTGGGTTGGTGTCCATGTTTAGGAAGCCGGCCCTATTGGCCCCGGCCGGCGTTCTATCAGCACTAGCTAGGAGTTGCGTAAGTGACTGACGAGTCCGAAGAGTTTGAAGAAATCGATCTATCGGCGTTGAACGATGAGGATCTCACTGCCCAAATGCACGACGATCTTTATGACGGAATGGCCGCAGAGATCGTCGAAGGAACAGAGTTGCTCCTTTCGAGAGGATGGTCAGCAGATCGGGTTCTAGCCGAAGCCTTGGTCGAAGGAATGCGCATTGTGGGGATTGACTTTCGAGACGGAATTCTCTTTGTCCCGGAAGTACTGCTCGCTGCTAATGCAATGAAGGCAGGGATGGAGATCTTGCGTCCGTTGCTAGCTGAAACGGGTGCAGAACCTGTCGGTAAGGTCGTTCTCGGAACAGTAAAGGGCGATATCCACGACATTGGCAAAAATCTGGTTGCCATGATGCTCGAAGGAGCTGGGTTCGAGGTCATAGATCTCGGAATCAATACTGATGTTGACGAGTACATATCGGCGCTAAATGAACATAAGCCCGACATCCTCGGAATGTCGGCGCTCCTCACTACGACGATGCCCTATATGAAAGTAGTCATCGACACCTTGGTTGAGCAGGGACTTAGGGACGAGTACATAGTTCTTGTTGGAGGCGCACCGTTAAATCAGGATTTTGGCGAAGCAATTGGGGCGGATGCTTATTGTCGTGACGCGGCTGTAGCTGCTGAAACCGCCACGGAGTTTGTTCAGAAGAAGCGTTCTGCAGCGTGAGCGCGCCCTCAGTTCTGGTCTTGGCGTGTGGTGCTTTAGCTCGCGAACTAACCACCCTGTTCAAGGTAAATGATCTAACGAACGCAAAGGTTGAGTACTTGCCAGCGACCCTGCATAATCGGCCAAAGCTGATCTCCAGGTTGGTTCGGGAACGTCTTATTGAAGTTCGGGGCTCCTATGACCGAGTTTTAGTTGGCTACGCGGACTGCGGAACCGGGGGCGAAATAGACCGTGTCTGCGCGGAATTCGATGTGGAGCGTCTACCTGGTTCGCATTGTTATGAATTTTATTTGCCTGCCGGAGCGTTTGAGGTTCTCCATGATGATGAGCCGGGAACGTTTTACTTAACCGACTATTTGGCAACACATTTCGAGCGCCTAGTAATTGATGGTTTGGGTATAACAGAACATCCAGAGCTCTTCGACACGTACTTCGCTAATTACAAAAAGATGGTTTTTATAAGTCAGGCGGGAGAAGCTAAAGGGATTGATGCAGCAGCCTCCGCGGCCGCTCGCCTGAAGTTGCCGTTGGAAATAGTTGAGGCTGGGTGGGGGCAGTTGGGGGCTAGCGTCGCAGCACTATCTAGCGAAACGGTTATTGGTGCCCATGAAGCCTCTACCCCTGTGATGGTTTCGAGGTGACTTCAAGACGCAGGCGGCGTGCAGCTTCGATCGCTGTCATCGCTTGGAGAAGCATTCCCGCACAGGTTGTGGCCGTAGATGGCGATGACCGGAAGACAGCAGTTCTTACGGAACGTTTTCAAAATGCAATCGATCGAGCGGCAGGCGTAGCTGGGCTCACCGAAACGAATGACTACGTCGCGCAATGGACTCGAGACGAGCAGCCTCTGGAAAGCGACGTAGCGACTGCAATCGAACGTATAGCGGCCTCTCTGGAGAGTGCCTATGACTCTAAGACCCTTGAGACGCTAGTGAGAAATGGCGGCTACGCGGATACCGATGCTCACGTAGGCGGAGATGGCCAGCAGGCCGTCTCCTAGATCTCATACAACCTTTAAGAAGGGGAAGTTTATGACCGAAACAGTGATCAGTTCAGGTTCCAAAGAAGTAGTCATTGGGTTCGACCGCCCCTTCGTGATGATCGGAGAACGCATTAACCCGACGGGCCGCAAGCTCCTTGCGGAAGAGATGAAGAACGGAGATTTTTCTAGGGTCGAAGCAGATGCCCTAGCTCAAGTCGCTGCAGGTGCTCACATGCTTGATGTGAATGCCGGTATTCCGCTTGCTGACGAACCTGCTCTCCTCGCTCAAGCAATTCGCCTTGTTCAATCGGTGACTGATGTTCCATTGTCGATTGACTCCTCAATAATAGAAGCACTTGAAGCGGGCATCGACGCGTATCAGGGTAAGCCGTTGATTAACTCAGTCACTGGAGAGCAAGAGGTATTGGATCGGGTCCTTCCTCTCGTCGCCAAAAGCGGAGCAGCGGTTGTGGCCATCTCGAACGACGAGACCGGCATCAGTGAGGACCCAGACGTTCGCTTTGCAGTCGCAAAAAGAATCGTCGACGTTGCACGACAACACGGCATACCAACCGAAGATGTCATTGTCGATCCCTTAGTAATGCCGATCGGCGCAATGAGTAACGCTGGCCGACAAGTCTTCCACCTTGTCCGCCGCTTACGGGATGAGTTGGGCGTTAACACGACCTGTGGTGCGTCGAATGTAAGTTTTGGTTTGCCAAATCGACACGCAATCACAGGGACTTTCCTGTCGATGGCAATTGGTTCAGGGATGACGTCAGCCATCATGAACCCGCTTCATGCTGAGGTTAAGTCCGCTGTTATGGGTGCAGATGTACTGACTGGTAACGATGCCAACTGTGCTGCCTGGATCGCAGAACACCGCGATCCGGAGGCGGCGGGTTCCGCTCGGAGTGGCAGGAGGGGCCGTCGTCGTGGCGCCCCGACCGGACAAAGCTGATCCTGAGATGCCACGTGCTCATCGGATTGTTTTCACTCCGTCGGGACTCACTGTCGACGCCGCGGAGGGCTCAACCGTTCTCAGTGTTGCTCAACGCTCCCAGATAGACCTCGACAGCGTCTGCGGTGGTCGCGGGGTTTGCGGCAGATGTCAATTTCGGCCTTCCTACGGAGCCTTTCCTAAGTGGGCGATCACATCGGAACCAGCCAACTTGAGCGATGTTGGCGGAGAGGAGGTTGCTTACCAGGAGCGGCGCCCCATGCTCGAAGGAGCGAGGCTCGGCTGCCAGGCGACAGTCCTAGGTCCGTTGGTAGTTGATATCCCCGCTGAAAGTCAGGCCCATGCGCCCGTTATTCGCAAAGATGTCAATCTGAAAGGGCTTTCTCTTGATTCTGTGTCGGCGTTTCGCGTGGTCTCGGTAACGTCCTTGGACGTTGACTCCGGAACCTTAACGAACGCGGTAACGGGCTCATTGGAACATGAGTGGGGCATTAGATCCGAGCGTTACTCGCCGACAGCTCTTAGGAACATTGCGGCGCTTTCAGAGAGCGGTCTACAAGGCCCGCAGACTCTAACACTTCAGATTCGCTGGTCCGAAGAAGGAGACACTGTTTGTGGGGTTCGACTTGGCGCTCATGTCGATCAAATTGGAGTGGCGATTGACCTCGGCTCCACCACTATTGCGGCTCACCTGCTGGATGTCGTTCGCGGCGAGGTACTAGCCAGTGGCGGTGCGATGAACCCACAGATTCGTTTGGGTGAGGACCTTATGAGTCGTGTGAGCTACGTGATGATGAACCCGGAAGGAGCAGACCAACTTACTTTGTTGGTTCGCGACGCGGTTTCAGGGCTAATCCAAGGCCTCCTTGAAGAATCAGGAGCTCGCGCCGAGGATGTAACGGACGTTGTCGTGGTTGGAAACCCGGTTATGCATCATTCATTTCTGGGGTTCGACGTCGTCCCCCTTGGCCAGATGCCCTTTGAATTGGCCACTGATGGTCCTGTCATAAGAGATGCTGAGGACTTAGGGCTACCTCTACCTAACGGGACCGTTTACCTTCCACCATGCATAGCTGGACATGTCGGTGCAGATACTGCTGCGGCTATTGTTGCAGAGGCGCCGTATCAGAAGACCAACTATCAGCTATTGGTCGACGTTGGTACGAATGCTGAAATCGTCTTTGGCGATCAGGAAACGTTGTACGCGGCGTCGAGCCCGACGGGCCCGGCATTCGAGGGAGCGCAGATTACCCACGGCCAAAGAGCCATTCCGGGCGCCATCGAGCGTGTGCGCATCAACCGCGAAACCTTTGAACCTCAAATCAAAGTCGTTGGTTGTGACTACTGGTCTTCGGATCCAGAATTTGCCACAGCGATCCAAGATGTCGGTGTTACTGGAATCTGTGGGTCAGGCATCATCGAAGCGATAGCGGAGCTGTTTTTGAGTGGCCTTATGACTACTGAGGGTGTGATCCTAGATAAGCGGTCAGCGACCGGGAGGATTATTCCTGAAGGTCGAACCTTTGCCTACGTTTTGCATGATGTGAACCCTGGTGGGAATCAACATTCACCAAGGGTCTTGATTACGCAACCAGACGTACGCGCTGTTCAACTTGCCAAGGCCGCTTTGCGCGCTGGGGTCGATTTACTCATCGAACGGGCAGGAGGTGTTTCTCCGGAGGAAATTCGTCTAGCAGGGGCATTTGGTGCGCATATCGACCCTAAATACGCGATGGTGCTGGGTCTCATCCCCGACTGTTCCCTTGAAAGCGTTATTCCAGTTGGAAATTCGGCTGGCACCGGTGCTATTCGGCTCTTGCTATCACGACATGAGCGGAAGAGCATCCAGGCGGTTGTGCCGAAGGTAATCAAAGTAGAAACTGCGATTGAAGCCCGTTTTCAGGAATTGTTCGTGGACGCGATGAGCTTCCCTCACGCCACCGCCGACACACCTAACCTTCGAAAGGCAGTCAACCTGCCGCCGCTTCCTCTACCGTCTACGGGTACAAGCTCGCGCCGGCGACGACGGCCAGGCCGGAAGGAGTCATGATATGAATTCTCGCCGATCCGGCGGTAGATCCGCGAGGCGAGCGGCGCGTACCGCTCAGGGAGACCAGTCAAAGCCATTTCTGACCCGGCGGCTCGCTCCAGTGGAGATACTGGATGAAGATGGCTTAGCTCAGATCGAAGAGAACGCCGAGACGATCATGAGTGATGTGGGCATTGCATTTCAGGATTTTCCCGAGGCACTCGAACTTTGGCGTGCGGCTGGCGCTCAAGTCGATGGCGACCTTGTGAAATTTCCAAAAGGGCTTTGTCGAGAGTTAGTTCAAAGCAAAGCGCCATCGGTCTTCACGCAGCATGCACGCAATCCAAGTCGGTCAGTTCAGATTGGGGGCAATAACACTGTCTTTGCACCTAACTATGGATCCCCATTTGTGACCGATCTGGACGATGGGCGTCGCTACGCGACGCTTCACGATTTCGAGAACATTGTTAAATTGACCTATCAACTCCCCCATCTTCACCATAGTGGTGGAACGGTCGTGGAACCGGTCGACGTAGCTGTGAATAAACGGCACCTTGATATGGTTTACGCGCATTTGAAATACAGTGACAAGCCTCTGATGGGTTCGGTGACTGCTCCCGAACGAGCCGTGGACTCTCTCGAGTTGTGTCGCCTTGCCTTTGGCGGAGACCTTCAGAACAAAACCGTTTTGACGAGTTTGATCAATGCGTCGTCTCCGCTGCGCTGGGACTCGACCATGCTCGGAGCAGCGAAGGTATACGCGGAGAACAACCAGGCTTGTATTATTTCGCCGTTTATCTTGGCCGGGGCTATGTCTCCCGTAACCGTGGCAGGGCTTGCTGCTCAGGCTTTAGCGGAAGCTTTAACAGGTATGGCTTTCTGTCAGCTGGTGCGACCTGGTGCACCAGTCATCTTTGGAACGTTCGCTTCTTCTATGTCGATGGCGACTGGAGCGCCTACCTTCGGAACCCCGGAAGGGGGTCTGGCTATTTACGTTATGGCGGCACTAGCGCGTCGCGTCGGCGTTCCATTTCGCTCGGGCGGCATGTTGACAGCATCTAAAGGACCGGACGCGCAAGCGGCTTACGAGTCACTTTCGACGTTGCTGCCTACTATGCAAGCCGGAGTTCACTTCGTGCTGCACGCTGCTGGTTGGGTCGAAGGTGGATTAGCTCTTAGCTACGAAAAACTCCTCTTGGACGCTGATCAACTTGGGATGATGGGTGTTTACGCCGACGGCGTGGACATGAGTCCGAATGGTCAGGCAATGGAAGCGTTCGTCACCAATCCTCATGGTTCCCATTTTTTAGGCAACGCCCACACGCTCGCCAACTTTGAATCCGCATTTTATCGATCGACCCTCGCGGATAGTAATAGCTATGAGCAATGGCTCGAGGAGGGTGAGTTGTCTGCGGCTCAGAGAGCCAATTCAGCCTGGAAGCAGATGCTCCATGAGTATCAACCACCTGGGCTTGATGAGGATGCCGATCGTGCGATGCTGCAGTACATTGAACGTCGGAAATCCGAAGAACCGGACGAAATTGGATAGTCAGCCGGCCACTACGCCGATCGTGCCGGCGACAGCGCAAGCGATTCCTAGAAGCTGGCGCTTGGTCAGGGTGTCTCGGTAGCGAATTCTTCCGACGGCAACGCTAAAGATAGGGAAGAGTGATATGCCGATCAGTGCGGGCACGGGGTCGAAGCGTAATCCCTGGAACAGCGCAACGCTCGATCCACCGGCGCAAAGGCCTGCTGCTATCCCCCACCACCGAGTACCTCGCGGGGCTATTACCTTCTCTCTTGCTTGAATAGCCACAGGAAGCATGATCACGAAAGCGGCGACCCTTTGGCCCGCTATCGCCACGGGGCCCGACGCCGTTGCTATCTCCAGTAAGACGGCCTGACCAAAACCGTACCCAAGGCCGGCTAACAGCCCGAGCCGGATCCCGGCCCTATTTGGCCGAATTCCCGAGCCGGGTGTCGTGACAGTCACTAAGCCTGCGAGAGCTAAGGCGACTCCCAAAGTGGTGAGCCCCGAAATTGGGACACCGCGAAAAGCGACCCATATAAAAGGTACAAGGGCAGATAGAACTGCGGTCAACGGTGCCACGACTGCAGCTGACTCCCGGTTGAGACCCCAGTAATACGAAGAAAGCCCCAGAGCAAAGCCGGCTCCGGATAACGCTCCAAGCGCCAGACTGCTGAAGCTAAAGCTTCCCGGCCACAGAAGCAGCGAAAGCAGGACAGAGACAGCACCAAAAGCCTGCATCGTGCTGGAGGCGGTGATAGCGGTTGTTTTGAGGGCGACGTGACGGCCGAAGACGTCAGTAAGCCCGATGAGCAGGGCTGCAAGGCCGCCAAAAATAGCGCCGATCACGTTCGGAGAGGCCGCTTGGTCATCAGACTGAGGATACGCTGCAAACCGTTGTTGAACTATGGAGGTTCTGATGGCGGCGCAACTTAACCCGTCAGAAGAGGCCGTATACGATTTCGTGATAATCGGCGGTGGGTCAGCTGGTTGCGCCTTGGCGAACCGTCTCAGCGCCGACAGTTCAACTAGCGTTCTTCTCCTGGAAGCCGGTCGACCTGACTATATCTGGGACCCATTTATTCATATGCCTGCTGGGTTTTCGTTTCCCATTGGTTCGCGCTTCTACGACTGGATGTATCACACGGATCCGGAAAGCGGCCTAGACGGCCGTCGGGTTTACCACGCGAGAGGCAAAGTGTTGGGCGGTAGCTCAAGCATCAATGGAATGATCTTTCAACGAGGGAACCCATTGGACATGGAACGTTGGGCAGCCGCTGAAGGTATGGACTCGTGGGACTACGCACACACACTGCCCTATTTCAAGAGAATGGAGAACTGCCTCGCTGGCGAAGATGAGTGGCGAGGCGGTGACGGACCGCTTGCGTTGGAACGGGGGCCCGCAGCAGGGCCTCTCTTCGCTGCCTTCTTTGATGCGGCTGTCCAGGCTGGGTTTTCGCTAACGACTGATGTCAATGGCTACCGTCAGGAAGGATTTGCTTCGTTCGACAGGAACGTTTACAGAGGTCGTCGCTTAAGTGCAGCGAGGGCTTACCTCTCTCCCGTGCGTAATCGCCCAAACCTGGCGGTAAAAACCCGCTCTCACACCACTCGACTCTTAGTTGAAGGGAACAAGGTAGTCGGTGTTGAAACAGCCGAACGCCGAGCATTCGGTAGACAATTTAAAAGTCATCGATATAGGGCTCACACGGTTGTCTGCTGTGCCGGCGCCATCAACACTCCACAGTTATTGCAACTGAGTGGTATCGGCCCACAATCCGTCTTAGCTAATGCCGGCATACCGCTTGTCGCTGATTTGCCGGGAGTAGGTGAGAACCTCCAAGATCACTTGGAGGTATACGTTCAATATGCTTCAAAACTTCCAATTACCCAACAGCCAAACCTCTCCCCTATGAGACGTCCCTGGATTGGGCTTCAATGGCTCTTTAGAAAGGGCGCTGCCGCGACTAACCACTTTGAAGCTGGTGGTTTCTTACGTTCCAGAGAAGATGTCGATTATCCAAATGTAATGCTCCACTTTCTTCCATTAGCTGTTAGGTATGACGGAGCCGTTGCGGATACCAAACACGGGTACCAAGTGCACGTTGGTCCAATGCACGCACGATCCCGCGGCTCAGTCACTGTCCGTTCGCAAGATCCCTTCGATAAGCCTTCGATTCGCTTTAACTATCTGGACAACGAGTTGGACCGCCAAGATTGGGTTGACGCTATACGCGCTGCAAGGAAAATATTGAGGCAGCCGGCGTTTGAAGAGATCGCCGGGGCAGAATTATCACCTGGCCTTGATGTCGCTACGGACGACGAGATTCTGAATTGGGTTAGGCGCGATGCCGAGACAGCTCTTCATCCTTGTGGCACCGCAAAGATGGGATCTGGTCCAGATGCCGTTGTTGATCCGCAAAGTATGAAAGTCCACGGCGTCGACGGCTTGAGGGTTGTGGACGCATCCGTGATGCCGCTGATTACGAACGGCAATATCTATGCTCCGACGATGATGGTGGCAGAGAAGGCTGCAGACCTGATCCTCGGCAATACTCCGTTGGCTCCTTTGGGACGGAACTACTACTCCAAGTGACTTCGATGAATTATGGGCGTCGTCGGTACAGCATCGAGACAACCATTCGAGAAGCTCGCAAGGGAAATGGCTGGAATTCGCTTTGCTCATCCACAGTGGGAGCGTCGTGGGCGTAGATCCTGTACAGCAAGTAGAGGGTTAGGGCGAAAAAGACGAAAAATGGGAAATAAAAGAAGACTTTCGCGGACTGAGTCAGAATCAGCCCCGTTACTAACGGGCCGATTAACGAGCCAATTCCGTGAACTCTAACTAAAAGGGCGGAGGCCGCTATACGTTGCTCGGCGTTGACCCAGTCGTTGGTGTAGGCAACGGACATGGAATAAAGGGGAAACGCAAGACCCCCCATCATCGCAAGGCAGACCAGAGATAGGCCGCTGGTGCCGTTAAGGAACGTGAGAGCAAAGCATAAGGATGCGGCCCCCGCTGAGGCGGCGGTCATAACACCCCGTCGGGGCACGCGGTCTGACAACCTGCCGAGCGGTATCTGCAATATCAATGATCCGACGAGGGGCGCTCCGACGAAGTTAGCTATTTGAAGGGCGCTCCAGCCTTGGTAGGCACCGTAGATCGGTCCAATGCCGACAAGCGACCCGATGGTCATTCCAGTAAAGGAACAAACGATGAGGCCCGTCGGGACTATGGAATAAAGCGTTCTAAAGGTTAATGGCTCAGGGATAGAGCTAGGAGCCGCAGCGCGCCGCGACAATGCAATGGGCACCAAAGACATCGAGACCAATACCGAAGCAACAGCGAAAAGTGTGAAACCAGCGGTACTAGAAAGGCCAACTGAGTATTGTCCAATCATCGTGGAGCCGACAGCTATGACCATATAAGAGCTAAGTAATCGTCCTCGTGTTTCGTTAGTGGCAACGTCGTTTAGCCATGATTCTGCGACTACGTAAAGGGCCGCAACACAGAACCCAAAGACCAACCGAGAAATCCCCCACGAAAGCGGGGCGACCCACAAACCCTGAAAAAGAACAATGCTTGACGCCGTTGACGCCAGACCAGCGAAGGTTCGGATGTGTCCGACTTCCCGTAGGAGCTTTCCGGTGTACTGAGTACCAAGAATAAAGCCGGCATAATAGGCGGTCATTACTAGTGAAGCAGTGAGGGCGCCGAAACCCGCTGCTTCGGCGCGTAGTCCCAACAAGGGGCGTTGTAAGCCGACGCCTGCCTGGAGTAGCGCGATTCCCAAGAACAGCGACCACGTGGTTAATGATCGACTCGATTGGCGCACTAAGTTACCTTCGGGAAATAGAGGGCTTGGGAGGGCAGAAAGTATGCCCGTTGGCTAAGGCGTATGAAACCTCAGGAAGACATGTCGGGATTTGATGGCCGACGGGTTGGTGGTTGAACGTACTGCCACCCGAAGCGGCCTTTGATGCAGAGGTGGCCAGCGGTAACTGAATGGTCGCTGGGTGAAGTAACTTTAAAAATCTCATTATCTTGTGTGTGGACGTCTAGGGTGCAGCCAACCCCACAGTAGGAGCAAATGGTGCTGGTGGAGGTCTGACGCTGGGGGTCCCAGCTGCCACCCTCTCTGAGGTCAAACTCGGCTTTAAATTGCAGGGCATTCGTTGGGCAGACCCCGACGCAATTGCCGCAGTAGACACATGCTGATTCTGGTAGCGGTGTTTCGAACTCGGTAGAAACTCGCATCTCAGATCCGCGACCGGCCATGGAGATCGCGAAAGTGAATTGTGCATCATCGCCGCACGCTTCTACGCACTTGTAGCAGAGGACGCACCGGTCGTAGGCACGAACAAAGAGATCATCTTCAACTTTGACAGCCTGGTCCATACTTTGCGGGTTGTCGTAGCGATCGGCATCTGCTCCGTACTCTTCAATCAGGTTGCAGAGTTCGGGGCTCTGCGTTAAATCGTTAGTTGTATCGAGGAATTCCAGAACCATTTTCCTACTGAGGGCGATGCGTTCGCTCGTGGTGGTTATCTCGGCTTCGGGTTCGCATTCTCGTGAGCACGCAGGTACTAAGGTCCTCGAACCCTCCATTTCGACGACACAGAGACGGCAGGCGTTGACCGGGGTCAGGTTTGAAGCCCAACAGAGGGTCGGGATCTGCACGTCTACGCCCTGGGCTGCTTCCAGAATTGTTGTGCCTTGAGGAACTGTGACGCTCTGACCGTTGAGCGAAAATGTGACTTGTGGCCCATTTGTTTCGTTCACGAGGAGTGCCCTTTTATGAGACCGAGTTTTAGTGCAGATTGAACAGCCGAGGCTGCCGTCTGACCCAGACCGCAGATGGAAGCGTCGGTCATCACCGTCGCTATATCCCCTAGCAACGAGTCATCATCTGCGGTCACCTGCCGTCCCGCTATCTGTGTGAGGATCTCATGCTGTCTCATAGTCCCCACTCTGCATGGCACGCACTGGCCGCAGGACTCCTCTTGGAAGAACTTCGCCAATCTGGTTAGAACACTAGAAATGTCCGCGGTAGAGGAAAAGACCATTACTGCGCCCGACCCAAGGGTCAGGCCTGCGGCCCTCATGTCTTCAAAGGTAAGGGGAATGTCCAAGTGGCGCGCGTCGACAAAGCTACCCGCCGCACCTCCTAGAAGGATGGCTTGGAGGTCACCAACCACGCCTCCAGCTCTGGTGAGTAGCTCTCTTAAGGTCACGCCGAATTCTGCTTCGTAGAGTCCAGGCTGCGAGATGTGGCCAGACAGGCAAAAGAGCTTGGTGCCTGGGGATTGATGTGTGCCGGTGGACCGGTAGTCCTCGACTCCGTTATTTACTACCTCCAGCACATTAAGGAATGTCTCGGGATTGTTGACGATTGTTGGCCTGTCGAACAGACCCCGCTCGGTTGGGTAGGGCGGTTTACTGCGCGGTTCACCGCGATAGCCCTCTATCGAGTTGAAGAGAGAGGTTTCCTCACCGCAAATATATGCGCCAGCTCCACGTCGAATCTCGATCTCAAAATCCAAACCAGACCCTAAGATATCGTCGCCCAACAGTTGAGAAGCCGAAGCTTCGGCGATTGCAGCGCTAAGTCGTTGTGTGGCTGTTGTGTATTCGCCCCTGATGTAAATCCAGCCTTTCGTGCAACCAGTCGTTATCCCTGCGATGGTCATCGCTTCGATTAGCGAGAAAGGATCATTTTCGAGAATAATTCGATCTTTAAAGGTTCCTGGCTCGCTTTCGTCAGCGTTGGCTACGACGTATTTGGGCAGGGAGGGTTGGTTAGCCACCGATTCCCACTTGATGCCTGTTGGGAAAGCCGCGCCGCCTCGCCCGGTGAGCCCGGATTGCTTCAGGAGTTCGATTACCGCAGCTGCACCTGCTTCGATGGCGACCTGTAAGGCCTCATAACCGCCGTGACCCTTATAGGACCTAAGGTCGGAAGCCGCCATGTTATTTATCCGCTTGAGCAGTCGGTTCCTCTGATCTGTGGCGACAGCCACCGGAGCCGAATTTATTGTGGTGAGATCCTTAGTTTCGCCATTGACTCCTTGAATAAACGTAGCTGGGGGACGTTCGCACTGCCCGAGGCAAGGGCTTTCGTGGACCAGCGTTCCCTTGGCTCGGAGTTCGGTTATGTAAGACGCAGAGTTCGCTGAGGCGCACACGGGATCCACGCACACGTGATGAACGGGGCGACCGCCTGACGGCGCCTCGAAACGGAAGAGGTCATAGAAAGTGGCGACCCCGTATGCCTCCGCGATCGGAACTTGTAAACGTTCCGATAGATATGTCAAGCCGCCGGTTGAGATCCAGCCCATAGCGTCCTGCAAAGCATGGAGGCCAGGAAGAAGGAGATGTCTCACTTCCCGTTCTCGGGCCATCCCGCCGATGACCCATCGTTCGCCCCGTTGCTCTTGTGGCGGCCTGGCCACCACAGCATCGATTACGCGACGTTCGTCAAGACTTGGGAGCGCCTGGCTGAACTTCAGGTCAGGCATCAGGTGCTCCATTTTTAAGCTTCTCTATCCTGATCGCTGCGGCCTTGAATTCAGATGTTCCGCTTTTAGGGTCCCATTCATCGTTAGTAAGTAAGTTCAGGTCCACAAGCTCCGGGAAATGAAAGGTCGTGAAGGCTAGACCACCTGCTTGGTCGCTCTTTATGTCGATTTCCATTTCTATGCTTCCTCGTGGAGAGCAAACCTTTACTGCTTCTCCTTGTGCTAGGCCTAGAGCTACAGCATCAGCTTCGCTTACTTGAAGCTGCTCTCCTGACCTAATCGGTGACTTGTAGCCCCGAGACTGAACACCGGTGTTGTAGGAATCCAACGCACGGCCGGTCGTAAGGCGGATTGGGAACTCCTTTGACAACGCTTCTTTTGGCCCTTCATGGTTCGTTAAGGAGAATGGTGCCTTTGGATTGCCTCCGAGGTCTTCCTCCCACAACCAGCCATGGAGAAATGCAGTGCCTGGATGGTCCAAGTCCGGGCACGGCCACTGGATCCCGTCGAGTTGCTCGAGTCGCTCGTAGGACATTCCTGTGTGCATGGGCGACAGCGATCGGAGCTCATTCCACAACTCCTCTGCCGTATCGGCCGTCCAGATTGCCCCGAGTCTTTTGGCCAAGTCACCAATGATGAGATGGTCGTGGCGGGTCCCTTCTGGATTTTGCACAGCCGGCCGGACTCGTTGAACGCGGCGCTCACTCGATGTCACAGTGCCACTGGCTTCAGCCCAGCCGACAGTAGCTGGCAGAACCACGTCGGCAAGTTCCGCGGTGCGGGTTAGGAAGATGTCCTGAACCACTAGGAAATCGAGCTGGTTCAACAGTTTGCGCGTGTGGGCGACATCGGCTTCTGAGTCTGCTGGGTTCTCTCCAATCACGTAAAGTGCTTTAATTCTCTTGTCCGCCATCGCCTCAAACATCTGGGTTAGATGGAGCCCTGGCTTTGGGTTGAGGTCGACGCCGTAGAGCGTTGAGAACTTTTTGCGTAGCGCGTCATCGCTAACATCTTGAAACCCAGGGAGTTTGTTAGGAAGTGCGCCCATGTCGCCGCCACCCTGGACATTGTTTTGTCCGCGTAGGGGTACCAGTCCGGAGCCCCAGCGACCGACATGGCCCGTTAGGAGCGCCAAATTGCAAAGCGACAGCACATTGTCCACGCCGTTGTGGTGTTCAGTGATGCCAAGCGTCCACAGAATCTGGGCGGTGGAGGCTTTTGCATATGTGTGCGCCAAATCTTTGATCGCTGCTGGCGGGACCCCCGTAACCTCGGAGGCATAGTCCAGGGTGTAACTTTGAATGTGGTCGGCAAAGGCCTCAAAACCGGTTGTCGCGTGTTGAATGAAATCTTTATTGTGTAGATCTGCTTGAATAATTTCGCGAGCCAAAGCGTTCGCTAACGCTATGTCGGTTCCGACATCGAGGCCCAACCAAGACGACGCGAACTTAGCGGAGGCCGTCCGCCTCGGGTCGACGGCGTACATCGTGTTGCCAGCTTTGATCCCCCTCAGGACATGATGGAAGTAGATCGGGTGAGCCTCTCGGGCGTTGGAGCCCCATAGGAGAACGAACTCCGCTTCCTCAACTTCTGAATAAGACGATGTCCCGCCACCTGCTCCGAATACTGTCGCCAGACCGACGACGCTGGGCGCATGTCAAGTTCGATTACATGAGTCGATGTTGTTGGAACCAATCGCTGTCCTCATGAACTTTTGAGCTGCGTAGTTCATCTCATTCGTACTTTTTGAGCAGCTAAAAAGTCCGAAGGCTTCTGGTCCATGATGATTTAGAACCTGACGAAACTGAGACGCGACGAGGTCAAGCGCGTGGTCCCAAGAGGTTGGCCGCAGTTCGCCATCCTCACGCACCAGCGGTACCTCGAGCCGTGGCAAGGGATTCGAATATTGGGTTCTGCGTGGCATTTTGTCTCCAAGGGCACCTAAGGAGGTCAAGGGCCTGCCTTACAGTCTAGAACCGAAGGACGGCCGCTCGGCCGTTCTTGTTTCACGATCCGGTGTGTTCCTAGGCCTGAGATCGCCTCCTCAATTCGCATTCTGTGTAAATACGTGACACGCTGTTCCATTATGCGGAACAAGGCGTTAGCGAATTAACATGTCCGGAGTTCAGTCTGTCCAACGGTCATTTGCGATCTTGCGTGCTTTGGCGGCCGCTCCAATGGGCGTCACCGAGGTAGCGCGCTCAGTGGACCTGCCCAAAAGCACCGTGGCGAGACTATTGGCGGCGCTTGAGGAAGAAGGGGCGGTGACCCAAGATTCGGCCCGGGGCCAGTATCGCATCGGAGATTCCCTCTCGATGATGGCAAATGAGGGGCCTGGCGGGAAGAGCCTGACTGCGATGTCATACCCGTATCTTTCTCTTCTGGCTACCGAGGTCAAGGAAACTGCGGGCATTGGTTTTCGAGAAGGAAACCAAATTTTCTATGCCGACCACGTGGAGCCTGACGCAGAAGTACAGGTACGTAGTTGGACAGGCGAATATGCACCTCTTCACCTGGTTCCGTCGGGCTTTGTCGCACTGAGTTACTTGTCGCGTCGAGAGTTGGATGAGTATCTCGGCGGTGAGCTGACGCAAGCTTCGTCACGGAGCATCACTGACCCTTCCGAAATTTGTTCTCGTCTGGACTTGGTGCGGCGTCAGGGTTACTCATGGGGCTTCGAGGAATTTGCTGAAGGGATCAATTCAGTAGCGGCACCAGTGCACGGAGCCGGGGGCGCTTTGGTCGCAATGTTGCATGTACACGGGCCCGCCTACCGCTTCCCCAAGGACCAAGACCCCTCTTCGATCGGGAAGCGTTTAGTCGAAGTTTGCTCCGAATTAAGCCGCCACTTGGCCTGAGGTTTCAGGAGACCTTCCGCCGGAGTCTTATTTCTTCGATGACTGCGGGTATAACGTCGTGGAGGTCTGCAATCACTGCGTAACCGGCTTTGGTTACCATATTGGCCTCGGGGTCCGTGTTGATTGCCAAGATATTCTTTGAGGCCATTGCTCCCACCCAATGCTGAATCGCTCCGGATATCCCGCAAGCGATGTATACCTCAGGGGCAATGCGTGTCCCAGTTTGTCCGACCTGGTCAGCGTGGCTGCGCCAACCATTGTTAGTCACGGCCCGCGAACATCCCACTTTGCCTGATAAAAGCTCAGCTAGTTCTTCAAGTGGGGCAAAGGCCTCAGCCGATCCAACGCCACGCCCGCCTGAGACCACAACCGAGGCTGTAGACAAGGTGGTCCCTTCGGTGAGGCTCGTCCGGCCCTGTACAACGCTCCTGACCAGAGAAGGGTCGAGGTTTACCTCGAGACGTTCGAGTACAACTTGAGGTTGCGAGGTCGCTTGAGATGGTTCAACAGCGTGGTGAGAATAAGACAGATACAGCGTCTCAGCGTCAATGGACACGTCTTCGAGAAGTGACCCTCCCCATTGTGTTCGGGTGATTTCCCAGCTCGTGTTGTAGGTAACTGTTATACAGTTCGCCACAAATGCCATCTCGCTTCGTGCGCTGGCCTGGGCGAGGACTTCGTTGCCTTTATCGGTTCCTACTGCCATTACGACCCGGGGGCTAAAGGACTTGACGAGTTCCGTCACCGCTTGCCCCCAGAGTTCTGGGCCGTAATCGGTGATTAAAGGCGAATCTAGGATTAGCGCCTCCGAAATTCCGTATCGAGAACACGTTGCTTCGAAATCAGAGGCCGGCGAACCCACACAGACAGCTGTCACCTCCTCACTTAATGCCGCTGCAAGGGCAGTCGCCGCCGTAAAGCCCTCGTGTGTGGCGGGGGCAACGAAACCGCGGTCATGTTCCGCAATGACGTAGATACCAGGCATCAGAGCACCCCCAAGTCCTCAAGCAGGTCGACGACTTTTGCCGCCGCGTCGGGTCCATGACCCAAAATTTCTGTTTCTGTAACTTTTTCTTCCGGGCGGTGAAGGCGAACCGATATTTGAGGGCCAGCTGAGGCGTCAGTTGAGGCGACCTCAACTTCTGCTTTTTTGGAGGCGAGCCTGCCCTTCATGGTCGGGTATCTCGGCAGGTTAATTCCTTCTTTGATGCCCAGGACCGCCGGAGTGGCAAGCGTGTACACCTCGAAGCCACCATCTATTTCCCTATTTGCTGTCACAGTGGAATCGCCAAGCTCTAACCCTTTGATGCCGTTCACCATTGGGCGATCTAGGCCGACTGCGACGCGAGTCCCAACTTGGTAACCGCCGGCGTCGGCAGACTCATTGCCGAAGAAGATCAGGTCGAATAACCCGGATTCAGCCTCTAACTTTAGGATGGTTTCTCTAATTGAAGCCGCTGTTTGTAGGGGGTCCCAATCTCGACCACTTTCATTGAGGACCAACGTGAACTCTGTGCCGCCCACGCTCGCGGCGTACCGCAGCTGTTCTTCGGCCTCAGGGGGACCAACGGTTAAGACCGAAACAGTGCCACCATGTCGTTCGATCAGCTGCGCCGCTTCTTCCAGCGCGCATTCCTCGTGGGGGCTGGTAGTAAACCCTAGATGCGCAGTGTCGACGTTCAGACCGTCTTCAGTAACGTTTATTCGTGACCCGGGGGCTGGGACTCGTTTTACACAGACCAGGATGCGCATTGACCTTCCTTTGACTACCGATTTGTCGGCCTTAGGCTTTCATCCGCTGATTGTCTGGATCGAAAAGCGCCAAGTTCGTTCCTGAGGCGGCAACCTTTACAGGGTAGGTCTCGTTTTGGTACATAACCTGCAGTGGCGTCCCCACCTCGCAAAGCTCCGTTGGTAGGTACCCCATTAACAGATACTGACCTATGGAAGGGGCATTTCCTGCCGTCGTGACTCGGCTAACTCGACCCTTTGCATCGACTATCCGGTCACCTTCGAGAGTCAGGATGGGTTCATTTCCGGCGCCCATCGGGAATCGTGAATACCCAGCCGCGCAGACCATATTTTCCATAGTGAGAACGCATAGCCGAGCGCAGGGTTCTTCGCTGCGTGCATTTAGATAGGCATCCTTGCCGATGAAGTCAGCTGCTTTGACCTTCGGTCGCGCCAAGCCCGCCTCGACTGGTGTGTACTCGTCTTCAAGCTCTGATCCCATCAAGCGGTAGCCCTTTTCCAGGCGGCCACTTGTGCCGTAGACAGCGGCGCCGACTGCGCGAAGGTTGTGGTTACTGCCTGCTTCAATGAGCGCATCCCATAAGGCGAGACCGTGTTGCATCGGCGTGTAGAGCTCAAAGCCAGCGTCGCCTACGTAAGACACCCTAAACATCTCCGTCGGTAACCCTGAAATCAGGACCTCTTGGCAGGTTCCGTATGGGAAAGCTTCTTGTGTTAGGTCTGACTCAGTAAGTGTTGACAAAAGTTCAATTGCTTGCGGGCCCCAGACGCCCAAGGTGCAGATTGCATTTGTTCGGTTCTCGAACTGGACCGATCCGTCACCTGGAAGGTTCGCCCGAAACCAGTACTCGTCGCGGCCGCCGTCAAAGGCGCCTGTAATAACGCGGAATCGGTCTGGAGCCAGCCGCAGGATCGTCAGATCGGACCTGAAGCCACCTGACGGGTTGAGAACTGGTGTGTAGATGGAGGAACCGACTGCTAAATCGCACTTGTTGACGACCATGTGTTCTATGTATTGAAGCACCCCGGAACCAGTTACCTCGAAAACCTGAAATGCGGATAAGTCAACAAGAGCTACATGTTCCCGCATGTGGAGGTGTTCGGCATCTGATATTGGTGACCACCACCGCGCATCCCATTCGTGCTCGCGGCCTTGAATCCCGTACTGCTCGACGAGGTCGGCGTTTGACTCGAACCAATGTGGGCGTTCCCAGCCACCTGCTTCGAAGTAGAAGGCTTCCAGCGCATCGGTTCTTGCCTTTACGGGTCCGTTCGTCACGCCTCTTCGCGTTGCCCACTGCTCTCTTGGATGCACAATTCCGTATGTCTTATTGAAATGCTCCTCGGCGCGAGCCTCGATGTGGTGAACATTTCGCTGTTGTGGATAGAAGCGTGTCACGTCAGCGCCATGCGGGTCGGTGACGTGTGGATAGCCGTGCGTCATCCATTCAGCCATGAGGCGACCAACACCCGGACCTTCTTTGATCCAGACTGCGGCAGCAGACCAAAGGTCTTCCACTTCGACTGTTGGCCCGAGTACCGGATTAGCGTCAGGGGTTAGGGAGAGGAGTCCATTGATAGCGTATTTAATCTCGCCGTCTCCTAGGAATTCCATAAGCTCAATGGCTTCTTCCATTTGTTGGTCGAAATCATCCGCGGTAAATGGCATTTCAGTCGGACTCAGAGCTGCCTCTTCGTTGGATGGAATCTCTTCGACGCGATGCAAAATCGGCCTATGTGCGTAAGAGCCGACCTCCATGGATCCGGCGGTTTGCCGTTCATAACAAAAGGTATCCATGTCCCGTACGATCGGATAGGCAAGCTCCTGCTGCGTTTCAACCAGCACATCAAAAGGTCCGACATCAGCCATCTGGTGAACTGCCGGCGTTAGTGGAATGGTGGCGCCAGCCATTTCGGCGATGCGAGGACTCCAGACTCCGCACGCGACGACGACTGTCTCGCATTCTATTCGCCCCTTATCAGTTACAACTGCAGAAACACGAGGTTTGTTGCGGCCCGGAATTGTTTCGATGTCTAAGACTTCCGTGTTGGCGAAGACTGCCAGATGTCCCGCATCTTGTGCCCTTTTTCGCATCTGCGTGCCGGATTCGAGGGAGTCAACAGCGCTGACGCTGGGGGTGTAGAAGCCGCCTAAAATAACGTCTTCGGATACGAAAGGGAC